>Ga0214923_10001599_pt1 | contig 32001 bp, 32 predicted proteins | sample LL1510_MetaG_FD_177993 | JGI IMG/M metagenome (GOLD analysis project Ga0214923, IMG submission 177993) | Freshwater microbial communities from Lake Lanier, Atlanta, Georgia, United States - LL-1510 | ecosystem: Environmental > Aquatic > Freshwater > Lake | place: USA: Georgia | collected...
TCGTAGTTGTTGCATTGGTTGTTGTGGCATTCGTAGTTGTTGCATTGGTAGTTGTGGCATTGGTGGCATATCATATGGCATTGGTGGTTGTATATCCGCCATCATCATATTTTCTTTTTTTTTTTTCATATATTGTGTTGGTTCACATCTATTAGTTAAGATAAAAACTAAAATCAATAATAAAATAAGTAAAAATACTTCTATATTCATATTATAATATATTTTATACATATAAAAAAAACTAAATTTATTATTTTATAGATTCGCCAAATCATTCTAATCTCTAACAGGAAAATTATAAAAAGATGAAGCAATATTACTATATTGATTAGAAAAAGCTGATGTATCTAATGTTGAAACATTCTTTCGAGAAGCAACAGGAGAACTTTCTACATATTTAACAAATAATTATGCAATATTTTGATTACCGAATGCTCCAATAAATGCTGATGCTGATGTCGTATTAGCTTGATTAGCAAATGATGATGATGCCAAATTGTTTTGATTAGACAAATTTGATGATACCAAATCGTTTTGATTCGCAAATAATGATGTACGAAGAGATGCTAATGTTGGTGAATCAAACGAAATATTAAGATATTGTGGTGTAGGTGAAATAAACGTACCATTAAGAGATTGTGGTATTGTTGAATCAAATGAACCATTAAAAGGTAGAGGTGTTGGTGAAACAAATGAAGCAGTTGAATTAATTCCAACATTAAAATTATTATTTGTACCTACTGAATTAACTCCAAACATTGTAGAACTTCCATCATTAAGAAATAGTGGTACTGGTGTATAATTAGAATCTGTTAATGAAGCATTTGAATTAACTCCAAGTGATGTAGAACTTCCATCATTAAGAAATAGTGGTACTGGTGTATAATTAGAATCTGTTAATGAAGCATTTGAATTAACTCCAAGTGATGTAGAACTTCCATCATTTAAATTATTTTTTGTACCTACTGAATTAAATCCAAGCATTGTAGAATCTGTAATATTAAGAAGTGGCTGTGTTGGTGAATAATAAGAATCTGTTAATGAAGCATTTGAATTAACTCCAGGTGATGTAGAACTTCCAACATTAAAATTATTATTTGTACTTGCTGAATTATTGAATTGAGCTGTTCCTGAACCAGAAAAAGATACAGACCTTCCAACATCAATATTAAACATATTATTTGTACTTGCTGAATTATTGAATTGAGCTGTTACTGGTTCAGTAACAGCCTCATACATATTATTCATATTTTCTCTTTTTTTTGTATTAGCTGGTTCACAGTTATTTAAAAAAAATAAAATTATAATAACTACTAAAATCAATAAAAAAACTTCTATACACATATTTTATTTATATATATTTATTTAATATTTTTTTTTAAATTAGTAAAAAAAATGTTTTTAATCTTAAAAGAGGAAATTAAGCTTTTTTTAAGCCGTTTTTAAGCTTTTTTTAAGCTTTTTTACTAAATTTTATACTAAAAAATATGTTATAAACCCATTAAAACTCATCTTGAATAACAAAAAAATTAGTATAAATAATAAAAAAAGTATATAAGACTATAAAAAAGCTTAAAAAACTCCTCCAAAATCCTCCGAAATTTTATAAATAAATTAAATTTTTATAGATGTTAGAATCTAAACTTATAAAAGTTATATAGATGATAATACATCTGTTTTATAATATTTTATAATAATAAATTAATTTGTTAAAAATAATAAAAGTTATATAATAAATATATAATAAATATATAATAATGGTAGTTTACATATGTAATATATGTAGTAAAACATTTAATAAAAAAGTAATTATCTAACACATATATCAAATAAAAAAAACCATGCAAAGAAGATGAAAATATAAATTGTGAATATATAATTAAAAATTATAAATGTAATTTCTGCAGTAAGACATTTTCAAGAGTAGATAATCTTAAGAGACATCTAATAGAGCGATGTAAAGTTAGAAAGAATAAACACAAGAAAAAGAAGCAATATTTAGTAATTTACTGCAGAGAGTAGAACTATTAGAAAAAGAAAATTTATAACTAAATAATAAAATTGTATTATTGAAAAATAAAAAAGAAACAAAAAATATTCAATATAATAAAAATATTAAAAATCTTAATAATGGTAAAGATTGGCTGTTAACTCCAAGTAATAATATTACTTCTAATCTACTTGATAAAACTATCCATTTTAGTGAAAATAAATATGAAACTATATCAGAAAAAAAAGATATAATAAATGAAAGAAATAAAAAAAAAATAGAAAGTGGTCTAAAAATTATGGAACTTATAAAAGATTTTGATAGTGATGAACAAGATGAATTTGGTAATCTTTTATCTAAAAAAGAAATTGATAGAAGATTGTATCTACGTGAAAAGGCTGAAGAATATATAAAACTTTTACTTTATAATAAAAAAGATCTAATTCTAATAAATAAATATTATATTATTAAATTTTGATTTTATCAATCCAATCTAGTTTTTTATCAATTCCTAAAAAGAAATCAATATCTTCAGCTTTTTCGTGTATTTTAATAGTTAAATTACCACCTCTTTCTTGACGTGGTAGAATTCTTAAATTATTATTAATTTTAACAATTTTAACTATAATTTCTTCAGCAGACAATTTATAACAATCATCATTATTTCTAATCTTATCAATAAATAATTCTTTATTTATTCTAGGTCGTCGTTCGCCCCAAATATCTTTATTCCATTTTTCTTCCATCTGATTACATGTTAAAATTAACTTATTTTTCATTAATTTGGTGCTATCCATGAAAATTCTATTATTAATTTTATCAAATAATTCATCAATATCATTATCATTTCTAACAACCCAAATAATACATGGAACTTTTTGAATTGGATATTTATTACATTTGTAAATAGCAATAATTGCTTCTAATCTATGTTGGCCATCTATAATGTAATATTTATTGTTATTTTCTAATTCTTCATTTTGAATTTGTCCTATATGAATTGGATCTGTAAATAAAAATTCTTTGTTCTTTTTGTAATATCTAATCATTTCATTTGCTATTCCGGATGCTTTATCATAATCAATTGTGCGTTGTAATTCCCATCTGTCTATCAACTCTGCTCCATTCCATGAAAATTTTGTAAATATACTATTACTATTCATGCTAATTTTTTGACTGTAATCAATGTAATTTGTAAAATCTTCAATATCAATATTATCAATATCAGAATCACCTTCTTCCATCATATCACAATCATATTCTTTATGTTTTTCCTTCTTTATTTCTTTCTTAGATAAAATATAATCTAAATCAATATCTAAACAATCTTTATTTTTATCTATTATTGTATTCATTGATGATATAGTTTTATTTAGTGAAAACATTGGATAATTTTTTGTTAAATTATGAAAACTATTCATTGTATTTTTAATTGTTTATTATGTATTTATATATAATTATTTAATAAAAATCAATTTTTATTAAAGACATAATAATATATATTATAAATCATATAATGTATAAAAAAAAATCTATACCATTAAGTCTTAAAGCATTAGTTTGGAATAAATATATTGGTGAAGAAAAAGGAGTTGGAAATTGTCAATGTTGTAGAAAAAATATTATTAAACAAATATCATTTCATTGCGGACATATTATTAGTGAAAAAAATGGCGGTTCTACTACACTAAATAATCTTATTCCACTTTGTCAAACTTGTAATTTATCTATGGGTAGGCAAAATATGAATGATTTTGTAAAAAAATATGGTTTTCACGATGAGTTAGATAATGAATCACTAAAAAAAACTATAAATAAAACAAAAAGAAAATTAACTACAAATAATAATGTAACCAATAATAATAGTGATGAAATGAATTCTGATGAAATGAATTATAATGAAGTAAATAATACAAAACCTAATTTAAAAAATTATTTTAAATCTTCTAATTTAGATTTTGAAGATCATCAAACAATTAATTTTTTAACTATGTATTTTAATGCCAAAAAAAATAAATTTTAATTACACATAATTATTATAAGCATCATATGATAATTTGTTAAGTTCTTCATATCTATCTTCATCTACTTTTTTCCATTCTAAATTACTATTACTATTATTAGTATTAGTATCAAATGAATACCAGTCGCCGTTTGCTTTTTTAAGATATAAAATATTATCTATATGTGTTGCCATTATTCCGGAATTATATACATTGTTAGTACGCATACTTAATCTACCAATAAATATATTATAATTATAATCTGGTTTTCGTGTTCCTTCAAATTCTACAAAATAATCTTTACCAATTGAGAATCTATCACCAGGCCAGTATCTTAAATATTTATCTAACATTAAAAAACTTTCCTTATTATTACACATCCGTTTATAACAAAGTAATATTAATAATATTGCTAAAATTAAAATACATTCTATTATCATTTATAAATATATATTATACTTATAAATTATAAAAATTGAATATTATATATAATGTAATAAAATATATATTTGGATATTATGACAAATAAAGAATCAATAAAATCTCTTCTTGAAACAATTAAAAAAAATACATATGGGAATCAACTTACTATAGATTATGATCCACGTTATATGGATTTACAAACTATTTATAGAGAAAATTTTGCATGGTCTATTATTGAAGAACATTCTCTAGAACTAATAAAAAATCATATTATAGGAAAAAAAACTTTAGAAATTAATTGTGGTAAAGGTGCTTGGGCTTTTTGTCTTAGAAGTTTAGGTTGTGATATTGTAGCAACTGATCTTTTTACACACGATTCTTCTTGGATTGCTGTAGAACAATTGGATGCTGTATCTGCTGTAGAAAAATATAATGATAAATGCTCTGTGTTATTATGTTGTTGGCCTGATTATAATAAAGACTATGCTTACGAAGCTCTTAGACGATTTTTAGGAGATACTATTATCTATATTGGAGAAGGTAAAACTGGTAGTTGTGCTACAGATTCTTTTTTTGATTATTTAACACAAAATTATCAAAAACTAGAAATAGAAAATACATTACAAAGTTGGCCTTTTGTGAATGATCGTTTATCTATTTATAAGAAAAAATAAAATATATATTTTATTTTTTATACTATTGTATCTAATTTTTGTATATCTGTTTTTTTTACGATCGGTTCCCAAAAATATAAGTTATATGGATTATCTTTACTTAAAAAATACCATTCATTTTTATTATTTTTTAAATATATTATATCATCATACATAATCAATATAACTCCCTCATTATATATATGTCCTAAATTTGCTAAATTACTCTTTGCTGTAAGTAAATAATTATTATTAACTGTTTTGAAATCTGAAAAATTAAATTCATATTCAAAATAATTGAATTTTGGATCGCCGGGTTTTACAACTTTTATATCCTTATTATTATCTAAATTTATAAAATTTTCTTGTCTCTTGTTCATTATAACTAATAAAACAAATAATAATAATATTATTAAAATTATCATTTATCTTTTTATAATATAAACTTATAAAATAAAAATTATTTATTATTATTATTCATTTCTTCTAATTTTTCTTCTAATATTTTATCTAATTCAACATATTTACTTGGTAATGTATATTTCATATAAATATCTGGATGTTCTAAATGTAGGTACATCCAATCGCCACTAATCTTCTTAAGATATAGCACATCCTCGTATAGTAAAAATACAATTCCATTTTCATAATAATCTGGAAATATATTATCTTTATTGTCAGTTATTTCAATATTATAATTACCATTTATGTTTTTATCCATCGTAAAATGAATGTCTAAATTATTATACGTAAATATAGATGTTGGAAAAAATATTTGTGTATTTTCTAAATTAGAAAAATTTTCTTTATATAATAAATTACTTAACTTTTCATCTAAATACATACACATATTTTTATCATTTATTTTGTAAAGTCCACCTTGATAATTAAATACGTACCACTCATTATTTGCTTTTTTTATATAAACTAGTTCTTGATAAGGACGAGATAAGCTGCATGATTTACATTGTTTAGATAAATCTAACTTTATAACAAATCTTCCTACTAAACTATTTACAATATCATGATTTGTCTTATTAAACATTCTAATATGATATTCCCCTTTTTCTAAAACTATATCATTTATATCTATATAGTATATTGAATTTTTTGGATTTACTATTGCACCAGGTTTATATAAAACATAATTTGTATCTATACTTGTAAAAGTTTCACGTTTCTGATGTAATACTATCAATATAATTATAACTACAACTAATAATAATATTTCACAATTTAACATATATATTTATTTTATATTTTTTTTCTTTACCATATATTTAATATAAAACGGTCATAATGATCCTCTAATGGTAAATTCTGATTTAGTTGTACTCAATTGCCAAAGTTGTTGTCCTCAATTGCCAAAGTTGTTGTCCTCAATGAACTTGCGCACGCTCTCCTCAACCGGAGGAACTGTCTTGGAATAGCGCTCAACATGAGGTTGGAGAATGGTACGAAGGGCATCTTCGCTCATAGTGGTATCAAGAGCAGCAATTCCTGGAATGCCGTTGGTCGCAAACATGGTTGTGATTTTGTCGTTTGATACTTTGATACAAGTAGCAAGTCCAGCATCCCGTGGATTCAACCACCAGTGATCTGCTGCTGAAGGTGGAGCACGTCCTAAGACATTCATAAGAGACCACGCACGATAGCCTTCAGTGTCTTTGGCATCAAAGTTCACCATGAACATGAAACACTTGTAGATGCCACGAATCTTGATGCCAAAAGCGTCTGGGTTGCCGATATGAAACCTTTCATTGCAAACATCAAAGATGACAATATATGGCACATTTCTGGTTTGCGCCAATTTCTTGCCTTCAGCAACTTTTTTTTGTATGTGTGAGTTGGCTTGCTTTTGTTGTCCTGCTTTGGAATATTCGTCCGAGTTAACATGAACCACAACTTGGCCCTTGGCTTCCAGTTGACGAATAAATGCCATACGCGCAGTCGACTTGCCTGCACCAACTGAGCCAACCAAAAAGATTGCGTTCATTGGTATAGTTGAAGCTGGCGCACTATGTACCGGATTTGGAGCTGAGACAGCAACAGAAGCTGCTCCACCACCACCGGCAGCAGGCCTGTCAACAACAGCAATGGCTGCAGCACCACCGCCACTCGCGGCAGCTGGTCTGCAACTGCTCCAATTGAACGGTCCATTTGGCAGAGGACATTCTGGAATCATGCATGGTAGATGATGTGGAACTTTGATGACAAATGGTTTCGCATTACGGATCTTTTCTTGTAAAAGAGTAAGCGGAAGTTTGTAGTTTCCCTGTTCCAATCGCAGTTTCCAGGCTGGTAGGTTGCACCAAGGACAACCTACCAACGCGGCTTGCTCTTCGATACACAGGCATGAACCATACGTGCAAGGTTCACCATCTTCATTTTCATGATCGAGAATCTTGAAAAATGGTTCTCCATCGGCAAGTGTAGCGCCGCTCATGATACAATCTTCTGGTTTCCCGATAGTCAACACTTCGCTCGTGCCGGTCACGTAATCTTTGTACTGAGCTACAAAGTACGCCAAAACCTCTTGCCAAGATTTGCCAACACCAAGGAGTTCAAGCGTGCTCTCATAAATATGAAGCTGGGCGGCAAACAGTTCAGCATCTTGATGCAGTGCCATAAGTACCGCCCAGTTCGACTCTTCTGTCATTTTCCAAGGGTTCGCTCCTTCGGCCAACAACCGTGCATGTGTGACGTCGGGCGTCGTAGGATTTACTGGTGGGTTTCTTCCAGCTTTCCATTCTTCGCGGATGGGACCAGATCTCTTGTCCTCTGCTGGTGTTCTTCCTTTTTCAAGGATGACGTCCATTCCCTGCTGCTGTTTCATCAGAGTAGTGAGGGTCTGCATGAATTCAGAGTCAATAGACTGACCCAACAGTAAATGTTGTAACATCATCAGTGCTATAGCACCTGTAACAAGTGGTCCTTTGTCAGCATCGGCAAGGCCAAACTCTTGGAATATAGCCCGAAGCGATTGTCTTGCTTTTTGTTCATGAACGCCATGACCTATGGCATAAAGACCATCCGCTGTTTTGCTGTTTGGAAACGCTTTGACCGACTGTGTCAGCTGTAAAACTCCTGCTTCCGCAGAAACCAAAATGCCACACGTTGAGAGAAAATCCAAAATAGGCTTCTCGGCAGATGTGCCCTTTGCACGAAGGTATTCGTCGGTCTCCTTAAAGTTGAGCTGCTTCTCTACCGTATTGGAAGCGGCCACTTTCTTGTCCAGATTGGTGTTGTCAACGTACTGATTGACGACAGAACGCACGCCGTGGATGGCAAACCTCAGGATATTTTCGGGGCTAACGCCGGGAGGTGTGTGCTGGTAAAGCTTTTGTAAAAAGCGTGTAGACCACGCTGATACTTTGTTTGTCAGCAAAGACCTGTCAAACTTACCAATGAGAATCCAACACCTCATAACAAACTTCAAATATTCGTCTGGGGTGCAAACAAAAGGAGACTCTAGTATCTCCAGCAATAAATTCGCGATTTGAGGAATAGGCATCCCTTTTGGTATTTGATGATTGCCAAAAGGGATTGTATCTCCTTTTAAGGCATTCGACTGGGCTGCCAAGAATGGACTGTCAATGTACTGCGGCGCTGGAGTATATATTTCTACTTTGGAAACGTCGTTTCCAATATGTTGTAGGAGATCCATGCCGGGAGGAAAGCCCTCACCTAACCGTTGAAAGTCAATTTCACTGCAGTTTACTGATAAAATCTCTAAAACAGTGCCATAGGTCTGTAAAGGTGTAATTGCTCTTTTAAGAGCATCTTGTCTAGAGCCACTCTGTCCGTCTGTAATGACGACACAAAGGTCTGCGTTTCGCACCAGTTCTAGTGCTAGATGTGTTTCAGTTCCACCACCCGAATTCAAACGTGGAAGTTCATATATTGGCCTCCCATCCAACTCTATAACCGGCAAAACTATTCTTCTAGCCGTGCTGTCAAAAGTAATGACTTCTATATCATGGCTTTGATAATAAGCTAATATAAGGCCATGTAGGACTTTTTCTTCCTTTTGTAGAACGGTCATTCCTGTACGACCGAAAGCTCCGGCTGTTGAACCAGAGGTGTCTATACAAAAGACGGCTTTTTTTCTCTTTGCTTTGGAAGGATCTTTATCCTTCTTTTTGGTAGAAGGTAGAGAAGCTACCTTCTTCCCTATACTTTCATCTAAGGTAGGGATTGAACCCGGAGCTTGAGGCGTTTGAGACGCTTGTGCGGCAGCACCACCACCAACAGAAGTCATGTTTGAAGTGTTAATGTTATTAAAAATATTAAATTTCAACTTTTTTTATATAAAGTTGGCCTTTATGGCTCAACTTTTTTTATATAAAGTTGGCCTTTATGGCTCAACTTTTTTTATATAAAGTTGGCTTGTATAGCTCAACTTTTTTTATATAAAGTTGGCCTATATAGCTCAACTTTTTTATATAATTATATAAAATTGATTTTACATTAAAATACTATATATATACAAAAATAACATGGATATAAAAGTCTTACACAATGGAGCATGGCAGTTTGCTAATCCTGATCAACGTACTGCTTTTTTAAATTACAAGAATAGATCTATATATATACCAGAAGGACCTATTACTACAAATAATTTAACGGTATATAGAACGAATAATGATCCATATCTACCTACATATATAACTGACGGAACGACACCTCTACCTATAGCTAATTTTTCAGATGTCAAGGTATTTTTACAAGATTTACAGCCTGTGGATTGGTATGATGCTAGAAACTATCAAATTTGGGCTTTTTATGATTTTGTATATGATAATAAACCTAAAAAAACATATGCTTCTAAATATTCTTCATATTTAGCATATCCACCTAATGTAAACTTTATAACAACAATAGATTTAGATGATTTACCTCCAAATATTATTTTTAGTATTTCAAGAAATGATAATAATAGTGTATATTATGAAAGAAATGATCCTAGAGCTACTAGAGTAAGAATATGTGATAATAATATGGCTAGAATTGGATTTAGAGGATTTTATACTAGAATTACTATGGATGTTGGAATGATAGTAACACCTCCACCTCAGGCACAATCATCGTCTCTTACGTTACCAAGTAATTTAGAATTAGTAAAAACATTTATTGAAGAGGAACAATGTATAATGTGTTATGATAATATGAAGAATTTATTATTTTTACCTTGTAATCATCATATTGCATGTTCTAATTGTTATATACAATTTCAAAAAAAGAATGAATGTCCTGCGTGTAAACAAAAAATAACTAGTTTAGAGAAAAAGTAAAAAAATAATTATTTTAGAAAAAAAGGATCTTTAACAAATTCTTCTAAAGATAATCTATTATTATAATCGTAGGTAACTAGTAATAACATTTTTTCAATAAAATTAACAAATTCATTTTTATTTGAAAATAATTTATTTTTTATATGTGGGCTAGTTAAATAATAAGCATCCTCAATAAAATCATCTTTAATATATTTATGTGTATAATCAACCATTTCTTTTCTTACTTTGTATGACAAATTATTTTTTTTACATACATTATTTAGATTAAGATAAAAATTAAGTGTAGATTTATAACTATTTACTGAATGGTCATTAATAGGAAGTTTAATATATTTCTTAAATAATTTTTCATTAGTAAAACAATCCAATATTAACCAAAATAATCCAAAGTTATCAATATGTGATATCATTTCATATGTTATTTGATAATTTCTATCAAAACTATTTATAATAATTTCTGGTGATATTTGTCTGTATCCAAGAATTGTATTTACAATATTTTTTTTACAACATAATCCAAAATCAATAATTTTAATTGAACTATCTGCTATATTGACGATAATATTATCTACTTTTACATCATTGTGTGTATAATATTTATTTAACTCTAATAAATTATTTATAACATTCTTTAATACTAATGGTAATTTATAAGTATTAAAATTTGTTTCATGAATTTTATCCATATAGCCATATAAATCTAAATCTCCTAAATATGGCATAATAATAAATGATATTTCTTTATTATCATCATTATTATTAATAATAATATTATTAGTTCCATAACTTTCTATTTTGTATTTGTATTTAACATCTATATCATAATTATTATAAATTTCATCTAAAATAACTGCTTCTTCATATGTAGTTTCTGGATAAATTATACCCAATTTAATAATAAAATCAATATTATCATTATAATTTAATCTGAAAACGTTAGCATATGTACCACTGCCTATGTATTCATGATTATTATATTTTTTCTCACTTATTAATTTATTATTTTTGTCATATTTTTTTATAATAAATTCTATATCTTTATTATTTTTATTTTTTTTTATAGTTTCTTCAAATGTTTTATAATCCATATTTAGAGATAATGTATAACTGTATTTGAATTTATTAATTATATATTGTATAAAATTAATTATCATTTTACTTAATAACATTAGTAATAATAGTCCAAATCCAAAATAAAACATCATGATTAAATATATATGTATTTATTATATTTAATTATATAATAAATTTCAATTTTTATGTAAAAAATAAAAAATTTAAATAAAAAATAAAAAATATATATTATATATAATGCTTAAAGTTATTACACGAAATCTACCTACTACTACAACTAAAAATGATAAAGTTATGAGAAAAATACTTAAATATCAACTTAAAATCAAAAATTTAATTATTGAAAATAATTTACCAATGACAGGTTATACTTATTCTTATAGTTTTCATAATAAAAAATTTGATGAGAAAGAATATATTAAAGAGGAAAAAGAATATATTAAAGAAGAAAAAGAATATGTAATCAATATGAATAAATTTTATAATAACTAAAATTTTGTAATTACTGTTTATTTATATATATCTTTTTATATTTTATTTATTATATAAAAAAATTTAAAAATATTAATTATTTGGATAATTATCCTGGTTGTCTACATTTTAATGCCAATTATAAAACAACCAAAACAGACCTATTGGATTTGCAAGCGCGTTTCAATACGTTTGGCTTATTTCGCCCAAAAAGATACATTTGGCGATGCAAAGATCGTCTTCTGAAATACATGAACGAGTGCATGAGCGCGTTTTCGCCTCGTATCTTTTTTGACCCAACATCCCCTTTTTGGGACAGACCTTTTACGCCTATGTTAGGTCAATACACACCAACCGGTTGGTCGGCAGATATGCCTACCTTTGCATCGCTTTGTAATTCGGAAGTGCCAATTCCTCCCTCTGACCCAATGATGGCTGTAGATTTGTCTGCTGAAGGCATCACATCTGAAATGGGTCTAAAGTCTCAAAGCCAGCGAGGAGAACAGGCTGTGGCCGGTAGCCCAATGCCTGGGTGGGATTCCTCAAATTTGCTAGGAGGACAGGCCGCTGTCAGTAGCCCAATGGCTGGGTGGAATTCTCCCATGGCAGGCCAATGGCCTTTAGATTGGGCTACTAGTCCAACAAGCCCTGGGTGTAAGGTACCTCCGTATGCTGAATGGCCTAACTGTACGTTTTAAAGCCCATACGGATAACTTTTAGGCTACAATTATTCTTATTTTTATATAAAGTTAGGTATAGAAGGCCAATTTATTAAAAGTTGCGTTATTCAAACCAACATTTTATTTTATAATAATAAAAGTTGAATATTAATATATATTTGAATAATTTAACTAGCAATACAGATGGCTAACTCGTCTTTTGGTAAGTTGTTTGGAGACAATTTGCGAATGACCCAATCCATGAATTTGATCGCAAAGCCGCCACGTAAAAGGTTGGATTTAACTTCAACTACCGCTTCAACTTCCACCAAGGCATATTACATCCCAAAGCCCACAGTCCCCAAGACTACTGTCCTCCCAAAGGCCAGTAATGCTACTGTAGGAAGTAGTGTCGCGAAAGCGCCAAAAGCGCCAAAACCGGAAAAACCCCTTTTTTCCACTGACGGGGAGACAGATTCGCCGAGCAAGAGGGCGGCGATGCAACGAAATAGGGAAAGATGGGCTAAGGTTCGGCAACAAGCGCGGCGTCGCTTTGAAGAGGTTGCCGCTGCTTTGGCGAAGAAGCTACCATTCTAGGTGGTACAGGCCTGGGTGGGAGGCCATATATTCTTATTTTTTATATTATTATCATTAAACATTCTTAATTAGTTTTTTATAAATAATATTAAATATTTTTGATTTTTATATACTAGGCCATATATTTGAATATATTATAAAAAGTTAGTCCATAAAGGCCAATTGTATATGTATAAAAAGTTTAACCATATAAGCAAACTAATTTATGTATAAAAAAGTTGCGTAAACCAACATATTTTTATTATATAAAAAAAGTTGCGTAAACCAACATATTTTTATTATATAAAAAAAGTTGCGTAAACCAACATATTTTTATATATTAAAAAAGTTGCGTAAACCAACATATTTTTATTATATAAAAAAAGTTGAAATATATGATTGTTTCAATTATTTAACTTTCATTGAATTCAGTTTCGTTGAAGAGTATGCCCAAAAAGCGCCCTAATGAAGGAAATCCCGGTTTTAAACGGGTCTGTCGGGTCGTTACAAATATAGCTAAAAAGCTGCTGAAGGTGACGGATGCCGCTAAAACAGTAAGCGGAACTGTGCAGGCTTTTTGGCTAGCTACGCGGGCTGTTCGCAAAATGACGCAGGGTTCCGCTACAAGCGGAACCTCTGAACCAGCTGCCCTGGTGCCGCAAGCAATTCGTTTGCCACCAAAACCTCACCCTGTTTCAACTTGTGTCTCACAAGCCTGTGGTTTACCACCGCTGACACGTGCACAAGCTGGCGGTGGAGTTGCCACAGATCCAGTCCCGCGAGCCGGTAGCGGTGTAATTGCCACCGTTTCTGCGGATAGCCTGCCGACCATGACGCTTGATGCTATCGAAACCCGAGTACGCCAGTTGTTTACGGATTTTGGCCCAACCGGCCCGAAAGCTGTGCCATACGGATTGGTCTATATGACCTTTCACACGACCAACACGGGCTTACCAACAACCGTCAATCACAAGGGAATGAGGTTTCGCTTTCTACCCAGAGGGAAGTTGCTCGTGCTAGTCAGGTGCTGTAAACCCGGCGCCGTAGAGAGTTTGCTAGGGTATATCTCAAGCTTGCTCAGCAATGAGTTTCAGATCAACTCGGTTGATGGGTCGCCAGGGTTGCAAGGAGACGTCCACATACCATTTAAGGAAGTGGAGACGTGCCTGGGGCCCAACTTAGCCAAGTATGGTTTCAGAAAGAGGGCACTCACGCTGGGCTCGTGTGTCTTTACAGACGGGGAATCATCTATCCTTGTGTCTGGTATGGATGAGACCATTACGAGGGTATGTGTCGTTACGAACGGCATGCTCAAAAACCCCATCGAGATTCTGAATGCTCGGTGGAAGTACATCGGAAATGTACTACGGGATCGCTATCCAGCAGGGGCAGCGCAAGCTGCTCCAAACACAGATCATCAGTGCACCCACGAGTGCATGAAGGATCCCATGTCACCGCCTGCTTCAGAAGAAGAGGAGTCGGCTTGCACTATGGCGGCACACGCCTTGGCACTCATGGCCGATCAACAAACGAATATGCAGGAGGTCGATTGAGTTCGGTGTTTCCTTCCTGTCTGTTTCCTTCCTTCGTGACCCGTAAATACCGGGTCTACTTTATTTATTATTATTTTCTATATTTTTTTTTACTTTTTATATTAAATATTTTGTACTCAAGCATTCATAAATAGATATTATATCCCTATTATAACAACTAATGATTTTATTAACAACGTAAATTAAAATACACAATAATTTTTATTCTTATAAAAAAACAGAATATAAAAAATTGAAAAATATAGATTTATTATATATTAATTCGAACATTCGGTTGATATGGCATCCGCTAAGCAATCTGTCATTCAAACTGGTGAATTGCCACCACAGGATATATATCCGGGACGCTTGTGTCGTATTGTTCGCTTAAAAAGTGGCATAATTGCTCTTCAACCAAAAACAGCCAAAATCATAGCTGTTCTTCCCAATGGAAAAATACAAATAGAATATCCTGATGGTAAACAGGTAGAAGTATCTAGAGATGATATAGAAATATATGATAAACTTAGACCAGAGATTACAGCTATTATTGATAATACTGGTTCAATGGGTGAAGCATGTGCTGCAACGGGAAATGCAGTAGCCGAAATAGATGCAACATTAGCTACAATTGGAGTACCCAATGCTACCAAATTATGTGTATTTGGCGACTATGATGCTAGTACTCCAAACTATGAAATAGGAGGATGTGTATCACTTCCACCGGGTTCAACAGCCCGAAATACAAAGCAATTTTATGATACCTATATCAAGCCATTAGGTGGCGGTGACTCTGAAGAGGCTCAAATAACAGCATTACATACTCATGTTTTAGCTACACACGGTCCTTCTAAAAAAATTGCCCAATTAGCAATATTGGTAACAGATGCTCCACCACATATTTGTAAAACCACTTTACAAGCTTGTGCGGAAAGTACATTTTTGAAAAAACATGGGTTAAGCGATGATTGGGATATAGTTGCTGATAAAGTTAAAAAAGAACATATTCCTGTAGTTACTCTTCTTACTAATCTTGATAAAAACTTAATTGATATATATGTAAAATTAGGATGGGTAATTGTTGTACCAGTAAACACACAACCAACAATAACTAGATGTATGTTAGAAGTTATATACGCAGCACTGGGTTTATCAACTACTTTGACAGCCCAGTGTTATTGGAAAAATCCACAAACTGGTGTTACCGAACAATGTAGTGGTAGTGATTTGCCTATTTTATGGAAAACGGATCTAGCAACTATTTTACAACAGGCTGATCCAAATAATTTACTTACCATCTTTGATACTTTCTTAGATCCACAAAATCCTCAGAGGCTTATGCGTGTAATAGAAAATTGTGTTTTAACTAAAGTATGGCATTTTATTCATACTAAATTACGTAAATTAGATGGGGGCAAGTATGTTCCAAAATGTAACGCTCTTGGTGATAAATTTTCAAGTTGTATGGGTAGACTTACTGGTAATGATCTTGTTATTATGAAAGCGTGGATAGATGAAACACGTAATCAAACTAGTGATATTAAAAACTCAATTAGAGAAGTCTTATCAAAGAATCCAACTAGTCCTTGTTTTTGTCTTTTTCCAGGATCGAAACTCTTAACTACACGAGAAATAATGGAGATAGAACATGGGTGTAATTGGGAAGATGTCTCTCATATGATCGCACAAATTACTATGACACAAGAACCATGTATATTAGATGAAGACGATATAATGCTTCCTACTTCACTGCCGTGTGCTTTTGATAATCCAAATGATTTGATTAGCCTATTGGCTGTTCTAATGTGTAGTGACGGAAAAGGAATTATATTTTCTCCACTGGCAACATTAATGGTTGCTATTCTGTCACTTGGTAATAAATATCTTGCTCCCTATGCATCTTCTTTGTTAGAAAAAAGTAAAGGAACGTGGATCAACTGGACTACAGATGATAAAGGTGTACTCACTAAACCAAATTGTTGGTCTATTGGGTTTTTTAGATTGCTTAAATTTGCTGATTCTTTTTTAACTGATGAAGAGAGAGCGTTTCGTGACAATTTTCTTACAGCTTCTACAATATTAAAAAATATACCAACGGCTTGTATAGAAGTTACAACTTCAATCGTAATTGATAAAAGAGCTGCCCCTACTTTTAAAAAAATGTGTGGCAACTGTGAACTGACACGTTGTTTTACAATGTTTCCAGGCGATAGCGAGGAATGTGGTATATGTTTAGCATTAGAAGATCCTAGCATGATAGCTATTGCTAAATCCAAAAACTATAAATTAGATCCTAAAGAAGTAATAGATTTAACCGATCCAAGCAATTCACAAATAGCAACATGGGTACGTTGTTATGATTGTTGTCAGCTTTATACTGTAGCTTGTACGGAACAATTTAAAGTTCGTGCGAAATGCCACGATTGTAGAATAAAAGATAAATCATCTAGAAAACAATGTGAAACTAAATCATGTTGTAGTTGTAGTAATGTATTTAAATCACCTGGTGGTTCTGCTGATACTACTATGGAGTGTATGCGTGTAGCATTATCTGAAGAGGTGGATGTTGATCATCCAATATTAGTTCGTATTCAGGAAGCTGTTGCGAATGATGAATGGATGTGTCCGATGTGTATTCATGATCCATGTGGCATGAAAACAGATAGAACCGTTAAGATTTGTGATATTATGAATCAAAATCCAGACGCAATAGAATGTATAGTAAATCCAAAATTATTTGTTTTAGCCAATGATAATAAAACTAAAAAAAGAGAACTTGTTGTCAAAGCAATGGAAGTTGACAATTCACAATTAAAAGAATTTGATGATTCTGTGTCTCTAACTGTAGATAAACTTCCTATACATGATTCAGCTACTGTTATATTAGACATTCGTAAAAAAATATTTAGTACCTATCAGTATTCAACTTGTCAAATGTGTTGCAGTGATGTTAAGAACCATAAAATTGTTTCTGCGTGCGGACACTGTGATAATCGTATATGTAAAAGTTGTAGAGATTCTTGGTTTACCCAAGTAAAAATAGGTGAAGTCGTTCACAAGACACATACAGAGTGTCCTTACTGTAAAGCTACTCCTAAGTATGCTGCTGTTAAAAACTTAGAAATTTGTCATTTACGCAATATACGTAACAGTAGCAAAAGAAGAACTAGGCGTATTGAATTATGTGAATGGGAGCCACGTACAATATATGCGGCTTGCCAAGGTTGTCTGTGCGTACAGCCTGCACTAGCACGCGAATGCGCTGCAGCTATACCAGATGTTAAGAATTTCGTGTGCGAAGAATGTAGAGATAAAGAACGCAGATTTAGCGCAAATAGTCTTTTAGATCAAGCTATGGACGCTGAGCCATCAAAACCGTGTCCTAGCTGTACTACTGCAACAGTCAAGAATGGCGGATGTAATCATATAACATGTCCGTGCGGTGCACATTGGTGCTGGACTTGTGGAGCTGGTTCAGCTGATGATGTACCGTTTAATTCTGGATCAATATATAATCATATGGCACGATGTGGAGGAATATTCTCAGGCGATCCGGTAGAACGTGGTAATGTTGACGATCCGTTTGCTTACGATAGTGATGATGACGAAAATATATTATTTTTTTTATAAATATTTTACATAGAATAAATAAAATTTTATGTAAATTGGAGATTTGCAAGAAGTGGGGTTCGAACCCACGCATCCGGAGATAAATGAGCTTAAGTCATTCGCCTTAGACCACTCGGCCATTCTTGCACTTACCTCTCCATTTAAATATAATAAACAAATCTTTAAATTATTTTTTATTTATTTAATTATTTATTTTTTATAATAATATTATATTACAGATAGAATGGTTAATATAAAGAAAAATAGTAAAAAAAAACTAACAAAAAAAATAAATAAAAAAAATAGTAAGAAAAACAGTAAAAAGAATAGTAAGAAAAAGTATAAACTATCAAGAACAATTATAACGACTATAACAACTAATTTTAATTATGAATATGATTACAATAAGGTAAAAAATGATAAAACTATAATAATAAATAAAATAGAATATCCTTATTTAAAATATTTTACAACAAAACAGAAAATAATAAATAATTTTAACAATTTGAAAAAATTTAATTGCAAAGTTATAAATGAAAATTATAGTTTTACAACTCTAAATATTAATGATATTAATTTTAAAAATTCCAAAAATAATAAAGTTCAACCATTTTTAATTATTGATGAACCGTCTGAATACAGTTCTATAGAACTAATTAGTGATTATTTTAATGAAGTTTGTAGAGTAAGATGTAAATTTGCTTCGGCACCTGGAACTCAATTAGATTTTTTTAAAAACAATTTTGATAAAGTTATTAATTATATGCAAACTAAAAATTTAAAAATTACTCTTGAAAATATGAGAGAAACTATTTGGCATATTGGTTTTAAAGAATGTTCCACTTTTAAACCAAAATTAGAAAAGTTTTTTATTGAATTCTTTAATGCTAGAAAAATCTTAGATTTGTCTTCTGGTTGGGGTGATAGATTAATTGGAGCTATGGCTTCAGATATAGATTGTTATCACGGTTTTGATCCAAATCCTTGTTTACACCCAAACTATAAAAATATTATTAAAACTTTTAAAAATTATCAAGTAAATAAAAATGCTGTCTATGTTATTAAAAAACAACCCTTTGAAAATGCTATACTTAAACCAAATTTTTACGATTTAATGATGACATCTCCACCTTATTTTAATATGGAAATCTATGATAGCGAACCATCTAGCTCAAAAACACAATCTATCTCGAATATTCATACAGAAAAAGAATGGTTTGATAAGTTTTTACTTGTTTGGATAGATAAAATTTATACTGCTCTACGTAAAGATGGAATTCTAGCTCTTAATATAAATCAATTTAAAAATCAAAATTATGTTTATTGGCTACTAAATGATATGAATAAAAATAAATATAAGTACTGGAAATATTTAGGAATTATTTCTCATTCTTCTATTTCTAAAAAAAATCCACAACCTACATTTATCTGGACTAAAATTTAACTTATCTTCTATTTTGCATCTGGTTTATACAATAATCACATTTTTGTTGTTGATTTTGTTGTTGTTGCTGGTGTTGTTGCTGGTGTTGTTGCTGGTGTTGTTTGGTTGGTTGTTGTTTGGTTGGTTGTTGATGCTGGTGCTGTTGTTGGTGCTGGTACTGTTGTTGGTGTTGTTGGTGTTGTTGATGTTGTTGTTGTTGTTGCTGTTGATGCTGGTGTTGTTGTTGTTGTTGCTGTTGATGCTGGTGTTGTTGTTGTTGTTGGTGCTGGTGTTGCTGGTTTGATTGTCTAGGCATTTGCTGTAGTACTTGTTCTTGATTTTGTTGTTGATTATGATTATTATTATTATTTGTTAGACTATTTATAAAGTTATTTGAATTAGGATCTGATTTAAATACAGCAAAATTACCTATTCCGCTTCCTTCTTCACAATTCATTAGTGATTGATTTATAAAACTATTTTGATATCTATTATAATAATTTTTTGTTGCATCATAATTATTATCATTATTAAAAATTTGATTTTTATCTAATGCCGACGGCTGTGCTTGCAACGGTTGTCTCAAAATACTTAATCCTTCATTAAATCTTGTATTAAATAAATGTTCTGGATTATTTTTTTTATCATTCTTTCCATTTTTAGTATATAATTCTTCATAATTAATCTGAGTTTCTGTTTGATTTACTTTTTCATATAAATTATTTGTATTCATATCTATATATTAATAATTTATTATTTATTATCTATAAAAACGAAATTATATAAAAATTTAATACTATATATCCTAAATATGGTTAAATATACAGTTATAATTAAAGCTGGTTCAATCTTTCATCATCATTCAAGAAGAAATAATATGAATAATTTACAAATTGATGAAGATATTGAAGTTGAACTTGATGAAGGAACCGAAGTTATTCTTAATGGTATAACATTTAGATTAGGAATGTTTACTAATAATAATTTACCTAATAATAATTTACCAAATATACCTAATTTTTTTAACAATCAATCAGTTATTCTAAAAAAAGGAACTAAATATATAAATACAAATCCTAACGAGGATTCGTTAGGATTTACAAAAACATTAGAGGCAGAACAAAAAGTATATTTTAATTGTGGAACAAATATTTTAGTTCCAGAAAATACACCTATGCACTCTTTTTGTGGAAATTTAAAATTTATATTAACATCGTCTATTACAGGTCATTGTAATTAGATAGCACATAAAATAACTGAAGACTCATTGATACTGTAATTTTTTAACATTTCATCTTCCTTAAGATATATATCATTGTAATATAATGATATGTTTTTATATTTATCGTCATCTTCTAAATTATCAATAATTTTGTGTTTAACTTCTTGAATGGTATCTGAACCATCAACTGTTATATCAATTAGTTTGCCAGCTCTTTTAATTTCATCAAATACATTTACTGTTATTTTATATGAACCTGATAATCTTAAGATAAGTAATAATTCATCAAGATTATTAATTTCATTATCTATAAATGATTTTTTATCATCAATAAATTTATTTGTTTTTTTATTAAAAAATGATGTTTTCTTAATATAAGGAATTTTATCTACGATTGTTTTTTTAAATTCATCTACATTTAATTTTGGATCAACTTCATATGTATTTATATCAGTAGGGTTCGCACGAATACACACTTTCATTGTTATAATAATTAGGGATATTATATATATTATATAAAAATATCAATTTTTTACAAATAAGAACAATTTTTTTTTAATTTATTTTTATAATAATCATAATTAGATTTATTCTCATTATTATCATTATTATCATCTGTTATATTTATACTTGAAATATTTTGTTCTGTAAACTTATTAGTAGAAAGGAATGTGTGAATATTAAATATTTCATTATAAAGAAAATTTTTAAAGTTCTCAAAACCAATATTTTTTTTTGATGAAACTAAAAATATATTTTGAGGAGAAACATAGTTTTCATATATATATTTAATATTAACAGGTAATTGAAAATTTTTAACCAAATCAATCTTTGTAAAAATTAAAAAAACATAATGAGATTTATTTATTGTTGTTTTATCAAAAAAGTGCATATTATTATAATAGAAAATCCATCTTGTAAGCTGTTCTTTAATATCTTGTGTTGAATCTATAACAATCAATAAAATATTAACACCTCTAAAATATATTGGTAAAAGAGATCTAAATCTCTCCTGTCCTGCTGTATCCCAGTAATCTAATGTAAACGATTTATCTTTATAATTTATATTCTCCTTAAAATATGCTGCTCCAATAGTTGAATTAGTTATTTCTAAATAATCATTTTTAATTAGTCTATACATAAAACTAGTTTTACCAACACCACTATCACCTATAATTACTATTTTGTAATTATTATCAACTAATTTATAATTTTTATCTGGTATCATACTATTATTAGAATTATAAAAAAATTTTATAGCACTTAAAATTTATCTTCTTTTAACTTCGGCAACAAAGTCTTTTCGTTGTTGTTCCAATTCATCAATACGTGCTTGATTATCCAGTTGAATCTGTAAAAAGTCTTCAACTGTTAAAGCTTCTCTAGTAAAGGGATTCTCGCCCTTGTTTCTAAGATATGATAACATAAAGAATTTATCACAGATTTTTAATTCACCATTTGCCAAAGGTAAAAGTCCAACTGTTATTATGAATTCACTTGAAAGATCATCTATAAATTCATTATCAACTACATCTGTGATTTTTTTAAGATTCGCCATATATCTAACAATTTCTTCATGACAAACAAGTATAGAAGCGTATCTATCAATAGAACTACACGAATTAGCTATGTATAGTTTATATTTTAAATTTTGACTCAATCGGCAGGAAATTCTTTCTATTAATTGAGTATGTTCTCTTTTAAATTCATCATTATTTATAGCATTTATAAATGTATATGGTATAAATTTTACTAAATCTGTATCAATTAGTGTCGGACACATCTCTAGTAAAGTATAAATCTGTTCTAAAATTTTAATTTGAATTGATTCAAGATCAGCAGAAGGTATTTTATTTACTTCAAAATATAAATCTAGCAAAGCATAAATATAATTTACTAGATTTTCACTATAATCTAATCTAATACCAGCCATAGATTGAAAAGAAAGAAATCTACCAATCATCTGATGTAAATTTAAGATATCTCTAAATAATTCGGTTAATGATTTATTTTCAATAAATTTAAGATATGTAGTAACTGCTAAATCAATATAGTAAGATATTTCTATAGGTTTTTTAATTGCATCATTGTAAAATGAGAGATTAAATACATCAACAGCTGAAATCAAGTATAGAGCTTCCAGTTTAAGATGTAAAACAATGCTTTTAGTTGTAAATACTATATTTATAAATTTTGATAAATTTTGAGAAAAAATAGAAACATCAGTGTCTCTAATTTTACAAAGTGAAAAAATGATTTTAATAATATTTTCATCCAGAAAGAAATCTGGATTGCCTGTAAAGTTATGGACCAAAAAATCAATATTAAAATTTATTACAACTAAATAGGTATGAGAAAGTCCAGCAAATTTGCCTTTGTATTCTTCAACATAACCTTGTAGTCTAATACCAATTGCTGCTCTTTCAAAAGCTGAAAATCTTGGATTATCAGAAATGTAATTAATAGTTTCAGTATAGTATCTAATTTCATTTTGATAATGTTCTATTAAAGTTTTAAGAATGTAATTTATAATTCTATATAATTCATTAAATATAGGTTTAATATCTATTTCTATTTCGGGACCATCTGTGAATAATATGCTATCATTTAGACAAAATTTATTGTCTAATCTAGATTTTAAAGTTAAAAATTTAATTAGCACTGGAAATAAATTTGCTGCGCAATTGACAAGAGCTTGTTCGCTTGTCTGAACTAGCTCTTTTCTTTCTAAATCATTAAATTCGTTAGGAACAGCAAACAAATTTGGTGTAAAACTAGTAATTCCGTTTTTAATAGAATTTATTTGTTCAAGAGTCAAATGAAGAATTAAAGATTCAAGTGAAATTGAAGAAGGAGAAAAACAATCAAACTGCATATGAGTTAATTATAATTATTATAAATATATAAAAATCAATTTTTATTATATAGAAATAAAACCTATATAATAACTAAAATAATTTGTAGGCTATAATATAATCCACATTTTGTTCGTTTCTTTTACCAAAATTATCATGTGTAGAATAAACTTCATATTGTGGCAATGTATATAATTTAACATCTTTAAATTCTGAAAATAAACCAGTTTTAAAACCACTATTAAAATCTCCACCAAAAATAACTTCACTAATATTATGTGGTAAAGTTCTAATTAAATTTTTAACAAGATCATCCATAATTTTTACTAATTCTTGATCTCTATTTGGATCTTTTTTATATGAAAAATGGACGCTTACATAAACTAAACTATTTTTTTTTCCATGTTCTGTTAAAACAAAAATACCAATTCTATTATATTCTTCGTTTGATGAACCTTCAGGAGGAAATACTTGTTTTGCACTGTATTTTGTACTGTTATACATTATTCCATTCGGCCAAGATGCTGTATCATAATTACATAATAATATATAAACATTTTTTCCTATTTCTAATCTCATATTTTTATGAAATATATCTCCTCTTAAATTACTTGGTAATTCTTGTAGCAATAAAACATCAATGTCTGGATTTTTACTTAAAATATCAAATATTTTATGTTTAATTTTATAACATCTTCTTTTATATTGCTCTTCTGATTCGTTTTTAATATTCATAAATTTATGTGTATATGTAGCCGGTTGAAAAGAAGAAGTGCTATTTTGACTTGATGTATCTGTATCTGTTGATTTATCTGTATCTGTATCTGTTGATTTATCTGTATCTGTTGATTTATCTGTATCAGTTGATTTATTAGTATCTGTATCTGTTGGTTTTGTTGCATCTCTATATTGAAAATTAATACGATGTCCTTTTTGTGTTATATTCCAAACTACAATATTATTATATTTTAAGGCACCATGATCTGATAATGGATTACCTTTGTAATTTGGCGTGAATGTACTTTTTAAATAAGTCATTGCCGGTGTTGTTTTTATTATATTTAAATTAAATACCCGTTTAAGAGGTTCTCCACCTTCTTGAATGAGTGTAATTAATTCTTTATACTTTGTTTTATACTTTGAATATTTATCTAAAAAAGTCATTTATATAATATTATATTATATATAAAATCAAAATAAATAATTATTTTATTTCATATTGTTTAACATAGCTCCAAGCTATTATACTTATTTTTATTTTTATTTTTATTTTTTTAATTCATCTTGTTTAACAAAGCCCCATGCTATTATACTTATTCTTCCTAATTCACTTTTATATTTATCTTTAATAGGTAAAACTCCATGTTTCCAATTTACATTTATGTCTCTTGTAAAACAATAAGTAGAACCATTTGGTAAAGGAATACTTATAACTCTTCTTTTACCTGCTTCATTTAGCGCATCTTCAAAAGCAATATCACGTGTAAAACCAAAACTAACACCAACTGTAAAATTTTGTGTTTTGGCTTTATCTGGTTTTACTGCTGCTGCATCATGATGAAATGGTTTCCAATCATCATTATCTCTATAAAAATTAAATCTAGTTGCTTTTATATCCATATTAAAAAATTTACTTATTTTATCTATAATCATGTGAAATGTTGGAACATTATTGATTGTGCCATGTGGTGTAAATACTGTTTTTGAAGACCAATGTAAATGATCGTCTGCTATAAGGTGTGTGTCTCCGTGCCATAATTTCCATAGTTTATTATTATCAATTCCACAATTATTCATTTCATCTATCAAATTATGATAAATAGTAAAATTATCTTCATCGCAAAATAGACTAGGTGCTATAATAATATCCTGTGTTTGAATAGATAATTTACACTTTACTGAAGAACAATCATATAAAATTCTCATATCTGGTGGAGTATAATTAGGTTCAAAAGATTCAGTATTTTTAGTATGTTTATTATATCCAGTATTTTTTGTATTATTCTTTTTATTATTATTTATATTACTTAATAAATTATCATCTACAAAATGGTTAAATTTACAATTATCGCCTTTAGAACATTCACCTTTATAGAAAAAATAGCATAAATTTACATCATGAATATATTTACAGTTGTTTCTAGTACATCCTTTATTTTTTTTATGTGGATGTCTTGATAGCATATAATCTTTACAAACTTTATCCATATAGATATATATTTATATATAAAAAGTGTTAATTTTCTAAACCATTTTTTATTTATTGTATTTTTACAAGATCAGAAACACTTTTATGATTCCAATATTTATTTCTTCTTTTAATTTCAGAAAAATTTAGAAAATTAACAATATCAATAATACACATATTACCATGTTCTATTTCTTTTAATTTATCATCTGGAGAATTCATATCATAAATTAAATGTTTGTCATCGCCAGTAATTTCAAATAATAATTGATTAATATCTTTAACCTTACTACCCCAATACATTTTTCTTACTAAAGTTTGAATTAGATATTCTTTTTTATTACTAATTATTTTAACATTATTTTTGGAAATTTTAAAGTAAGAAGATCCATATTTAGGAATTGATGGAAAATAATTACCAATTCTTTTTCTATCTTTAATAGTTTTAATCATACGGATTGATTTTAATTTAGATTCATGCTCTCCGTGAAATACTAAAAGTAATATTTTACCTTTATCAATCATATTATTAGAAATTAATAAAGGATTCGTACAAATTAAATTAATATTATTTTTTCCCATAATTTCGAACCATTCTCCAGTATTTTTAATATTTCTACTAAATCTAGTAGGTTCTAAACAAATTATATTAATATTAAAACTATTTTTAATTATATTAATTAATTCTACTTGTTTTTGATTACTATCGTAAGCACTAGCAGTTTCAAAAATTTCATCTTTAACTATTAAATGATTTTCAATACAATACTGTCTGTTAATATCAGATTGATTGTCTAAACTCATACCATCTTTTTGATTTTTGGAACTAATTCTATTATAAATAATACTTTCTTGATTTATATTTAAATTGCTAGTTTGACTTATAATAGTATCAATATCTTCCATAATATAAAACTAAATATTATATATATAATTAATTATTGTATAGTAAAATCAATTTTTCTATTATGTATATAATAGAAATAATTTAAGTTATTTAACAATCACAGCATGATTTCTTAGTATGCTTGCGTTTGCAAGGAGTTAAAACAACATTTCCAGACGCCCATCTTTCATTGTTTCCATCAACATAGGATGAAAATTTGTAATTTACGGAGGTTACAGCATTATTAGTGCTGTTAAAGTTAACGTATTGAGTGACACCTTGGCCGACACCAAACCATTCGTTATTTTCATGCTGAACTACTAAAGCAGCGTTTTGTTTGGTTCCGACAGTAACGCTTACTAAATAAGAGTTAGCATTGCATGTTTTAATAACATTTAGAACTACGCAAACACATTCACAAGTAACATTTCCATACTTGTCAACTTGTGTAACTTTACCTTTACCTGCATAACTTCCAGTTACTTTTAAAACAGGAACAGTAGTAGTGCTAGAGCTTGAATCACTTGAAGATTCGCAATTTCCACAATTTTTACCCATATATATAATTTATATATATATATAAAATTTTTTGTGGTGGTATTTTAAATAAAATAAAAAAATAAATCTATATATACTAACACCATTTTTTTTATATATTTATAAAATTTCTTGGATTAAAATTATATTCACGATCATAGTAGAATCTTAAATTATGATAAACGCAATTTTCTAGTTTATAATATAAATCTATATTATTAATATTATTATAGCATTCTTCTTCTATTTTTTTTGGTGGTAATAGGTTATATTTAAAGAATAATTTTATTTCTTGGCAACAATCACAGTAATTAATTTTTAATAATTGACAATACAATGTTCTAAAAATATTACATTTTGTAAAAGTTATTAAAAATGAACTACCTAATAATTCATATAGATTTTCAGTAAATTTAATCCAACAATCATCTTTATTATCCGTACATACTGATAATGTAGATGACATGAAATTTTCTTTTGTTAATTTTATTAAACAATATTTATTTAATTTATTAAATATATCAGTCTTAAATTTTTTCTTATTTTTATGACTACACTTTTTTTTACATTTATTATCACCTCCACATATTGATGGTTCATAACATATTGGCTTTATACACGGTTTTTTATTTTTATATTTTAAACTATAATTACACTTTTGCGTTGAAGTAATAATAAATTTGTTTTTATCATACAATGAAGAACTTATATTTAGTTCTTTATCTGAATTTAAAGTTATTGAAGGTGTACTACACGAAGATAATGATGAAGAACTACAAGAAGATAGAGAAGTTGAATTACTACTAGAGATAGATGATGAATTACTACTAGAGATAGATGATGAACTGCACGGAGAACAACTACCAAATTGAGAACTTTTTAAACAAGGCATAGAAATACTTGAAATACTATTTGAAGAAATATTATCAGAAGAGTTAATAGAAGAATTATAATAAGGATTACTATCAGATGAACTATAATAAGAATTACTATCAGATGAAGAAGAAGATCTTTTATCTTTGTAAGTAGTGCATACTGTAGTTAATGAAGAAGTGTTAGATGATTTCGGAACTTTTTCTTTTTTATGTTTAATTTTGACGCTGGCCTTGTCAAAAATAAATCCAATTGTATCAACACAATGACCTACCATTTATATCTACCATATAAAAATATTATAATGTGGATAATAAAATATATAATAAATAATAAATCACTTATATAAAAATTGATTTATATAATTAAAATAATAAATATACAAATGGAAGAAATAATTACTGAAATTAGAAATATATATGATGAAAATAAAAATTTAAAACAAAAAGTAGATATTTATGAATCAAATTTAAAAGAACTAAAAAATACTACTGAAGAATTAAAAAATAAAAATACAAGTTTAGAAATAAAAGTAAAAGATTTAGAAGAAAAAAATAATTCTAAATCTTCAAAGTTAATATGGGAAAATACTCAAAATATTATTAAAGAAAAAGATAATGAAATTGATAAATTAAAAAAAGATATTTTGTATTACGAAAGACAAAATCTTATTAAATCTAAACAAGAAACTAATAAACAAGAAACTAATAAACAAGAAAGTAGTAAACAAGAAACTAATAAACAAGAAACTAATAAACAAGAAAGCAGTAAACAAGAAACTAATAAACAAGAAACTAATAAACAAGAAACTAATAAACAAGAAACTAATAAACAAGAAACTAATAAACAAGAAAGCAGTAAACAAGAAACTAATAAACAAGAAACTAATAAACAAGAAAATATAACTGTAGAAAAAAAATCTAAAAAGTCAAAAAAAACTAAAAATATCATTATTACACAAAATGATATTGATGATTTAGAAAAAGATTTATTATTTATAAAATAATTTATTCTATTGATTCGGTTGATTCAGTAGTTTTAGATACTTCTGTAAAAGAAGCTTTACTTTCAGATGAAGATTCTACTATAACTTCTGAATTTAGTTCTAATAAAGACGGATATATTTTTTTTATAATAGGAAAAAACGAAAAAATAAAATTAATTACTTTTCCTAAAAAATTAATTATGAATGACTTTATGAATTTACTAGAATCGTTAAACATTAATATAACAAGGATCAATGAAATAATATTACCAAGTATATTTGTATATAAAATAAATAAAGATAATACATTTCTTGCTAATTTTCTAGCATTTAATTTTATAGTTGTATTATTAAAAATTAATAGTGATAGAATTATTGCATCTGTTAAAATTAAAATAAAAAATAAATTTACAATATTTGATAAAAATACTAAACATAATAATAAAAAGCTTAGTAATAACATATTAGGATTTTTTTTAAAAACTTTTATTAATGGTAATAAAAATTTTAAATTCCTATATTTTTCTTTAATAAGTAAAGTAATTTCTTCAAGTTTGTTATTAATTTTATTTTCATAATTTGACAAAAATTCTTTAGTTGATTTGTAAAAGTTTAATTTATCCATATATTAATATATAAATAGATATAAATTATTATTTATATATTTACAATAATTATAACAATATGCCTGAGGGTCCCGAAATATTATATACTAGTTTATATCTAAAAAAATTTCTTAAAAATTGTCAAATTGAAGATATACTTTCTTATACTGATAAACCAGCTGTTATTCCAAAAAATGATTATATAGGAGTTGTTGAAGATATTGGAGCTAAAGGTAAATCTTTTTGGATTAAAGTTTCTGGTAAAGAAAAATCATATTATATTGATATTCATTATGGTATAACTGGTTGGTTGTATCCCGAAAAACCAGAAAAAAATATAAAATTTACTCTAGTAATTAAAAATTTAAAAAATAATACTTATAAATATTTGTATATGAATGATAGACGAAGATTTTCAACTATTAAAGTTAATACTGAAGAACAACATAATAAAATTATAGCAAAATTAGGTATTGATATTTTTTCTGCTGAATTTACTTTAGAAATATTTAAAAAGATTATTCAAGAAAAATCAACTATATTAGCATCAATACTGATGAAACAAGAAATTTTTTGTGGTATTGGTAATTATATAAAAAATGAAGCTATGCATTTATCAAATCTTAGTATAAAAATAAAAACGAATCAATTATCCGCAACCCAAATTAATAAATTGTATGAAAATATACTATTTGTTGCTTATTCAAATATGCTTGAATTATTAAATTATGATAAACTTAATAAATTATTAGATAGTAATATAAAAAAATTAATACCCACAAAATTAGAAATACCATATAATTATAAAATTTATAGTAAAGAATTTACTAAAGAAGGACAAAAAGTATTTAAAATTAAAATTGCAGGGAGAGATAGTTATTGTATTAAGGAAAATTGTTAATTTTCTTTAACAATTCTAAAATTATGCATTAAATTCCCTACTTCATATTTAGTTACTTCAATTGTTTGTAATAAATAACCATTAAAAAAATCTTTATATTTTTCTGCTGTAATTTTTCCTTTACTATCAATATTATACATTTCTGCATATTTAGATACCATTGAATATGTATCATTTGTATTTACTAAAATTTTATATGCTGGTATTCTTAAATTTTCATCAAAATGTAATATTGTCATACTACGAATACGTTGGTATGGAGATTTAGGATCTTCTAAAGTATTTATATCAAACCAAAATTGTGGATATAATTTAGAAAATCCTAAAGAATCAATATAATAAGGAGCTAATTCTTCTATATAATGAATAAATTTTATATCTGGTCTTGGATTTTTAGTAAAATCAGATATTGGAGCATCTATAAAATAATATACTGCACCAACTCTAAATGGACCAACATAACTAATATCTTGCATATATTTATCTAATTATTAGTATTATTCTTTTATATAAAATTACTTTGCTTATGAAGTTATGAATAAAGTATTGTAAATTCTTCTAAACAAACTTACCCTGCCATAACCTTTATTAAATACTATAAATATAATTACTGCTAATAATAATATATTTATTACTATATATCTCAATTTATCATAATAATTATCTTCATATTTTTTACATTTATCATAATTCTTATTATTAGAATGGCAATTATGATGATTTTTATTACTTGAACTACTACTTGAATTACTACTTGAACTACTACTTGAACTATTACTTGAACTACTACTTGAACTATTACTTGAACTACTACTTGAACTATTACTTGAACTACTACTTGAATTACTTGAACTACTACTTGAACTACTACTTGAACTACTACTTGAACTACTACTTGAACTACTACTTGAACTACTACTTGAACTACTACTTGAACTACTACTTGAACTACTACTTGAACCTTTTTTAGATTTAAAAAATGATGTTGTATCTCCATTACTGCATGTATCTGGCTTAAAAAATGATGTATCTGTTTGAATTGTAATTCCAGTACTTGATAAATTACTTCTTAATGATGATGAACTGGATGATTTAAAAAAATTTATAGAAGATGATGAGCTACTATCAGAAGATGATTTGCTACTATCAGAAGATGATGAACTTGGTTTACAGTGAGATGATGAACTTGGTTTACAGTGAGATGATGAATTTGGTTTACAGTGAGATGATGAACTTGGT
>Ga0214923_10001601_pt1 | contig 31996 bp, 25 predicted proteins | sample LL1510_MetaG_FD_177993 | JGI IMG/M metagenome (GOLD analysis project Ga0214923, IMG submission 177993) | Freshwater microbial communities from Lake Lanier, Atlanta, Georgia, United States - LL-1510 | ecosystem: Environmental > Aquatic > Freshwater > Lake | place: USA: Georgia | collected...
CCTGAAATCAGAAATGAAAAGATTGAACAAGTAATAGAACCTGCTTATCCAATGGTACCATTTGAAACCCCAGTTGAAAAATTAGGGCAACTCATTAATAAGGAAAATGGTGCAGTATTAGCCAAGGATGAAAAAGGGGATTACCATATTGTTACCAAATATGATGTGATACAGAGTTTAGCACAATAAAATTTAAATCTTTTCGGACAAATTCAAATGCTAACATTCGTTTGTTACCAATGATTTATCTTGCTGCTTCATTTATAATCAGAAATTATTCATTATGGGAAAATATCGTTCCGGGGTTTTATTTGGAAAAGAATTGGAAGCTTTATACAATGACGCCAAAGAAAATCAGTTTGCATTACCAGCAGTAAATACTACCGGAAGTAATACCATCAATGCTGTTTTGGAAACAGCTGCAAAAGTAAATTCTCCAGTAATTGTTCAATTTTCGAATGGAGGTGCACAGTTTATGGCTGGAAAAGGCATGCCTAACGATCAATTACAGGCAAATATTTCAGGAGCCATTTCAGGCGCTTTGCATATTCATAATGTGGCAAAATATTATGGTGTACCAGTTATATTGCACACCGATCATGCTGCAAAAAAATGGTTACCCTGGATTAGTGCATTACTGGATGCTGGTGAGCAATTCCATAAAGAAAAAGGACAGCCATTGTTTAGCTCACATATGCTCGATTTATCGGAAGAACCACTGGAAGAAAATATTGAAACCTGTGTAACCTATTTTAAGAGAATGGCGCCGCTAGGCATGAGTATTGAAATTGAATTAGGAGTAACAGGAGGTGAAGAAGATGGGGTAGATAATAGCGGAGTTGAAAATGAGAAATTATATACGCAACCTCAACACGTTGCCCATGCATATACCGAATTAGGTAAAGTAGGAAATCTTTTTACCATAGCAGCTGCATTTGGAAATGTGCATGGCGTATATAGTCCCGGCAACGTTGAATTACGCCCTGTTATATTACACAATAGTCAGGAATACATCCAAAAGGAATTCAATACGGCATCCAAACCCGTTTACTTTGTTTTTCATGGTGGTAGCGGGTCTCCTCAGCATCAAATTAGAGAAGCAATTGGGTATGGTGCAATTAAAATGAATATTGATACAGATTTGCAATGGGCTTTCTGGGATGGTATTCGCAACTTTTATCAAAAAAATGAAGCCTACCTACAGGCCCAGTTAGGTAATCCGGAAGGAGCAGAAAAACCTAATAAAAAATTTTATGACCCTCGCGTTTGGTTGCGCAAAGCAGAAGAATCTTTCAGCAAGAGATTGGAAATTGCATTTGAAGATTTAAATTGTATAAATAGAAATGCTTAATACACTTATCGCTTCAAGGCATAAGCATTTGTAATTTCCTGATTACGCTTTTTTATTTCAACATCTCCTGGGAATAAATTCAGCGCAGTATCTGCAAGATCTTTAAGGTGTTTATCCGCACCCTGACTTGCATTGAGCATATTATTTAAATACAAATTCCAGCAAAAGGAATCTTTAGGATGGTATTTATTATAAAGCTCAAATCCTACTCTTAGCGAAGCGGTATCGTAAGTTCTGGCTATACATGCCATGTAAGTTTGATAGTAAGTTGGATTTCTTGGCCGTTCCTGAAAACATAATATTGCAAAATAGGCAGCACTATCCCACTGCCCTTTTTGGTAATACATATTTGCCCGTATATTTTCAACATACATCATATATGGATTAGCCTTAGCACCTTTACGCAAATATCTTTCTGCCTCATTGGTTTGTCCGTTTTTCCATAGATACATACCCAACATACCTTCAATAGGTTGAACCGTATTAGATACAAGATTCGGTATGGAGGGAAATGCATTTACAACCTGGTCAACAGGGGCAGTAAGCGTTACCGCATTAAGTTCCTGTACATATAAATTTTGAGCAATTGACGAACGCCAGACTAAAAATCCAATATATAATATTGGTAACATGATAATTCCCAGTACAAAAGAATAAATCGGTGCTAATGAAGGAATCAAGCGAATAGAATCCATATTTGCACTAATCGAATCCCTGAAGTTCAGATATCCAACTAATACGCCCATACCACAAAAAGCAAATAAAACCTGATTCATTGGCTCCTCTTTTGGAAAATTAAGAGAACTGTCGATAGTAAATACTATTACTGCAACCAAAGAAAAAATAGTAAAAATTCCTTCCACTTGAATCGGATTTTGAAGGAATGTTCTTATTCCATAGTAACATAAAATCAAGAAAATAGCGGCATACAAAATACCACCCGGAAATCCTAACTCAGCGAAATATTCCAGAAAATCATTATGTGCATGAATAGGAACAATTAATCCATCATTATATTCTCTCGAGTATGGTATAGAAGCAAGCTTCCAGTTACCAAATCCAGCCCCAGTAATAGGATGTTTTTGGGTGTAATCCCATGCTGCTTTCCACATAACAAAGCGTTCCTGGGTACTACCATTATTTTTATTGGCGATGGCAGCTACCGTTTCATCAACTGTTCCATATTGAGCAGCAATATTGGAGGAGTCATTAAAATTATACTTGGCAAAATTGGTGGCCACTCTGGAACAAATAACTGAAAAAATAACCAGCACAACAATCAATACAAAACGAGATAGTAATGCAACAACATTTTTTTCTTTAAAGTAAGCAATGACTGAAATGAAAAGATATGCAATTACACTTGCTGAAACTGCAATGATGGAGGTACGGGAACTTAATAAAAAAATAGTAGTAGCGGCAAGAAAAAATACTATTGAAAATAAAATACGAATAAAATTTTTGTAATAATATATACCAAATAATACAAAAGGTAATTTAACACCTAAAGAGGCAGCATAAATATTTTTGTTGCCTGCATTCATTCTCATTGTTAGTACTAAGTCGGTAAAACTCAACTCACTGCTTCCTTTGAAAAAGTACAAAAGAGAAATGGCCGACTGTACAAATAAAAAAAAGGTAGCTAAACCAGCCACATAAATAAGTCGGGAAGTTTGTTTTGAGAATAGAATACTTAAATTAATCAAAGAAATAATAGCAGTTGCTAAACGCACTAAACAAACCAATGTTTCAGTTGCATTTAAAGCATAGAAAAAAGAAAATAATGCCCAAATAAAAAGCAATACATATACCCAAATGAAAGCAGATGAAAAAATTGAACGAATAGCAATAGCATAGCTATCTTTTTGACTAAAAATGTACAAAATAACAAGTGAATTCACCATCATTAAATAAAGCCACTGACTCCCCAGATATTCAATCCCATTCCAGGTTCCAATCCACTCAACCCCAAAAAACATTGCTGCCAGTATTATAGGAATCCAAGCTAACTGCCGATTTGCTGATGTTGAAACTGGGTTAATAGCGGCTTCCTCAACTGGCTGAGGTGCTTTTGGACTATATTTTTTACTTTTTTTCATCGGATATAATTACAACTTCGAATTGGCATTTAAAAAACTGCATACAAATTAATTAAAAAAATGCAACTATGTAAGGGATAAATACAAAAAGAAGGAAATCATTATATTAATTGATTTTCACACACTTAACTAGTATTTTTCAGATAAATTCCAATCCCAAATAAATAGTATATTTGCTGTCCGAACTTTGCATGTATATGAAAAAGGAACGTGAAGAAGATCTGGAAGCCAACCTAACTGGTGAAAACCGATTGGGAGAAGAGGCTGCTAAGCCAAGATGGTTCAATAGAATCCGTAAAGGAATTCTAACCTCAACAGCAGATAAAAAAGAAACCCCGGAAGGGTTATGGACAAAATGTCCCGAATGTAACCATATTTGCACAACAGCCGAACTGAAAGAAAACCTATTCGTTTGTCCTAAATGCAATTATCACCACCGCATTGGTAGTCAGGAATATTTTGAAATTATTTTCACTAATACACAATTCACTGAACTCTTCTGCGAAATACGAAGTGTAGATGCATTGGGGTTTACTGATTTAAAATCCTATCAGAAAAGATTGGATGAAATTCATTCAAACACCGATCTACAGGACTCCATGAGAGTGGCTGTGGGTGGGATAGAAACAGATAAAATAGTAATTGCCTGTATGGATTTTGAATTCATCGGTGGTTCTTTAGGAAGCGTGATGGGTGAAAAATTCAGTAGAGCAGTTGATTATTGTATTGAGCATAAGCTCCCCTTTCTTGTGATAAGCAAAAGTGGTGGTGCCCGAATGATGGAAAGTGCTTTTAGCTTAATGCAATTAGCAAAAACCAGCGGTAAACTTTCTCAGCTAAGTGATGCCCGATTACCCTATATTTCTTTACTCACCGACCCAACTTTTGGAGGAATTTCTGCCAGCTTTGGCATGTTAGGTGATGTTAATATTGCTGAACCCGGAGCCTTGATTGGTTTTGCCGGTCCAAGGGTAATTAAGGAAACAATCAAAAAAGATTTACCGGAAGGTTTTCAACGGAGCGAGTTTTTACTGGAGCATGGATTTCTTGATTTTATAGTTGATAGAAAACAGTTACGAGAAAAACTAGCTCAACTAATTCGTCTATTCCGGCAATAAATGTAAGCAATCCATCAGCTTATTCCCTTTTAGTTTAGGTAGTTGATCCCCTATGGCTCATGAAATGAATAATCGGCAGGCATTTTTTCACTACTTCATAGAAGATCGCTATGTAGCTGGTATTGTTTTATTAGGATCAGAAGTAAAATCCATCCGCGAAGGTAAATTGAGTTTCAATGATGCCTATTGCTTTTTTGATAATGGAGAACTATGGATGAAAGGATTGTACATTGGCGAATATTCAAGGGGTACCGTAAATAACCATATCGCTGTTCATGACCGCAAATTATTGCTAAGCAAAAAAGAATTAAAAAAGTGGGAAGGAAAGATGAAAGATAAAGGCTTAACCATTGTACCCTTGCGCGTTTTTTTCTCAGAAAAACAATTGGTTAAGGTAGAAATTGGTTTAGCCCGTGGAAAAAAATTACATGACAAAAGGGATACTATTCGTTCCCGTGAAGTAGAAAGAGAAATCAAGCGACACATAAAATAATTACCCCCCAATCTTACGGATAATATAGTCGCTCATATTCAGAAAAATTTTACCAGACTTCATACCATCTGCTTTCATTTTTTCTTTATCAACCCTTGTCCCTTTACCCATAAAATTAAGTGGGATTTTTATTTTCTCAATTTCAAACTTTACTTCTACCCTATCCGGGAAAAAATCTGTGGGTAATCGGTAATGCATTTGCAAAAAATAAATTCCGTCTTTATTAGTGCTAATTTCAGCAGACTCAACTCTTCGCAAACTGGTATTTATCCATAAGGTTGCTATTGAAAAATCTGCGCGACGATCAGCAGGTATCACATTCATTTCCTTTATTGTCTGGCCTTGCTGAGTAGTTATACCTCTCACAAGTGTAACAAAAGGATACTCAAATAAGGAACTTAAAGAAAAATCGAGCCCTTTTTTTGGCAACAAAATAAAATCCTTTGAGGTAAACTGAACAGGCTTTCCCTTCTCCCATTGCATGACTGCCCTCTTTACCGGCATATTTACAAATGAAATATCAGTTTCCAATTGCAGATTTACCTGAAATGAGTTCACGGAATCTATACGTTGCCGCATCTTAATCAAAGATTCGTCTACTCCTTGAGAAAAGATATTCGAAGAGCTAATCAACAGCCAAAAACTTAAAAAAAAATTTCTCATCCAATATCTCTTTTTTGAAAAATAATAATCCCTACTGAAGCAATTGTGATAATATAAAATAATGATATTAGCCAATTCAACCAAATTCTTGAATAGGGAATATCATATTGAAAAAAATACTGCCAGGTATCATTCAACTTAAAAAATGAGAATTGATTTAACCAATCGGTTCCTAAATCAATTTTCAATAGCACATTACAAATTATCAGAAATAGAGCACAAACTATCCAGGTTTTAGTTACATCTTTCAAAATAACGGCAATTGTTAAACTACTCACAGCAAAAAATACCATTGAAATAGTTCCAGCAAGAAATGCCCATTGTATACGATTTGAAGCATCTTTTGCCGAAAAAAAACTAAGCCCATCAAGATATACTACCAAATCGCCTTTGCCAAAAAAAACATTGCAAAGCCAATAAGAAGTGATAAAAAGGAGTCCAACAATAAATGCCGTGAATCCTACTGCTATTATGTATTTACTCAAAATCCATTTCCACTTCCTAACTGGCTGTAAAAAAATTGTCTGTACTGTTTTATCCTTATATTCCGCTGTAAGCATACCGGAAACAACTATCATAATTATCAATGGTAAATGAAACCACAAAGTATTTAATACAAGATATTGCAATAAATTTCCATTCAGTAGATTTCCCTTCAAATAAAAAGTTTTACGCAAATTATCAAGTAGTATATTGATAATATTAGTTCCCTCAAAATAGGCACTTATTAAAATTATACCCTCAATTATTAGTAAAGAGGCTACAGCATAATAGGTTTTGCTTTGACGGAATAACTTGAAACATTCAGCAAATAACAAACTTTTCATTCTTTTCCTCCTTCAAAAAGCAATAATAAATCGGGTTGAGGAATACAAGAGGTAATTTCAATTTTTTCAAGAGCCAAAGCTGACAAGAAATCTGGAACTTGCGTGGGTTGAATGTGAATTTTTAAGGTATCACCCTGCAGCTGATGCTCCCATTGGTGTAGCATATTCGATTGCCTCAGATTTTTAGCAGTGATTATATATTGTTGAGTACATTCTAGCATGATTGCCTGCGTATTTCCTTGTCTGATTAATTTCCCATTTTGCAATACATATAAACGACTGCACAATTGATTTAGATCTTCTAATATGTGAGAAGATAAAAAAACTGCAAGTTGAAATTCCTGAGTAAGCTGCCTGATTAAACTACGAAGGGATACCACTCCCATTGGATCTAGTCCTGTAAATGGCTCATCTAAAATTAAACAGGAAGGATTATTTAATAAAGCAATTGCAATTCCCAAACGTTGTTTCATCCCCATTGAAAAATTGGCAACCGGATCTTTTCGGTTTAGAGGTAATCCGACTCTGAGTAAATATTTTTCAAGTGTAGTTCGGTTAGTTGGCAATTGTTGAATGCTTGCAAAAATGCGAAGATTGTCTAGTGCTGAAAGGTATTCATACAACGCAGGCTTTTCAATAATGCCACCGATACGCTTTTTTGATGCAGCTTCGACAATTATATTACCCGAATCAGGTGTTACCAATCCAAGTAAAATTTTAAATAAAGTTGTTTTTCCGGCACCATTTGCACCGAGTAAGCCACAAATTTGGCCTGATTGGCAGTGTATACTCACATCGTTGAGTACTTTAATTCCCAGGTACTGCTTTGAAATATTAATACCAGAAATCATAAAGCCAGTTGAGCATGCTGAAGTTCACGAAAATCAAAACGAGGTATATAATGGGGCTCTAAAAAAGTTCTTGACCAGAATTTCCGACGGAAACCAAACCAAAAATCCTGTAACATAAAATAGGGTATATAATGATACCACTTTACACCACGATTCGCATAATGCAATTCAATTTCCTTTTTATATCCCAATTCAGTGGCAGCCTGAATAGCTGCCATGCGTTGACATTTAGAAACAATGTATCTGTCGGCAATACGAGGGTGGAAACCATGAATATAAAATTGATCTTTGGCCCTTTTATAATTTTGGAATCGCGACCAACCATCTGCGAGTACCAAAAAAATATGAACAAAGGAAAAAAGGAAACTCCAGATCCAGCAAAAAATCCATAAATAATGACTATTATTTTCCAAAACTACCTGCAATTTTTTCCAATAAAACCAAGACTCTAAAACAAAAATGATGAGTGAAGAATATAAAAGACGACCTACTCGCAGATATGAATATAAAACGCCAGGCTGTGAGGGAAGAACATTCATGCTTAAATATAAATAAAAAACAGAAAAGTTATATTACTCTACTCAATGTACTTTTTCTTACGCTCTTCTTTATATTCCATTTGTTCCAGCAATGCTTCCGGGGTTGGATTCTGGGTGATTGCTTTTGCCAGTTGAAATAATAATATAATCAACACAACACCTCCAATTAGCTCCTGCCAGGTTATCCAGTATCCCCACCAATGATAAACAGCACCTTTAGCCGGCATGGCAGCCTCATAGATTACGGTTACATGGTCTCCAGGATGATAATCCCGGAATAAGTACAAAGCAGATACAGAATAGGAAGCATAACCTGTGTGATAAGTAACGTAGGGTACTGGTTTTCCAGATTCTCTCTGCTTGAATTCGATAATACCGGGTGCATACTCCCCATCTAGAAAATCGGGATGTCGTGTGGTAAACAGATACGCACTGTAACAAACCAGAAATAATATAATAACTATCCTATTCAGTTGCTTTAGTTGGCCAGACTTCTGAAATCTACCGGAACCAATTTACTAACGCCTGGTTCCTGCATAGTAACACCATAAATTACATCCACAGCACTCATGGTTTGTTTGTTATGAGTTACAATAATAAATTGAGAATTATCACTGAATTTTTTAATCATCTGTGTAAACTTGCCCACATTCGCATCATCCAAGGGAGCATCCACCTCATCTAATATACAAAATGGTGCTGGCTTAATGAGATATATAGAGAATAGTAAAGCAGTAGCAGTTAATGTTTTCTCTCCTCCACTTAATTGAGTGATAGAGGACGGCTTTTTCCCTTTGGGTTTAGCAATAATTTCAATACCGGTTTCAGCCAGATTTTCGGGATTTACCAACATCATATCAGCCGTATCTTCTTCCGTAAACAGAGCTTTGAAAACTCGTTGGAAATTTTCCCTTACCTGATGGAATGTATCCAAAAATTGTTGATTGGCGGTAGCTTCCACCTCCTGGATAGTCTGTAAGAGACTCTCTTTGGCAGATACCAGATCATTTTTTTGCTCTAAAATGAATTCGTATCTTTTTTTCATTTCGGTATAGGCCTCAATAGCGGTAGGATTGATTTCACCCATATTATCTAGCCGCTTACGCATTCGATCGGCACCAGCTTGTAATTCATCAAGCGGCGTGTCCGTTGTTCTGCCTTCTTCAATTATTTCATCGAGGTTTACTTTAAACTCCACCTGAAGTCTTTCCTTCATACCAGCCAACTGTAACTTCAAATCGTTCAACTGATCTTTTAATGTATTGATTTGCTGATCTACCTGATCTTTATTTTTAATGCGAGCCTTTAGTGCAGACTCTTTATCTTGCATGGCGTTTCTTACCACATAAAATGCCCGATCTGCTTCATTAAGGTTTTTCTCTTCCTCCTCTTTTCTCTTAAGCATCTCCTGCAAATTTTCAACTGCAGTTTGCAAGTACTGATTGCTTTCAGTAATTGCTGCTACTGATTCTTGCAGTAAATTGCTATTATTGGTAATTTGTTGTTCTAAATCGCTTAACTGATTTTTCTTAAAATTCAGTTCCTGTTCAAGAGAGGTAATTTTACTCTGCTGGCGAGTCAACTGTAAGTTACTCTCATTTAATTGAAACACATGTGCATTATATTCCTGCTCAGACTGTTGATAATCCATTTCAACGGATTTCAGCGCTTCACCGGTTGCAATCATGTTTCCGCTTAGCGTAGTAAATAGCGAACGTGTTTCTGCAATCCCAGTTTGTTCCTGCTGCAAACGTTGTTCAAGTTCAGCCAATCGAAGGCTTCCATTTTGTTGAGCCATTTGCAGATTCTCCATCTTATTCTTGGCAGCAAATACCTCATTAGTAAAGCGATTGATTAACTGTTCTGTTTCTCGGATAGCTTTTTCTTTAAGTTGATCATTAAAAACGATCACTTCCTGATGTTTCGCATGAATATCAGACTTTAATAAGTTAACAACTGCTTCCTGATCAGATATCTCTTCTGCTAATTTTTCAAGATTCTTTGCACGTCCAATCTTTTTTCCTTCAAACAATCCAACACTTCCACCTGAAAGTGTATAAGTTCCCTTTACGTATTTTCCTGATTTTTCTAAAATTACTGCACCCGTAGCTGCAGATACTATTAATGCAGCATCATCTGTTGCTATAAATACATTTCCTAAAAGATATTCGGCTAATTTTGCATACCTGGCATCTACCTCAACAACATCTAACGCCCGAATCGTTTGTGCCGGCTGATTTAATTTTCCCGAGTATCCTGCAAATGCATCCAACAAAAAGAAATTGGCTTTTCCTTTTTGATTTTTATCCAGCAATTGTACCGCCTGCATACCCTCCTGTACATTTGCAGCTACATAATAATTCAAATAAGGCTCCAATACATTTTCAACAGCTGTTCTATATTCTTCCTTCACATAAATAATGTCGGACAATACAGGTGCTGCATAGCTCCATTCCGGATTCTTATGCAAAAATTTAATACTGTCGGGATATCCCTCCATCGAGTCAATTAAACTCTTTAAAAGATTGTATTCATTTCGCTTGGAATCCAGTTTTCGATTCTCTTCATTCAACTCATTTCGGAGTTGCTCGAGAGCAGACTGCGTTTCAAAAATAAGGGCCTTTGTTTTTTCATGCTGCTCTTGGAGTTCTTGCAAACTTACTCTATGACCTGATAATAAACCTTCCTTTTCAACGGATTCCTGTTGTAATTGTTGCAGTTGATTTTCACGTTGGTTTTTTTCGTCGGTTAGTTGCTGATGTGCTCTTTGCAAATTTTGAATGGAGGTATCTGCAACAGCAACTTTCTTCTCAGCATCAAATTGCTGCAACTGCAATTGTTGGAATTGCGCACGCATTGCATCCAATCCACTCCGCTTTTCATCAAAAATACGGCGCTTTTCTTCCATACCCGCTTGACCCTGCTGAACTAATTCCTGCATTTCACCTAAACGGCTCTGTTCTTCTGTTAACTGTAATTGAGTATATTCTATAGAATCACCAATCGTTTTCAACTGACCATTGGCTTTTTCCAGGAAATCCTGCAGGCTGGTTTCTTTCTCCTTTAAATAGTGTAATTTTTGAGTGGCCAGATTTTTTTCATTTTCACTGGATCGTAATTCCTGTAAAAAAAGATTAAAAGATTGCTGCATTTGTTGCAGCGCTTTTTCTTGTTGAATAAAAGCCAGCTTTTCCTGTTCCTGGGCGGCTTCTTCCGAAGCAATGGCTGCCTCTAATTGCATGCGGGAATCAAGAGCTGCATCCTGCTGATCGATAATGGTTTTATAATTGGAATTGAATCCCTCTAAGGATGCTTTGGCAAGTTCAATGGCAACTTCACGATATTCCTTTTTAATTTCAAAAAATCGCTCTGCTTTTCTTGCCTGGCTTTCCAAAGACTTCAACTGGTTGTTAATCTCGAATAACAAGTCTTCAATACGAGCTAAATCCTGTTCGGTTGCATCCAGTTTATTTTTGGCCTCTTTTTTTCTTGTTTTATAAATCGTAATACCAGCAGCCTGCTCTAACATCCTCCTACGACTATTATCCTTATCCTTGATAATATCATCCACCATACCCAGTTCGATGATCGCATAACTATCGGTACTAACTCCGGTATCTAAGAATAAATTATGAATATCCTTTAATCGACAGGTCACATCATTTAATCGGTATTCACTATCCCCATTCTTATAAAAACGACGGGTAACTGTTACGGTATTAAATTCTGTAGGAAGCAGATTTTTGGTATTCTCAAAGGTTAAACTCACTTCTGCCAATCCACTAGCACTTCTTGTTTTGCTTCCATTAAATACCAAAGCTTCCAGATTCTCACTTCTGAGCGCAGAAATCTTCTGTTCCCCAATCACCCATCGAATACTATCTATGATATTACTTTTTCCACAGCCGTTTGGTCCTATGATACCAGTTATTCCCTCATCGAAACTTACAACAGTTTTATCAGCAAAACTTTTGAACCCCTTGATTTCTAATGATTTTAATCTCACAATACTACATTTAGTACCTGCGAACATACACGAAAAGAAGTATATGTTGCAGATAAAAAAATAGGACTGTGTATAATAAGTGGAGAAATAATAATTTTGTTAAATTATATTAAAATTAAAATAATTTAAAACATTGATTTTTATTTATTTATAAAATTTATTTATAATTAAATTGGAATCATAATCCCGCTAGGAACTAACTTCAGGCGACGTATATTTGTTATAAAACATGCGCTCAATTATTTGCTGTGTTACCAACAGTTTATACTACGATCAGCGTATGCAACGAATCTGTACCAGTTTACATAATGCAGGCTATTCAGTAACGCTTGTTGGCAGAAAAGGGATACCGGCCGATGACTTTGCTTCATCCGTTTACCGGGAACACCGATTAAATATGTGGTTTACCAATGGGCCTTTATTTTACCTTGAATTTCAAGTTAGGCTATTCATTTATCTTATAATGAATACTGCAGATATATACAACGCAGCCGACCTTGATACACTCCCGGCTGTTTATTTTGCTTCCCTTTGTAAAAGAAAAAAACTTGTATTCGATGCACATGAATGGTTTACCCAGCAAAAAGAAGTGATTACCAGAAAATATGTTCACCGCATTTGGCTTATGGCTGAACGATGGTTGGTTCCAAAATGCAAGAATGGATACACAGTAAATCAACAATTAGCCAATCTTTTTCTCAAAGAATATGAAGTGAAATATGCAGTAATTAGAAATGTTCCTACATGGAAAATAGTTCCCGAAAATCTGAACCGAAAATCTGATAGATGGATTATCTATCAGGGTGCCGTTAATGAAGGAAGATGTTTCGAGCAATTAGTGCCGGCAATGCAACAGGTTGACTGCCGCCTGAGAATCTGGGGAAATGGAAATTATATGAATCAGCTAACCCATTTGATACATATAAAAAATTTACAAAATAAAGTGATTTGTGAAGGAATGGTAGCTCCAAATCATTTATCCGCCATAACTCCACAGGCAACTATTGGAATTACCTTGTTTGAACATCTTGGCTTCAATCAATATTATTCACTTGCCAATCGGTTTTTTGACTATATCATGGCAGAAGTTCCACAGGTTTGCAGCAACTTCCCTGAATATGTATCTATTTTAGCGCAATTTCCGGTAGGTATCGCGGTTGATTCATCCAATCCTGATGCGATTGCTGCAGGATTGAACAAATTACTGCAGGATGATGTTTTATATGATGAGTGTGTACAAGCTTGCCGAGCTGCCCGAGCATTTTTCAACTGGGAAAATGAGCAGCAAAAACTACTGGCCTTTTATGAAAATGTGTAAGTGCTAAATCGAAAACTCCATATCCTTTGTTTCACAGTTCCCTATCCGGCAAATTATGGTGGTGTAATAGATTTATTTTATATGCTGCCAGCGTTGCAAAAAGCAGGCATTCGCATTCATCTCCATTGCTTTGATTATGGGAGAGGCAAACAAGATGTTTTGTTATCCTATTGTGAAAAAGTGAATTATTATTCAAGAAATAGAGGACATAAAGGCATCAGTTCCCGCTTACCTTATATCGTTGCCAGCAGAAATAATGAACAACTTATAGAGAACCTCTTAAATGATGATGCTCCCATTTTAATGCATGGCATACATTGCAGTTTTCTGCTAACAGATAAAAGGTTTCGGGATAGGAACTGTCATATCCGATTACACAATACCGAATACATTTACTATCATCAGTTAGCATTGGATACCACATCGTGGATAAAAAAAATATATTATGAAATTGAAAGCCGATTATTAAGAAAGTTCGAGCAACAACACGCCAGTCGTGCTTCTATCATTGCAGTAGCGGAACAGGATATTACCCATTACCAAGAAAAGTTTTCTTGTAAACACATCCAGCATTTGCCCGTCTTTTTACCCGAATGGAAAGTATCCGGAGCGGAGGGTATGGGTAATTACTGTTTGTATCATGGCGATTTACAAGTACCTAGCAATGAAAAAGCCGCAACACTTTTACTAACCAAAGTTTTCAATAAAATTCAAATTCCTTTTGTAATTGCCGGCCGGAATCCTTCGGATAAACTCATTGCACTTGCCCATAAAAGTGCGCATACCTGCATTGTAGCAAATCCATCAGATGCAGAAATAGAGGATATGATTGCCCGTGCCCATATTCATATACTACCTATGATGGTACCAACAGGTATTCAGTTAAAATGGTTGCACGCTTTATATAAGGGAAGGCATATTGTAACCCTTTCTAATAATATAATCAGGCATCCATTGGCAGCTGCAGGCTACAATGCCCAAAGTTTGGATGATTTAGCAAGCCTGGTAACACAGCTATATCATCAACCCTATACCAGAGAGGAACAAATAGGAAGAGAAAAGCTATTACAGGAGATTTTTAATGCAGACAGACAGGCTCAGCAATTGATTCAGATTATATTTACATCCTGATATCATCAGGAAACAACCATTTTACTATCAATAACACGACTGTTTTCGGTTTTCAACATCCTTGAAGGATATCGGTTGATTACAATGAAATCGTGTGTAGCCATTATGATGGAAGTTCCATAATCCCGCGAAATTTGAATCAGTAACTGCATAATTTCATCACTGGTTTCGGGATCAAGGTTTCCGGTGGGTTCATCTGCCAATATCAGTTTTGGGGAATTCAATAAAGCCCGGGCTATATCAACCCTTTGTTGCTCTCCACCACTCATTTCGAAAGGCATTTTATATCCTTTATTTTTTAGGCCCACTTTATCCAACACATCATTAATCTTTTCTTCAATTAAGTGTTCATCTTTCCAGCCGGTTGCCTTTAAAACAAAGCGAAGATTGTCATGTACATTCCTGTCGGTCAACAACTGAAAATCCTGAAAAACCACACCCAGATTTCTTCTGAGATAAGGAACTTTTTTCCAATCTATTTCCAGCAAATCAAAACCAACTACCGAACCCTTCCCTTCACGTAAGGACAATTCACCATATAAAGTTTTTAACAGACTGCTTTTCCCTGTCCCGGTTTTACCAACCAGGTAAACAAATTCACCTCTGCCAATTGTAAAATTCACATCCCGAAGTATGAGGGCTTCTCCTTGATAAATATTCGCATTTTCAAGCGAAACAATCCATTCAGACATATCTCGATTTTTAACTAATTCAAATTTACAGGTACTTATAGCAATGGTTTGTTAATAATCAAACAAAATCTGCTCATCCTTTACCTGAAGCGTTAGCTTCTTTTGTGGTGAACTTTCAACTCTTCCGACTACTCTGGCATCAACACCTAAAGATTTTGAGATGGCAATCACACCTTCGGCATCATTTTCTGAGGTAAAAATTTCCATCCGATGTCCCATATTAAACACCTGGTACATCTCCCGATTATCCGCTCCAGAATTTTGCTGAATTAATGTAAAAACAGGAGGAGCAGCAAACAGATTGTCTTTAATAATGTGCATTGGTGAAGGCAAATATTTCATGCACTTGGTCTGCCCTCCCCCACTACAATGAATCAATCCTTTCACAGCAGCCGGCATAGTTTGTAATAACAAGCGAATTACCGGGGCATACGTTCTGGTAGGTGACAGTAATAATTTTTCAATTTCAATATCCAGATTATCATGTGAGAAACGATCTGTTAATCGATGGTGTCCCAAATAAACCACATCATTAGACAGCGTTGGTTCGAAGCTTTCTGGAAAATGGGTTACATAATATTTACTCAATACATCATGCCTTGCACTGGTTAAGCCGTTACTCCCCAAACCACTATTGTACTCTTTTTCGTAATTACAATAACCGGAACTCGATAATCCTACAATTACTTGTCCGGGTGCTATCAATTCATTCGTTATTAATTGCTCTTTAGGCCATCTTGCCATCATGGTCCCATTTACAGCAATGGTTCTTACAACGTCTCCAACATCGGCAGTTTCTCCACCCAGATAATGAATTGAAACCCCATATGTTTTCAATAAATCAAAATATTCCTGGGTACCTTGAATAATTGCCTCTAAAACTTCACCCGGAATTAAATGCTTATTTCTATCTATTGTGGAAGAAAATAAAATCTGATCAGTGATACCTACACATAGTAAATCATCCAGATTCATGGCTACTGCATCCCGGGCGATTCCCTTCCAAACCGAAACATCACCTGTTTCCTTCCAATATAAATATGCCAATATACTTTTAGTTCCTGCCCCATCGGCGTGCATGATATTGATAAATTGTTCATCTCCACCCAAAAAATCGGGGTACATTTTACAAAAAGCATGAGGATACAATCCCTGATCGAGATGGCGAATCGCCTGATGCACTTCTTCTTTTTGAGCAGAAACTCCCCTGCTGGCGTATATAGACATTTGTTGGTACTGATAAGATTTACAAAGGTAATCAATATCGGGGATACGGCTGGTTTGAATACCCCTAACTTTATCAATCGATACAATGAACAGTATATAAGTTTTTGAAGAAAGCAGCGTATTTTTGAATCTGTATGAAGGTACACACCATTGGGCAAGAGCCCTTACCCATTTTTACACGTGCAGTAATTACCATTGGTAGTTTTGATGGGGTGCATCTCGGGCATCAACAGATATTATCTCACATGCAACAGGTTGCAAAAGCTATTGATGGCGAAACTGTAATTATTACGTTTTACCCCCACCCCCGAAAAATTGTTTCATCAATTCCAGGCGAAGTGAAACTATTAACTACACTGGCAGAAAAAAAAGAACTGCTGGGTACTGCGGGAATCAATCACTTGGTTGTTGTACCCTTTAACCATCATTTTGCCCAACTTTCTGCTCAGGATTTTGTATCAGAATTTTTATTCAATCAATTTCATCCACATACAATTATCATCGGATACGACCACCGATTTGGAAAAGGAAGATCAGGTGACTATCATTTACTGGAAAAAATGGGAGTAGATTACGGATTTCAGGTTAAGGAAATTGACGAACAGATGCTCCAAGCATCCGCCATCAGCTCTACCCGAATTCGCAAAGCATTACTATCGCATCAAATACCTGAAGCCACCGCATTATTGGGTTATCCCTACTTTTTTGAAGGAATTGTGATGGAGGGAAATCAAATAGGTCGCACCATAGGATTTCCAACTGCCAACCTACAAATAACGGAAGACGATAAACTCATTCCCGCCAATGGAGTTTATGTGGTTCAGGTTCGATTACTCAATGAAAACAGGCAGGAAATTAGTAAACACACCGGTATGATGAACATAGGAATTCGGCCAACTGTAGATGGGAAAAGCAGGGTAATTGAAGTGCATATTTTTCAATTTTCCGCAACAATTTATCAGCAATTGTTACAAGTAAGCCTATTACATTTTCTGCGAGATGAGATTCGGTTTCCCAATTTCGAGGCATTAAAAAATCAATTACAAACAGACAAGCTAGCAGCTTTAGATTATTTAAAGCATAATTTTTACAGCTAATTCTTTCATAAGATCGGCATCGGTACTTTTAGCCTGATGAATACCCACACTTTTTAGGTTATAATGATGGATTAACAGAAGGGCTCGCTCGATCTCCTGAAAAGAATATTTCTGGGCAGAACTTTGGTATTCACTAATAAAATAAGGCTGCACCCCCAGCTGAGCTGCTTGTGTTTGGCTATCAGCCCCCCGTAAGGAGTATAACATATAAACCCTGCTGAAAAAATTAAATAAAGCCGGGAGAATCATTTGAATTGGACCGGCCTTTGGATTCGACTCGAAGTATTGAATAATTTGAACCGTTTTCGTGAGATTTTTTTGTCCGAATGCCGACTGCAACTCAAAAACATTAAACTCTTTGCTAATGCCAATGAAGTTTTCAATATCATCTTCGGTGATATTTTTCCGTTTTCCCAAGTTCACTGCGAGCTTTACTGTCTCATTATACAAACGTGCTAAATCATTTCCAATATGTTCCACCATTAATTGTCTTGCCCTGGGCTGTATGGATAATCCCTGTTCAGCAACCATTTGATCTACCCATGCAGGCAATTGATTATCGTATAATTTCTTCGAAGTAAATTGTTCTCCCTGTTTCGCAATCAGTTTAGAGAGTTGTTTCCTCTTGTCGAGCTTTTTCTCTTTATATGCAACAACAAAAATGGTAGAGGGCTGAGGCTTTTCAATGTAGGGGGCAAGTGCCTCTACATCCCTCATCATCTGGGCTTCTCGTAAGATGACTACCTGCCTTTCTGCCAGCATTGGATAACGCCGACAGGCATTTATAATAGAGGCAATTTCGGCATCCTTTCCATAAAAAATCGTGAGGTTAAATTCAGCTTCGGCCGGACTCAACAGATTATTTTCTGCATAGTTGAGTAATACATCAATAAAATAGGGCTCATCCCCTTCGAGCCAGTAAATGGGCTTACACTTTTTCGATTTCCATTCCTGAATAATCTTTTCCATCGACATATCCACAAAGATGAAGCAGGCAGACTGAAAAATAAAAATCCTTACCATAAAGTTGTAAACATAGTTTCCGGATGAAAATCCAGGAATGAAACCTGTTCATCCCCGATCGGTGGTAACTGATGTAGTTTTTGAATTACACGGGTAGTAGCCACCACATCCTGTCGGCAATAATCCACTATACCCTCCAGATTTCCCTTCCGATAGTATTCATCCTGCACTTGCCCCCCCGTGATGCCATTTTTGGAGGAAGGTATTTGTAAAACTGATGCTAGCAAATGCAGGGAAATATAATTCTTATAGTCACCCCATTTCCAAAATTGAAGGGTATCCAGTTGCATTAGCTCCCAAGGCTTTTTATCTTGAATTTGAAAGGGCTTAGGTAGCGGCAAACCATTTATCAACAATCGTCGTCCGATAAAAGGAATATCAAATTCACGAATGTTATGCCCAGCCAACCTGAGCCCCGGATTTACAGCAAATGATTTTACACAAAAAAGAGAGAAATCCCTTAGTAATTGTACCTCATCATGAGCATAAAATGAAATCAAATTCAGTATTTGTTTACCTTGTTCAGGCTTAGAAAATACTCCAACCACTATACAAACTACTTTTCCAAATTCTGCCCAGATTCCTGCTCTTTTTTTATATAAATCTTCCATTTCCTCATGAAATGGCACGATTTTGGATGCTTTTTCAGTAAATAATGCTTTCCATTCGGATGACAAATCGGAAAAGGATGGGTGAGCAGGAACTGTTTCGATATCCAAAATGATTAAATCACTGATATTCATATAAAATATTTTATACATTTTACTAAAAAAACAACAAATGGAATCTCCCGAAAAAGATGCTCCCATAGAGTTTAGTGAGCAGAAAGACAATAGAAAATTAATTTATGGAATTTTAATTGCGGCCCTGGTAGGAACCTGGGGATATATCTTTTATGATAAAAGTGAACACCGCCAGCAAGTAACCACTTTGGAAACACGCATTTCCAGCATAGATAGCGCCCGTGCTGCTATTCAACAGGATTTTATGGAAGTATCCGCGAAAGCAGATTCACTATCACAAACCACTGTACAATTAACCGGTGAACTGGCAACAAAAAATGCAGACATTGTTCAATTAAAAGGAAATATCAGTAACATTCTGAAAAAGAAAAACGCAACCGAATCTGAATTAGCTTCTGCCAAAAAATTAATTGGTGAGCTGAATGGTAAAGTTGATGGACTATTTGCAGAGATTGAAAAATTAAAAGGTGAGAACAAAGTATTAACTGTAGCGAACCAGCAGTTGACAACCGAGAAAACTCAACTTACCAATGACAAGCAAAATCTAGAACAGAATTTAACTGCAACCAAAACTGAAAAGAAAGTATTGGAAGATAAAGTAGATGTTGCATCTACACTACATGCTTCTCAAATTGGCATTGGTGCATATTCCATTTCAAGTAATGGCAAAGAAAAAGAAACAACCCGGGCAAAAAAAGCCGACCTAATTCGGGTACAGTTTATTTTAGATGAAAATCGCATTACACCTTCAGGAAACAAAGAATTGTATGTAGTGGTAACCGGACCAGACGGCAAGGTGATTTCAGAATCAAATTCAACATTTACCACACGTGAAGAGGGTGTGAAATCATACACCAACAAATTAGGAGTTAATTACGAACAAGGAAAGATTGTTCCCGTGAACTTCGACTTAAAGAAAACTGACCGGTACGTTGAAGGAGATTATACCATTGAAATTTATCATAATGGATTTCGTATTGGGAAAGGTGTAAAAACATTGAAAAAAGGTGGTTTGTTTGGTTAAAAAGAATTCCTTCTTTTTAAAAAAGCAGTTGATTTTTCAGCTGCTTTTTTTATATCTAATCAGTTAGACAAACGATACTTCTTTAATTTATGTTATTTTTAATTAGAATATGAACAGATGAATGTATGGAAATCATATGGGAAATGGTTGCTGTTGTTTACAGCTGTAATTGGTATTGTAATCAGTGTATTGTATTCGAATTATTTATCGGCAAGAATGGAAGAAGATGAGAGAAAACATGTCACTACCTGGGTAGAAGCGCAAAGAACCATTTTACAATCTTCTGATAGTGCCAGCATTACTTTAGCAACCCATCTTTCTATTCAAAATAACCGCATTCCCATTATTGAAACCAATGAAAAAGATAGCATAACCGGAAATTATGTTAATCTGGATAGCAATCTGGTAAAAAAAGATCCCGGTTATTTGAAGAAACAACTGCAGGAATTTAAAAAATATCAGCCGAACCCAATTATGATGGTGCTGCAGGAAAAACCATTTACAGCAAATTATTATTATTATGGTAAAAGTAGTCTCCTCGATGAAATTGGCTGGTATCCCATCATACAATTACTGATCGCATTTTTATTTATTGCCATCACATTAGCATTGTTGAGATACATGTATAACAATGAGCAAAATGTATTGTGGATTTCCCTGGCAAAAGAAACAGCACATCAACTAGGAACTCCGGTGAGTAATTTGCAGGGTTGGGTAGAACTTCTAAAAGAACATCCTGAAAATGCAACGATTGCGGAAGAATTGCGGAAAGATGTTTCAAGATTACAATTGGTAACCGATCGATTTGGAAAAATTGGGAATGCCCCCCAATTAGTACCTGACTATCCTGCAAATAGAATTGAGGAAGTTGTACAATACATGAAAAGAAGAATAGGCGGACAAGTAACGATTCAATGCAATTTAGATGAGATATATTCAGTATCCACCCTCATCTCACCACCCCTATTTGATTGGGTAATAGAAAACTTAATTAAAAATGCCCTAGATGCTCTGGAAGGAAAGGGAACCATTGAAATAAGAGGTAGCAGGATTCAGAACAATTTAATAATTGATATTTCAGATACCGGTAAAGGAATGGAGCCCGCAATAGTCCAGAAGGCATTCGAAACAGGCTTTACAACCAAAAAAAGAGGATGGGGCATTGGTTTGGCGCTTACCAGGCGAATTGTTGAGCAGTATCACAAGGGAAAAATTTCCATAAGATGGTCGGAGCCGGGAAGGGGAAGTAGTTTTAGAATAGAATTACCAATTCAACCTTAGTAATAATTTCTTTATTTCAGGACTATAGCACTTAATGCAGGCAGATGAACGATTAGCCGATAACATTGTGTTTTCTTATCAACCAGCTGTACTTTGATTGAAGGATTATAAACATCCCCAGTACCCCAAAATTCCTTCGAATTGCTATTGAAAATTTCTTTCCATTTTGCTTTACCGTAAACGTACACTTCCCAGTCTTTTCGAACTACCGGAGTAACGTTTAGCAAAATGAGGAGATGGTCCTTTGATTTTTTTCCCTTTCTACTATAAACCATAACACATTCACTTCTGTGCTGGAGATCTACCCATTCAAATCCACCCGGCTCAAATTGTTTTTCAAATAAAGCGGGCTCTGAACGATAAAGTTGATTTAGCTGACTTACACATGCTTTCATTCCTGCATGGGGAGCAAACTGAAGCAGGCTCCAGGGCAATTCGGATTGGTAGTTCCATTCCTTGGTACTGCCAAATTCATTTCCCATGAATAATAATTTGGCACCGGGATGAGTAAACATATACGTATATAAAACCCGCAGATTGGCAAATTTCTGCCATTCATCACCAGGCATTTTATATATCATCGGACTTTTTCCGTGAACCACTTCATCATGACTAAGGGGGAGCATAAAATTTTCATCGTAGAAATACATCATACTAAATGAAAACTTATTTTGATGAAACTGCCGAAACAATGGATCCATTTTAAAGTAGTCAAGCGTATCATGCATCCAGCCCATCATCCATTTCATACCAAATCCCAATCCACCCTCAAATGTGGGCTTGCTAATTTTTGGCCAATCGGTTGCTTCTTCAGCTATCGTTTGTATATCGGGAAAATCTCGATACAGTGTTTCATTCAAATCGGTAATAAAAGCAATTGCTTCCAGGTTTCCATTTCCTCCAAATTCATTGGGCTCCCATTGATGTTTTGCTCTGCTATAATCCAATCGCAACATAGAACTTACTGCATCAACCCGAAGCCCATCTGCATGAAACTGATCGCACCAGAATCTGGCACTGCTAATCAGGAATGATTTGACCTCTCCTCTTTTGTAGTTGAAAATATATGAGTTCCAATCGGGGTGATATCCTTTTCGCATATCTGCATACTCATAGGTATGTGTTCCATCAAACATGAAGAGACCATGTGCATCATACGGAAAATGTGAAGGAACCCAATCCAGCAAAACACCAATTCCAGCCTGATGAAATGCATCTACCAGAGCTGCAAATGCCTGAGGATTGCCAAATCGTGAAGTAGGTGCAAAATATCCGGTACCCTGATAACCCCAGCTTCCATCAAATGGATGCTCCATTACCGGCATAAATTCAACGTGCGTAAATCCCATTTCCTTTACATAGGGAACCATTCGCTCTGCAATTTGCTCGTAGGTATTATAGGATTCCTCATTCCCCGGATCGGGCCGCATCCAACTCGCCAGGTGCACTTCATAAACAGAATAAGGTGCATTGAGGTGATTGTGTTTTTTTCTTGTTTTCATCCATTCGGCATCCCCCCAATTAAAGAAGGTATCCCACACAATAGACGCTGTATTCGGTCGCTTTTCCCAATAATGCGCAAATGGGTCACCTTTATCTAATTGCACACCATGAAAACCATGAATATGATATTTATAAGCTTCCCCCTGAAGTATGCCGGGTATAAATCCTTCCCAAATACCAGATTGATCTAACCGAACTTTCAATGGATGTGCCATTGTATCCCAGGCATTAAAATAACCCATTACAGAAACATACGTTGCATTGGGAGCCCAAACTGCAAAATAGGTACCGGGCACTTCATTTACAGTAATGGATTTATTTCCAAAAAGCTCGTACAACCGATAGTGGGTGCCATTTTGAAAATTGCGGATATCTACTTCGGTGAATAATGAGTAATTCCAAACCGGCTGATGGGTATCTACAAAATGAATCTGCTCGTAGGGAACCTGCGTGCTTTGCATTTTATTTACATTCTTACCAACACGACCTTCTGCAGAACCGGTTCCCTTTTTGTTAGTCATAGCAAATTTTAAAAGTAGTTATCTAATGTATATAACCAGCAACTACTTGTTCTTTAACTCAAAAATTTTAAATTCACCAGCCGCTACTTTTACAGCTTGGGTAAAAGCTTGTCCGGTTACAATATCCACTGCCCTATTAAACCCTGCAAACGATTCATTATAGTTTGCAAAAGGGATTTCCTTGCTTTCATTTGAACGGTTGAGTATACAAACTACTGTCTGCTTTTGATGCGTGCGATCGAAAACATAGAGTCCGTTAGAGGGCAAGTATTGCCGTGTTTTACCAATTTGAAGCGGAAGGGATTGCTGGCGATACCTTGCCAATTGCCGAATGTATTGAAATGCTTCATTTTCCTGTTTTGTTCTGGCAGCATCAGAAAACTTATTTTCTTTATCCCCCTGAAAACCACCAGGAAAATCGAGTCGTACCATTGCATCGCTGGGATTCTTGAAATTCTTCATTAAAATTTCTGTTCCATAATACAATTGAGGGATACCACGCAAGGTTAACAATAAGCCAATGCCGTTTTTATATTTTTGAAAATCTTCGCCAACCATCGAAAAAAATCTGTCGGTATCGTGATTGTCTAAGAACAAACAATTATACAAAGGTTGTTCATAAAGAAAATCCTGTGCCATCGTCATGTGCAGGCGATTAATTCCTTGCGTCCAACCTTCTGGTTGGGTAATGGCTTCGAGGATGGCAGACTGTACCGGAAAATCAACCCCACCTTGCATATTATGTTTAAAGGGCACTTGCATGTTATTTCGGGTAAAGTAGGCATTTCCCGAAACGGAATTCGTCCAGGCTTCCCCAAACAACGTAAGTGATGGATATTCTTTTAGTAAGGCAGAGTTTATCCGATTGAGGAAAGGCTCATCGCAATACTTATAAGTATCAACCCGCCATCCATCAATACCATATTCTTCAGTGGCCCAAATTGCATATTGAATTAGGTAATTAGCTACATAAGGATTTCGCTGATTTACATCGGGCAAATGCGGAACAAACCAGCCATCGAGTAATGTTTTTTTATCCTGTGCAGTAGCATAGGGATCGAACAATACTTCCTCTTTATGGTTGCTACCAACATATTGGGGCCAACGGTTGATCCAATCCGGTGCCGGAGCATCCTGGTACATCCAATGCTCGATTCCTACGTGATTATACACTGCATCCTGAATTATTTTCATTCCTTTTTGGTGGGCAGTTTCCACCAATTTTTTATAAGCATCATCTCCTCCAAAGCGAGGATCGATTTTATATTGATTGGTAAACCAGTAGCCATGATATCCACTCAACATTCCAGCCGATTCTTTTTCCGGAGGCATATTGTTTTCGTTCACTGGGGTCATCCAGATTGTTGTTATTCCCAGGTCTTTCAGATAATCCAGTTTTTGGGTAACTCCCTGTATATCTCCACCATGCCGTTGCAAAGGATTGTTTCGATTTACTGCGGCATCTTTCATATCAGCTACCACATCATTTCCCGCATCTCCGTTACTAAATCGATCGGGCATTAGTAAGTAAATAAAATCGGCAGACCGAACTCCTTGTGCATATGATTTTCCTCTCCCCGAACGGGATGGTTTGATAACATAGTTGAGGGTAAGGGTATCGCCTCTGTTAACTAAATGTATTGGCACAATTCCGGGAGCTGTAGAGGAAGATAAGGTAAGTTGTAAAGCCAGGTATCGTTTATTGGGGAAGCTATCAATGCCGTTCAGTTTTATACCGGGATAAGATATTAGAACTTTACTACCTGCTATCGATTGATGCTTACTTCTCACGATTACCTGTATTTTATTCCACTGCATTTTGGTAAACCAGTGCGTGGGATACGTTTCCAGTTCCTGTGCTGAAACAGCAATCAATGAACAGGAAAATATCAATGCAATCCATATTTTTTTACTCATAATACTAAAATGAATTTGCCTAAAAAAAGAAATACTAAGACGATTGGGCAGATTCCGAAGCCAAGGACGAGTTTTCTTTTACAATCAAAGCACAAACGATACCAGCTGTACACAATAAACATCCTCCTATGAATACTGCCAGCAACCGGTCGTTACCCAAATAATGTTCCATAATTTTTCCAAAAAAAAGTGATGCTATGATTTCGGGTAGTACAATGAAAAAATTAAAAATACCCATGTATATACCGGTTTTTTCGGGAGGGATACAACCAGATAATAATGAATAGGGCATTGACAATATGGAAGCCCAGGCTATACCCACCAAACTCATGGAAACAAATAAGAAAGCAGGCTGCGTAATAAAGGACACTGACATAAGTCCTAATCCACCCAATAGTAAGCAAAATGTATGGGTAAGCTTTTTACCCAGCTTTTTTACCCAAAAGGGTAATGAAAATGAAAAAGCAAAAGTTACCAGATTTAAAATGGCGGAAGTTTCATTTGCCAGTTCCAAACCTTTCGTATACTGAACGGCATTTTGAATTGCATCCCCCTTAAATATATCAGCAGCTACACCCGTGCTATAATAAAACCACATTAAAAACAATCCGGGCCAGGTTAAAAACTGAACAATGGATAGCCGCTGCATGGCAACCGGCATTTCTAGAATGGATTGAATGATTTCACCAATACCTTTTCCAATTCCCCCCCCCTTTTGTTCTGCAGCTTTTGCCTTCCACTCGGGATCGGAAGGGGGATACTCGCTACTCTTGAAAACTGTATATAATACTGCCCCTAAAAAAACGGCAGCTCCAATATAAAAGGACCACATGATATTTAATGGGATACCACCGGCTCCTTTTTCCCGGGAAATACCCAGTAAATTCACGAGTAATCCAGGAAGATAGCCAGCAATAAAAGATGCCGCTCCAATGAACATGCTTTGCATAGCATACCCAAAAGACTGCTGTGATTCATTTAGGTTATCTGCTACAAATGCCCTGAAAGGCTCCATGGTTACATTTATACAAGAATCCAATATCCAAAGGGTTCCCGCAGCCATCCATACAGCGCTGGCATTTGGCATCATTAACAACGCTAAAGAACTTAAAATAGCACCTACCAGAAAAAAGGGACGACGTCTACCTAAAAAAGGATGCCAGGTTCTGTCACTGAGATATCCAATGATTGGTTGAACCAGTAAGCCTGTCATAGGAGCTGCCAGCCACAAACCAGGAATTTCCTCAGGTTTAGCACCCAGAAATTCATAAATGGCACTCATATTTCCCATTTGCAAACTCCAGCCAAACTGAATTCCAAAAAAACCAAAGCACATATTCCAAATTTGCCAAAAATTCAGATTTCTTTTGGTGCCGGAATAAACAGTAGACATGCAATTAGTTTTATGAATGATTGAGTAGTAATGGTAGCAAATAATTAAATAACAAATCCATCCGGAATTATAGCCTGCTTTTTTACAACAATGATTCCGTCTTTTACAGTATACAAAGCATGATCTGTATTGGCAAGATGCTTTCCACCATTGATTCGAACATCATTTCCAATACGGCAGTTTTTATCTATGATAGCATCTTTTATATAACAACGTTCACCAATTCCAATCATTGGCAAGCCCTTAAAACGGTTTTGATCCATTTCATCAATGGTTTCGTAATAATCATTACCCATGATATAAGTGTTTACCACAGTGGTTCCATGCCCAATGCGCGAACGGATTCCCACCACACTTTGCTCAATTCTGCTGGCATTGATAATAGACCCTTCTGCAATTACTGTTTTCTCTAACGTAGTGCCACTTATTTTCGCAGGAGGTAACATTCTTGCCCTACTATAAACCGTTTTAGTATTATCAAATAAATTAAATGGAGGAATATCTTCTGTTAAAGAAAGGTTCGCTTCGAAAAAAGAATAGATATTTCCAATGTCGGTCCAATAACCCTCATATTGATAACTGGCAACTTTATAAGTAAGAATGGAATTGGGTATAATTTCCTTACCAAAGTCGGTGGCACTGGGATGCACTTCATTCAATAATTGATAGAGCACATGCTTACTAAAAATATAAATACCCATCGAAGCCAGATAATGTTTGCCTTTTTTTTGCATCTCGGCACCTGTATCACTTACCCACTCGGGAAGTAAATCTTTTTTGGGTTTCTCTATGAATGCCGAAATCATGCCTGCCTCATTACTTTTTAAAATTCCAAACTCAGGTGCATCCCGTTCATCAACCGGAATGGTAGCAATGGAAATATCGGCAGCATTTTGAACGTGATTGTTCAGCATATCAGTGAAATCCATTTGGTATAACTGATCCCCACTTAAAATGAGGATATATTCAAATTCCAAATTGGATATATGGCGTAGTGATTGACGAACCGCATCAGCTGTTCCCTGAAACCAACCCGGATTGTCGGGTGTTTGTTCGGCCGCTAAAATATCAACAAAACCTGTACTGAATGCACTAAAATGATAGGTATTTTTAATATGCTTATTGAGTGATGCCGAATTAAATTGGGTTAGCACAAACATCCGGTTAATATGGCTGTTGATACAATTGCTGATGGGAATATCAACCAAGCGATACTTGCCTGCGATGGGTACAGCCGGTTTAGACCTGCTGGCTGTTAAGGGATATAAACGACTTCCGGCGCCCCCTCCTAAAATTACGGCTACTACAGATTTAGATATACTTGTCATACAAGCAATTTACTGAAATTTAATGATTGGTTATAGTTTTGTTTAAATTGTTTTATTAATCAAAGTACACCCGGGTATATTGTGCAACTGTATTTTCCCAGCTATGGTCGATACCCATCATTTTTACCCTCATTTGTGTTAGCTGTTCTTTTGATTGATAAACGGATACAGCTCTGCCGATGGAGTAAATCATATCCGAAACCGAGGCCTGATCAAATCGAATTCCAAAACCACCAGGATCTCCCATATCGGTAATAGTATCGCGCAATCCACCCGTTGAGCGAACAATGGGTACCGTTCCATATCGGAGCGCATAGAGTTGATTTAAGCCACAAGGTTCTACCCTGCTTGGCATTAGCAGAAAGTCGGCTCCGGCATACATAAGATGACTCAGGGCTTCATCATACCCAATAACTACATTGTATTTTCCCGAAAAGGGTGTCAACATATCAGTAAGCCGGCCCTCCACATAATGCTCACCACTTCCCAACACAAGGAAATTGACTTCATTACTCATTTGATGAAGTGCACCGGCTATAGCATCTGGTAACAATTCGGCAGCTTTCTCCCCAACTAATCTACCAATAAAAACAATGAGCGGCTGATGAAAATCTAAACCGAATCTATTACAAAGCAATGCCTTATTTTTCTCCTTACCAGTATTTACCGTTTTAATGGTATAGTGATGAGACAAGTATTTATCGGTTGCAGGATTCCATACTTCATTATCAATTCCATTAATGATGCCTACGCATTTCCCTTTCTCATATTCGAATAAATCCTCTAACCCGTTCGATTGGTATCGAAGTTCCTGCAAGTAACTATTGCTAACTGTTGTAACCCTATCTGCACACTTAACTGCCGATGCCAGTGGATTGATGGAATGATTCCACTCAAGCATGCCTCTTTTCCATAAATCCCATTCGGGAATATACCTGCTCTTGTCCCATCCCATCCAACCTTGATATTGGCCATTGTGGATAGTAAAAATGGATTTGATGCTGGCCAGACTGCTAAAATCGTAGCAAAACTTCATCATGAACGGAATGAGGCCGGTATGATAGTCGTGACAATGCACAATATCAGGGCGGTGTTCCCAGCTTTTCATCCAGGTGATTACAGCAATTTGAAAGGCAACGAACCTTTCGGTATCATCATCATACCCATATATTTTCTGTCTGTCGAGTAAGCCATTGATATCAACGAGATATAAATCATATCCTAAAACATTATTCTTCTCCTTGATGATGGTAAAATCGAAATGCCAGTTTCCTAAGTGGTACTGCCCTTTAAAGTCAACCGACCATTCATTTGCATACAAAAAGGCTGTTCGATACATAGGCATTACTACCTTGGCAATATGGCCTGCCTTACACTGATATTTTGGCAAAGCACCAACTACATCGCCTAATCCACCTGCTTTTGCAACCGGATAACATTCGGCACTGATATGAATAATTTCCATTCTATAAAATTACCCTTGAAAGTTAATAACTATTCCGAATCTCTCAAATTATCTGTTGAAAAGTGTAAAATCATAAAATTCTTATTACTTTAGCCAATATACTAACTTAAGCTTGCCATGAAAACAACCCATCAGCCCACCAATACAGGGGCTTTAGCCAATTTGGTAATTGTATTCTTTTTTTGGGGATTTATAGCTGCCTCCAATAGCATCTTTATCCCCTTTTGTAAAACTCATTTTCATTTATCTCAGTTTGAGTCTCAACTAATCGGCTCGGCATTTTATGGAGCATATTTTATTGGTTCACTCATTTTATTCCTGGTTTCGAACATGATTGGTTACGATATTCTTAACCGAATCGGATATAAAAAAGGCATCATTTACGGATTATTGATTTCGGTTGTAGGAGCATTACTGATTATTCCTTCAGCTAATGCCAACTCTTTTCCGGCAATTCTGGCTTCCTTTTTTGTAGTTGCTTTGGGATTTTCCCTTCAACAAACCGCAGCACAACCTTTTGCCATTGTTTTAGGAGATCCCGCAACCGGCTCACACCGATTAAACCTGGGAGGCAGTGTCAATTCTTTAGGTACCACCTTAGGTCCCTTAATTGTTAGCTATTTCTTATTCGGAACGCCCAGTAGCAGTCAGGCAGAAGTTACCGTTACCAACATCAATACCCTGTACCTGATTGTAGCGGGAGTGTTCGCAGCAGTTGCCTTATTTTTTAGTATCTCCAAATTGCCGGATGGAAAAAATGATGAGGCATTTGAAAAAGCAGGAAAGGCTGCTTCTTCACTATTCCTAATGACTGCCTTAATCATAGGAATTATCATTGCCGGGCAACTGACCAACATTTCAAAACTTTGGTTACTGATACTTACAGTAGTTTGTGTACTTGGTATTTTATTTTATTCCAATGGCCAAGCAATTAAAAAACCAGAAGGCTGGGGTGCTATGAAATACCCTCAACTGATTTTCGGCATGATTGGCATTTTTGTTTACGTGGGAGTAGAAGTTACGATTGATAATAATTTTGGTGCACTTTTAAAACAACCCGGATATCTTACAGATGCAGGCTTGGATGAAAGTAAAATTTCTAAATATATATCTCTTTATTGGGGTAGCCTAATGATAGGCAGGTGGATGGGAGCTGTGAGCGTGTTTAATTTATCCGGCTTTACTAAAAAATTAATGATGGCACTCATCCCATTTATTGCATTTGCAGTTGTTCTAACGGTTAGTACTATTTATGGTAATGATGTTAGCGATTTGTATGCCTATGCGATTATGATTGCTATAGCGGTTGCGGTATTCTTTTACGGACAAGAAAAACCAGTAAAAACTTTACTGGCAGTATCAATTTTAGCTACTGTCTGTATGTTGTTTGGTGTATTCAATAAAGGAATCATTTCTGTGTATGCCTTTATGGCTGGAGGATTATGTTGTTCAGTGATGTGGCCTTGTATATTTTCTTTAGGAGTTGGTGGATTAGGAAAATATACCAGTCAGGGTTCTGCCTTTTTAATCATGATGATTTTAGGTGGTGCAGTGATTCCTCCATTACAAGGTACTTTTGGAGACATAAGTTCTGTTGGTCTTCACCAATCTTACTTGCTGGCAGCAGTTTGCTTTGCAGTTCTTGCCCTGCTTGCGCTGAAATTGCAATCTGTATTAAAAAGTCAGGGATTGGACTTTGATGCACAAGTATCAGGAGGCGGACATTAATAGAACTCGAAATAAATTGAAATTATCATTATTTTTTCTTCATAATCGAATTTGAAATATTTCCTTACATGGAAGCTTTAGCAATTGGAATTGATATAGGTGGAACCGGTACAAAGTTTGGAATTGTAGACCGATTGGGAAATTTGTTGTTTTCCAGCGAGATGTCTACCCGTGGACACGATCATTTAGATACCTATATTCAGGAACTCTACGAAAAAACTCAGCCACTTATAGAACAGGCAGGCGGTATTGGCAGATTCAGGGGTATTGGTGTTGGTGCACCCAATGGCAACTATTATAGCGGAACAATTGAATATGCACCCAACCTGCCATGGAAAGGGATTATACCCCTGGCAAAAATGTTGAAAGACAAGTTCAAATTGCCAACCGTACTTACCAACGATGCAAATGCCGCTGCTATTGGAGAAATGATGTATGGTGCAGCCAAAGGGATGAATGATTTTATCATGATAACGCTTGGAACCGGTGTTGGTAGTGGTATTGTAGCGAATGGACAGCTCATCTACGGGCATGATGGATTTGCGGGTGAGTTGGGGCATACCATCATCATTCCTGATGGCCGTTTTCATGCCGGAACCGGTAAATATGGATCGCTGGAAAGTTATGCTTCTGCAACTGGAGTGGTTTTAACTACTCA
>Ga0214923_10001602_pt1 | contig 31975 bp, 32 predicted proteins | sample LL1510_MetaG_FD_177993 | JGI IMG/M metagenome (GOLD analysis project Ga0214923, IMG submission 177993) | Freshwater microbial communities from Lake Lanier, Atlanta, Georgia, United States - LL-1510 | ecosystem: Environmental > Aquatic > Freshwater > Lake | place: USA: Georgia | collected...
CCTTTTCTTCATAGAAGCCAGATGTCGTTAAGTATGATAAAAAATGTTGATGGATAGGTAGAGATATGGAGATTGGGATAATTCCGCTTCCTAGGTGTGAGGGAGCATCTGTTTTTAACCCGGCGATGCTGAGATTGGATGATGGGAGGACCTTGGTGTGCTGCAGGTGCATTCCCAAGTCGGCCACGATAAGGCATCCATGGGATTGGTGGGTGCCCTATGTGGGCGTGTGCAGTGCTCTGATGGAGGATGCTTCGTTTGACAATCTGGATGGGTCCGAGTTCATTCCGTGGATCGACCCAAATCGGGAAGAAGAGTTCTTACATGATGGGTATCATGATACCACGGTATTCTACATGCTGCATGTCGACGGCCGGTGCATTGCCAAGACCTCGATGATACCCCTGCATCGCATGATCGATGCGCGCCTGGCTAGGGTCGGGGACGGGTCGATCGTATTGACATACACGTTCTGTCGAGGGGATGAGCGCAACCAGATGCGGTGGCGGAGGATCGAGCAGATTACCGAGAGCGGATTATGGTTAGGTGGTGAACGACCCATGCTGGATGACTTTCCACATCGACAGACATCGGAAAAAAACTGTGTGCCCATTCAGGGGACCGATCATGTCCTCTATGAGATCCGCGCCACGCTCTCCGGATTCCGATCCAATGACATGACCGTCCTCTACAAGGGCCCACCCGTCCCATGGCATCAACGCCTGGGGGAGCTTTACAGGGGCATGGTAGAAGTCTCACTCGGTGCACCCCCCGTGCACATATCCGGTCGGACGTATATGGGGGTGGGGCACATGAAGCTGGCATCCGATAACATAGATTCCATCAGACGGGACACCCCGTTGGGACGATTCATTGGACAGATTACCCCCACATTCCTGGACTACAATTATTACTTCATGTTCTTCTTCCAGTTCGATATTGACACCTTTGCCGTTATGAAAATGTCGCACGCCTTTATACCAACAAGTGTCCTATGTGAGGTGGAGCCGTATCTGTTGGTGTTTCCAATGTCGCTCCATGTGAATGAGGATGATTCCATGACCATGACGTTCGGTGAGGGCGATGATCGGTGCAAGATCATGCGTATCGAGGCTCCATTGATCGATGCGATGTGGTGTGCACCTGATAGGGATCTGGAGTTTATGCTGCTGCATGCGACGGAGCGTGTGTATGCGACGATCCTGACGACGGAATCGTATCTTCCGGGGATCATTGCGCTGAGGAATTCGTTGGGGGCGGTCGGATCGAGATATCCGTTGGTATGCCTCGTCGTTCCGGGCGTTCAAGCGCCTCCGGGGGTCCATGCTATCAATGTGGACACCATCACTCATCCGTTCATGACGGGGTATTACAAGCAGCACAATTATACAAAGCTGCGCCTCTTTGGGCTCGAGGGGTTCGACCGCATTGTGTATCTGGATGCGGACACGATCGTCAGGAAGAACATTGACTGGCTGTTTGATCATCCGATGGATGATACCATGGTCGCCGCCGTCCGTGATCCATGGAACCCGGTTCAGTTCAATAGCGGTGTCATGATCATTGATCATCCGTCCAAACATATTCTGGATGATATGCTCACCAAAGTGGGAAGGATCGAGGAGACGATCGACGAGGGCGACCAGGGCTTCCTCCGCCCATACTTTGGAGATCGGTGGACACCCCTCCCCCGCACCCTCAACCGGTGTGTGGGCAAGGATGAGCCGAACTGTTATGATGATGCACATGTCCTGCATTATGTGGGCAAGGACAAGCCGTGGATCGTATTCGATGCGACAAACGAGGCTCACAGGGTATGGCTGCGGGCGTTTGCGTCGTCGTCAGAAGGATAATCTCCTCCTATAACGATAAACGATATAATGAGGAAAAATCACTGTGTTGACGCGGATTCAATAAGTGTATTGAATCCTAAAGGAGATGATATCCAAATATATCCAAACATAATTTATTTTGTATTGTAAATAGCACAACAAATCGATTGATAAATGCAAGACGGTCCAGAATTATTACGACGTGAACTCGACGGGATCGAGAGAGAATTGATAGAGACTGAAAAGATTGAGACTTACAATGTGGAGACCGGTGTGGATGTGACCAAGTTCGGCATGCCACTCGGCATTATTTCTATTACGAACCTGAAGGTCGATAATGTCAGTAATCATATCAGTGGGAACGTCGTTGTCCGAATATCGATTCTTCCCAAAGGATCCGGACCAGCACCGAAAGAACTCGGGCCTGTCGAGGCCACAAACAAACAGCTGGTTTTTAATCAGCTGCTCCAATTTGCACCAATCCGGACGATTCATGCCGAGCTCGTGCTAACATTCATGCATAACTCAGAGATCATAGGGAGGACGAGTGTGGATCTCATTGAACTGGAATCACAAGAATTCATGACGCTTACGAGACCACTGTTCAGACAAGATGATATGATGACATACCAAACTGATCTAACAGCGACAATCGTTGTGCGATTTCAGTATTCCAAAATTCTTCGACTGATGAGAAAAATATGGGAGCTGCGGGAAGGGATAAGAGACTTGACTGGATCCTACCCACAACCGATCGATACAGACCCTACTTATGAATCGATAAATCCTCGAAATGTGATTGGGAAATTGGAAATAACCGAGGAAGAATTGAAGCAGGCACAGCGCACATATATTTATGATCCCAGGACCGGTGTGGATGAGACCAGGTACGGGCTACCACTCGGCTGTATCAATATTTATGATCCTCTGATAGTCGACAATATCAGCAACGACGACAAAGAATATTTTTTGATGGTATCAGTCATCCCATCTAGACCAGCCCCGAAATTCTTAAGTCGCACATCCGTGAACAGAGAAACAGGCGAGCTAACATTTAATTCATCTGATCGAAGCGGGCTCCAATTGGCGCCCATCCTGACGATACATGCCGAACTTGTAATTCAACTGAGGCAAGGCACCGCTCCTGTTAATTATCGTAAGACTGATGATTTGGAGGGAGTCGTCATAGGTGAGGTGCGTGTGAATCTCGCTCAGCTCAAGCATCAAAAACAGGAAACATTTGATCATAAGCCATTAATTCAGCCAGGACAAGGAGTGGTGCCACCACCGACAATAAGCTTCAAGATGCGATTTCAGTATTCCAAAATTCTTCGACTGTCGTTAGAGATATGGAATCTGCGGAGGAGGATAATGCAGTTAACTGGTCAATATCCACCATCGACTCTCGGTAATGATCTGCCGGATATGATACACGAACTGCAGGTCATCGATACACAATCAAGAAGAGATGAATTATATGCGGAGATAATGGAACAGCAAATTATTCGACATGGAGTCAAATCACCCGGGGTTGATCCGGATCATGACCACTTGGCATCATTGCTGTTCTTATTATTATTCTGATTATAAAAAATGTTATCTGCCGTCATATTCATCGTGTCCGTGCTCGTCCTTATTCTGTCTTGGGCATTGCTTCTGGTATGCTCGGTCCTAGGGATCATCATCAGCACAGCTCGTCCTTGGGCAGAGGGTGCATTTGTGTGCACGCTCGCTTCATGCATCATTATCCTAACAATATTCATGTCGACGCTGCATGAGAAGCAGTTCTTGTCGTATGCACTAATCCCGACATGTCTGTCCGAAGTCGCCATCCTGACGCTCGGATTCAAGGCCCTGCATGATAATCACTCGCCAAGGACCGTCCTGATCAAGATGTGCATGATCCTCCACAGCACCATCCTCGCTATCCTCGTCGGACATGCTTTGTCGTATATTCAACTCACAGAAGGATGATAGGATATTTGTTCTGAATAGGGTCTGCCACCTATTAATCCAGCTTTCCCGTAGCTGACAGCAACTGGTGCCACCACATAGAATGAGGTGGTGACTCGGGCAGTGAAAATATTACACTCTCTGTCGGCTTAAAATGATAATGCACACAGAATGAGAGGCTTCTGGGACGTATAACAATATCTTGGTCCATGGAGGCTCTATGCCTTGCTAACAACAGCAGCATTTCTTTATCTGATGTGACTTGACGACCTGCAAAGACGATGCCACCTAAGCTTTCACCCTGTGCGATGCGCTTGATGACTTCTCTGATATCATGGAAGAGGTTTTCTGGGATATAGATCACCTCTTGATATTGGACCCCCTTGGCATGATTGCATGATCTACCGAACACTGTCACACGGATGAAGCGTGAATCACACATGTCTACAATGTGGTCGGCAACCAAGCTGACAATATCTTTGATGATAGGGCTCATGCATAATTCCCTATATGAGGCCATCATCCTTAAATTATTTAAGGATGGAGAATGAATCAAGAATTGGAAAAAAAAAACCGGGACAACATTAAAAGAATGTCGCATAGCAGGGATGCCTACGCATCGATTGGAGATTTTGCCGGGTTCCTCAACCCTCGGGTCATGAACCCGGTCGACCCGGCCAATCCGCTGACCTACTCCATCATCCCGACGTACAACAGCCTGTTCCTGCACGGGGCGGGCATATCGGACATGACGGGGCGCACGTGGGGAAGGGCGGTTCAGAACTTTATGGCGGAATACGCGGCCGGTCTGCACCCACTGAATCCCAACCCGTCGTCCCCGTGGGACGGGTTCTGTGAGGCGTATGTCAAGCTCAATACCGACACATCGTGGGCCAACTCGGCCGCCATCGATCAACAGGCCTACACCGCGTGCATGACGATCCAGGACATCAAGCCCACACAGGGACAGCAGATGATCAGGAATGCGTGCGAGAGGCGGTTCCTGGACTTCAAGACCACCACTAGCTACTTTGAACCGTTCGATTTTACCGTCGCCAACAGCCCTCTGGTCAGGTGGTACACGCCCCTCTACGTCCCCGGCCCGGTCGTCATACGCAACCTGGGATCACCCGAGGCCGTCGATCGCGATAGTCTGGTTGCAAAGATGATGGAGAACCCCGGCGTGTGCACGGACGTGCTGGTGAGGATATACCTCGCCAGAAAGTCGTGTGCGGGCGTTCCCGGGATCAAGGGGACGGCGCTCGATGCCTTTCTCGACAAGAACAAGGATCTCTTGGAGATGATCGCCGGCGTCCTCCGCACCAGGATCAACGGGTATGGATCCTACACCTATGTATGGCCCTTCCCCGATGGAGGCGGTATGCCCGACCTGTGCAGGATGAGAGACCGCACATAATCCCTGAGCACCGGATCACAGTCCTTGTAAGTAGTAGCAGGAGCCGCCTCCTTCGATTTGAGCTGCCATGATACGGGGGTGCCCTTGTCGTCATTCGAAAGAACGACGGGGATAATGTCCTTGCGAGAAATCTCGTCCCAGAAGCCCCGCTCATCCACCCTCCATGCACCGATCTTCTTGTAAAACCTCCCGCTTATCATGCGCAGATCCTTCTCGGTAATACCCATACCGATCATGGTCGATTCTGGAATAATAATCTTTCCATCCCTCTTCTCTACGGTCAACATCTTATGTTTGTAATGTCAGACGCGTTCTCCTTAATTGAGTGATGAGCAGGTGCCTGCGGTGTAGACAAAGGTCTTGCCCCGAATGTTCCTGCGTGCGTCCGCGGCCGGGATCATTGTTTTTCTGGCGTTGTAAAACCGACAAAAGTCGGGGACAGACACAAAGGGGACGATCGGGATGCCCTCCCAGTCCTTCTTCTTGCCGGACATGTCAATCTCGACACGGTCGGGGAAGTACTTCTTGTGCTCCGGGTTGTTCATCATGTGGAGCACGGGGGGCACCATCTCCCTCTGATCGCTCGGCGGGAGCACCATCATGAGCTGGAGCATCGGATCCACGGGTTCATTATAATCAAACCTCCTGGGCTTGAAGGCGGGCGCCGCGTCCGCAAGATCCCGTATGAACGGCCCAAAGAGGTGTGGGTAGCACCACAGCCAATCGGGCATCCCCGCCTCGTAATAATTCATGACCCAGATGATCCCATCGAGGTAATGTCTGGCGATCGTGTTCCTGTCCGACCCATCTGCGAATTTTGTCCGGTAATACTCGTCCGCAACGGCATCCATATCGATGATTGTCAGACCATTGACGCGAGTTGAATTGCGCACAACGATCGGGTCGTGATGAAACACTCTGCCCGAATTGTACTTCCTTTCCAGGATCGTCTTTTCATGCCGCGCGAGCTCCGATAGGAATGCAATCAACGGTCTCCTCGACAGGACAACCCTGTCGGACCGGAACCCGGTGAGGTGGCCCTCTGACCGACACACCGACCTGTAGACCTGAAAAAGCAGCGTCAGGCCGCCGTCAATGATGGAGAGCGCCGGTGTCGTCGGAAGAAAATCGTTGCCCACGAGGAAGCACATCATGACAAAGTCCCGCATCCCCCTCTTCTTGCAGAACGTCTTGGCATCGCCTTGGACTCCTTCGGATGTGCCCACTGAACCCGCCGAGTATTCGGCCGTCCCATCCCTTGTCCAATCAATCTCATCGATAATCTTTTTGGAAAAATCATCGACGTCCACATACTCCCACCTGTAATAATCCGTCTCCCTCGCAATATACACCTTGTCCACCGGCAGCAGGGTCGCCAGCATCATGAGATCACCGTCCATCCCGTAAATGCACGCACTCGGACACGGGTTCCTTCGGAGATAATCCATAATCTTGTGTTCTCCCTCCCCTGGCACCTTTTCATTCGAAAGGACGACCTTGAGATCGCGCCAGATGGGATCAGCAATCTGCTTCCTGCGAATGAACGTGTCGATCGCCTTGGTCAGGCTGTCCATCAGGGCGGTCCCCGGGGTGAACTGATTGGGGTTGAAGGCCGGAACTCCCGCCGACACCGCCGCGGGTGATCTCTCGGATGCGGCCCTGTCCTGACACGATCTGAAGCGCCTCTGCCTCTGCTGGTTCATCTTGCCCAGACCGGCCACCCCGTCAACAAACAAGAGCAGAGATCCCGTCGGCTTGACGCTCCTCACGATAATATCCGTCTTCTCACAGACCTCCCTGAACAGCTTCCTCTTGTACGCCTCCTCACTACCCGTCGCCGACGCACCCCTCTCAAAGACCGACAGTGGAACAGATGTCGCAAAGTCCCCGTACCTATACACCTTCTGCGCACACCCGTGGAACAGACCATTCATGTCGATGCACAGCGTATCGACCGGACACGACAGCACCCTCGATATACACGACTTGTGCGCCCTGCTGTACCAATAGTAAAAATGCTTGACGCCCATGATAATGATTGTGCTACTCCTTTATATCCATCGGTTTATATCAGTTTTTTTTTTTCATGCATAATATAAGCATGGTGTGCCCAAACAATCGGCATATGCTGTGGATAATCTTCTTCGTCTATTACCTCCTGCTGCCCAGATAAACCCTCCCCCACCACATGATTTGCACTTAAGGATCTGATTTAATCCTTAAAGATGGAGTCAGGGGGGGGAAGGGATTGTGTTATCGGTCAACGGACCTGGCGGTAGGCGATGGTTCCGTCATGGCGGTAGATGCGGAGGACGTCGCCCTTCTTAAAATCAAAGAATCGGACAACGGGGTCGCTCACGAGTATCTTGGGCAGCTTGGACAGGCTGCTCTTGAGTTGTCCGAGTTCGTTATGATTGCGGACCTTTTCGTGTCTGCAGAAGAACCGGTGCTTGGTGATATTGAATTGGAGTTCTCTTATACAGAACAGCTCGATGCGGTGCTTATCGACGAGCGACAGGGCCTTCTTGGCGGACGCGGTTATGCCGGAGTTATAGACCAGAATGCAGTGCGCCACCCCGGATGCATCCATCGCATGGATCATGGTCTTGGTCGCATCGATATTGAACTTTTGCGACCCGTTAAAATAAATGATAATCTCGGGCTTGTTATCCTTATTGACAAGAAAGATGTTGGGGTGCTCCTTCGATTGACACATGGATTCGTAACCCCTCGTATCGATTAGCATCTCGTGCAGCGTCTGCAATGCACGGTGCTCTGGCGTCATCATTCCGTTTGCATCTCACTGGACACGCATGATTATTCAATTTTTTTTATTACTGTTACAAAAAGATATGCAACACTCCAATATCAATAAAGATCAGCTCCGTCAGATCTTGGCATCACCCGACAAGACCATCAAGGTATGGTGCTCTTCATCCAATGCAGAAGTTAAGACGAAACAATTGTTCACAAAGTTCAGGGATGAGCTCTTATCCAGACAACCATCCAGACAACCATCCAAACAACCATCCAGACAACCATCCAAACAACCATCCAGACAACCATCCAAAACGGATTATCAGTGCATGGCACTGACGGATTACTTCAAGCGTCGAGAGTATCCACCCGCAGATCTGACCGTCATGCTCTTTGATATAAACAATGCACCGGTTCCCACATTTTCGATCGCAAATCTCATCAAATTCGTCATTCAGTCCTTCAAAATGGTCGAGATAACCCTCCCATCAGGATCCAAAATCCATCTGCCCTCCTTTGATGTCAGTAATTCCGATATTATGTCAATCATCGGTAAGTTAATCACTAACCCATTAAATTTTTCTCTGATCCCACATGCTAAGGCCTTCAATGACTTTATGGACAAGTCCAAGGAATTTATAAAACTTTTGCATCGGTTCCTTCTCGCGGCTCTATACATGATGAGTTGTCGCACCGCTGTCGACAATAATCCCTTCTTGTTGCTCTTCTCTGGAGATTTAAAACCCTTTATAGATTATATCCGTAATACCCTTGTCGAGTTCACGGACATTAATCTTACCTCAGTAAAGGGTGATGAAGAAAAATTCAGAAATATGCTAATGTTCATCCTGAAGCTGATGGATGCGCTCGTAGGCCCTTCTCAATCACAGCAGAAGATCCAGCAATTGGATCGGAACCCCTTATCGGATCAGCAAAAACAAAAAATCAAACAACTCGCAAAACACGGCGCACAAACCACCAAGAGTCTGTTTGACAAAATCCTCCAAAAAGCCGGGAAGAAGTATCGTCAGTTCCTTCAAAAAATGTCCAAGCAACAAGATGTGCTGAAACCGGTTTTTGACTATCTTCAGAAACATACCAATGAGGCACCCTGGGCCCGATTGATCATCAAGTTCTTGTCTTTTTTGATTAATGAGTATGCAAGGTGCTGCCAGAACCCGGCAACCTTCAAACTGAACGACACGCAGTTCAACAAGTGGAAGAAGCTGATCATCAAGCATTCCAAGGAGATTATAGACATCCTTCTCGAAAAAATAAGACCGTATGCCCTCCTTAACAACCAGGATAACCTACCGACTCAAGTCATGAATGAGTTAACAAAAAGTTTGGCATCGCTCAAAGACAGTAATGTCATTACATGGTCCAACAGGCTGAATTTTCAGGTAGCTGTTTGTGCGACATATGAAAAACAGACTTTGTTCAGCATCATGGGGACGGCTGCTTCTCAGAAGCGCACAACCACTCCTCAGCGGGCATCAATAACGATGAAACGAACGACCACTCCTCGGCCGACACAATCCAACAAGCAGATCGAATTCCCCTGTCCGTTGTTTATAAAGAGCAGCCCCCAGCAACGACAGGAGATTGTTACGAACACGATACTGAAGGTGCATCCGAGATCGTGGTTGAATGATCTACTGAATGTCATTGCATTTTGGAAGAAGGACAAGAGGGTTCAGAAGAATATTCAGCAGTACTTGCAGAATAAGTATAAACTACAGGCGGCTCTCGCTGATCCCCGTATATCTCTCTATTATAAGCCACAATATAAGGACAAGATAAGGACCAGGATACGACAATTGTATGCTAATGATTATGATAGAATGCTCGGTCTTATCGATGAGTGGTGCAGTTCCATCTCACAATTGCACCAGCTGGAGAATGCATTGTACGTGGATGCATCCAATCCGTTAGGCTTCTCCATCTATTCTCCGACACCGGACCAACAAGCATTGTTTAATCGTGTTCATGAAGTTTATAACGGTATACGATATTATATCAATCGGTGTTTTACCGATAAGCTAAAGACCACAATGGACTTTCCCATAACAGAATTATCCAAAAAATTGTTAAAACTCACATCAAAAGCCAAGGACTGCAAGACCACCGGTTCCTGCTCAAATACCGACCAGATGGTTGTAAATATGGTCGATGGAATATGTCAGCAGATACTCATTCTCATACAACGGAATTGTCCGAATGTCGTTAATAAGCAAGACATGGCAAACAAGTTGATGATGGGGAAGGTCGTCGATCCTGTGGCGGCATGATCTATCGAATTTACACTTGATGGTTTAAGAGGAAGTCGTCATCTCCTGTCTGTTTTTTTTTCAACAATAGTAAATGTCGGATTACTTGGGGAGTGGGAGTTATGGAACGGTAACATTGCATCCAACTGACAAGACAAGATGCATCAAGACGGTCAAGCCTCCATATCTGAAGCAATCTCAAATAACGACCAGACAAGCCGTTCTAGATACAATAGACCCTCCTGATAAGGAGAACAAGAGGAAGTATTTTGGGGGCAAGATTGTCGACAAAACACTGAGGCAAGGCACGAACGAGATCACCAAGTTCCAAATGGTATTGCAAGGACAATCATTGGAGAAGGTCGCCATGACACCATCTACTCTAGACAAATTAAAAAAGTCATTCTTGAATCTGTTGGAAGGTCTCTGTCTCCTATCTCTGCACAAGTATTCTCATAATGATATTAAAAAAGAAAACATTACATATGATGATGCATCAGGAGTCTTGAAGTTTATCGATCACGACCTATTCCTGACCAAATTCAAAACCAACCCACTATGGTATTTTTATTATCCGTATGCTCCAGAATTATGGCCATCAAACAGGTATAATTACTCCAACATAACTGCCTTCAATAGGTATATGAAGAATTCTCGGTTCTTTACAGACAAGGATGTAGCTGATTTCCTTAAGATCATGTCTTTCAGTGATGTATCGAGGTTGACGTTGCGATTGCCCATTCATTGGTGGATAAAGGAGCTGCTGGATTATCTGAGGGACAAGTCGAAACATGACGATTACTCCAAGACTGATGTGTACAGCCTCGGCTTGGTGGCATTGCAGCTGTTTTATGATCATGTCCCCGAATTAAGGCCTGTCATCGATAAGATGATTCATCCGGATCCCTCCAAGAGATGCACAGCAAAAGAAGCATACGACATGTGGAAGCGCATCCTTGCAGAGGGTATCGATACTAAGCCACCAACAAAGTTGATTTTCGGCACCAAGGCACAGCTACCACCACCTGGCGCAGACACTATAGCTATTCCTGGGGGCAGCAGCGGAGTTGTAGCCATGCATCCCTTCCATCTCGCAATCATGTCCTTCATCTAAAACCCAAATTTGAAGGATCCTCCAGTTGCGCTCATTCGAAGTTAACCCGTGCAGGATTTGATAAAAAAAAAATTCCATCATTATCCAAACATGAGTGAGGAGAAGATTTTAGGAAGAGGTAATTGTATTGATTCTCAGTATCTTCATGTTCTCCTTGGTGCTCGGTCGTGCCCATGGACATGACCGAGCACCAGATATGGGAGATGGACCGCTTATTGCATCGCATTCATCCTACTACAATCGTCTATCGACAGCTGGCCCTCATGTAAGAATGGATTCCATTCACCCAGTGATTCGCTCGGATCAACAATGAAATATTGAAGGATTAGATTCGGGTCCATCCAAATCTAATCCGCACCTCATGAATCGTCAAGTGTCTTGAAAATCGTATCGGGTCGTCCGGACCGATCTAAGGCGGGAGGTGGGTTATGGGATAATGGATGGGCATGCGTTGGGATGTCATATTGTTGGTGTCGGTCATCACATCGTTAGGCTCCGTCATGATGATTGTGGAGGAGGCGCCGACGGTCATGAGAGGGGCGTTGGCGTTCTGGGTGCAGGTATCGCATGATTATGTATGTCTGATGATGCCCTATGCCGTGGGCACGTCCATCATCGGTGCGGGCGATCGGAGGCTTGTATTCCTTGTGAATGCGGCCTATACTCTGGTCATGGCCTGTTTTTCCTATTACAAGCGCTGTGTGCTGACGCTATGGTTCAATGACCTGATCATGATCGATAAGTGCCACCGCTACATCCCGGTGTGGCAGCGGATCATCAACAAGACAACGAGGATATACGAGATCGGCACCATGTGCGACTACCGGAGCGCCTACCTGTGGCTCAATGATCAGATACTATTCTCACTCATGATCATGCTCATGAATCTCAACGAGTGGCAAAGAAATAAACCCACCCCCCTCGTCAAAAAACCCCGTCTGTCTTGACTTGACTATAATGTTGAGTGATGAATCGAATCCTTGATTCTCAAGATATTCTTATTGATCGTGTCTTGACTTCATCACATGAACTGCGCCAAATCCGAATCGAATGGGTCTGAACTTTTGCCTTGAAAAATTTATTTAATCTGTTTGATTATAAAAAAATGCCGTGCAATCAGAACAATCCAAAGGCGAATGATCCGAGGTATCATTGCAATGAGAGGACCAACAGATGGAATCTGACGCGTGCGAGGAGGGCTGCGGTGGCACCGGCACATGCTTTGGAGGCCATGACGAGGCGTCATCTGTTGGGGTTGCCGCAGGCCAGGCTGATACGGGGCAGGCACAGGATGACCAAGGCGGAGCTGATTGACAGGCTGCGTGCGGCACAGAACCACCCTCCTCCCGTCGCGGTTGCACCGCCCCCGCCACGGCTGTCTGAGTGGAGCCAGCGGTGCAAGCAGCTGCAGCAGAGGTGCCCATCGAATACCTCGTTGACGGCGGATGAATGGTGTTCTCTCAAGAAGGAGGACGTCGTCTTCTTGAACGATTACTCGTTTTGCGAGGGCATCGGGGACATTATCAGCCTCATCTTCACATCGCTAACGGGTGTGAATCCCTACACCCGAGTTCCTGAGCCTCGGTTCGTCCGCAACCCGTTGAACCGTCAGCCGTTCGATATCGGTCTGCTGATCCTGATCCGGGATCACTGCATCGAGAATGACATCCGGCCGCAATACCCCGAGGTCGTGTTTATGCTCGCGAATCTGCAGGCCTACAATGACGCCCTGGAGTCTACCGATGGGTCCGAAAGGGATAGGATGATGCGGTTCATGGCGACGAGGGTAAGGGGATGGCGTCTAAAATACCGCGTCACGAACGACGGGATCGTGTGGTCATGGAGCCGTGCCAATCCGAGTGGGTTCGATCCCAGGAGAGCGCCCATTGCGTTCATGAGACCGTAGGAGTTGAGATGAAGAAAAAGTTTTTTAAGCAAAAAACTTTTCTGAAAATAAATTTTTTTTATTCTGGAGATTTTTTTTTTACACGATTCAGATTTCTTCAAAATGACTTTCCTGTTCTCAGGGGGATGGTTGCGTGTACAGCCTGTAGACAAAGCATTCCAAAATATCATCGATCGGTGCAACGCCAATGGTGCTTCCCTCGGGATAATAATTGGCAAATCCATTGGCGGCAACCGTATGTGCAAAATTCAAACCGCCCGCCTGACATATCTCCGGTCCATACCTTGAAATAAATGCATGGAATGTCGCTTCGTCCTTGATCCTGGGCGTGGTCGGATATTCTGGGAGTGTCTGGAGGCTCCTTGCGACCTGCCATGGCAACGGCAGCACGATTGCGATATGCCCGTTCTGCATGTAGCCCTCCTTGTCCGGATCATCGACCTTGTGGGCGACGATGGCCAGCCTTCCCTCATTTGCAGCCTGCTGAGCTCCCACCGCGTCCGTCTGTTCCCACCAGTCCTTGAGATGGAACATCATGTCCCTCTGTTCTGCCGCGGCATGGCACCAATCACCGATCTGTGTAGGCACGAGGCTGATTCCGAATACCTGTCGAGCCGCCCATGCCACATAGGCGCTGCAATGGGATGTATATGGGGACAAGCGGAGGAAGCCGTCCTGATGGAACGATATACAAGACGGTCTGCCCTCATGGACCGCCTTGTACCCCTTGTTCTGAACCCGGACATCACGGATCGGCCACCCGATCGGCTGTCGGGTCTGAAATACATCAGGATCGTATGTCATGGCGTACGGGGCAAAGAGGGTGACGGGGTCATGGATCGATATCCTCGCATCCTTACCCCTGATAACGACGGTCTTGTTGTAGCGATCGTTCAGACCGATCCCATTGACGGATATCGTCAGGAGGCGGCGGGCGTTGTCATACGCCCCTTCCGATATCCCCTTGTCAATAAATTCTCGCAGTCTGCAGTAGGCATAACCATCGTCCAGATTGTACAGATACTTCTTGTACCTCATCCTACACATACTACATATACATCATGATGATTTAAAAATCACGATCCTAATCCTGGGGGTGTGAGAAACATATTAGATCCGAAGATCCGAGCAAATTCAGAGTTGATCCGCACAGCTTAGATATCGTTAAATTGTTAAAGTGGGGGTGGTCATTGTCTTCTTCTTCGTGATGGTTTGTATTTTTTGTTGTCGGCACTTTTCGACGAGGATGGGCATGACTTCCATGAACGAGAAGAGGCCGTGATCCGATCTATAGAATTCATGGAAGGAGGTGTACAGGGTAGAGGTAGTGAGCATCGAGGGTCTTGTTTTCGGGATCATTGTTGTGCAGGCACCGCATCATCTGATCCAGCTCGTCCATGACCACCCTGATGATCCTCTTATCCCCCGAGAGGGCCCTGAAGGATGTCGTGCCTGGGCTGCCGAGTCGAACATGGTGGCGAGATGATGTCGGCGCTGTCTCTGCTTGGTCCTTAGGATCTGGCGGCGATCCTGGCATACGCCAGGTTTTTTCTGAAGATGGTTCGGAACATCCCTAATTCGTCGTGGTAGTGGATAAGGAGTAGGAGGAGATTCCCGATGGCGACCAGCGCATCGGGCGAGATCTCTGTCAAGTCATAGTTGGTGAGGATGAGGTCCCTCAGTGCCTGAGTCATGTCCCGGAGGGGGGTAGCCGATGGTGGGTTGTCCGTGGTTGTATGGAGCCGGATAACAAAGTCGTGGACAAAGGAGTTTATGGCGTCCATTTATTCACAATAAATTCATTCGCACTCAATTAAGAGATTCAGAGTTTGTCCTTCATCGGAAGGGGGCGTCAGATGTAATCGCACTCCTGTGCGATAAAGCCGGCACCATCCGATGATCTGGAGAGGATGAAGGGCTTCCCGCAGCCCCAGATCAGCTCTTCTCTGACCAGGCGGTCGCACGATTCCTTGTCCTCGTGAGGGTGGATCGGCTGTCCGGTAGATTTGTAGATGCCGTGCCGAAAAATGCGGCAGTTGACCTCATTGGGCATGACCATGACTGATCCACCACAGTGAGGGCACTCCACATAAATCGGATCACTCATTTATTCTAAGAATAAAAAATGAATAACCAAAGCCGAGGACTTTTGTGATAATAATAATGGAAGATGAGCCCAGAAAGTTGAGGGATGAGGAGATTGGGAGTATCATGAGTCTGATTATGGATAGCAAGGGCGTCGAGACCAAGATGAACCGCCATAGGATAAGATCGATGGTCAAGGGTCTTAGGACGGATCTTGCGGAGATTGAGATACGACCATCGCGCATCCCTGATCTCGGAGCCATCCTGCGGGATCGGTTCCTGACGTCGCATGCCGAGCCGGGTGAGATGGTGGGGATTACGTGTGCGCAGAGCATCGGGGAGCGGCAGACCCAGATGTCGGTCGCTCACATGGAGAATGTGTGGATCCACGAGATCCACAGGAGGACGAGGGTGCCCCGAGATTATATTGGGCCCATTGGTGATTACGTGGACAGGATGATCCAGGGGGATCAGGATGGTGTCCACGAGACGTCGGGTGATGACTACACGGCACACATCCTGGCGATTTCTCCGAGTGGGACGGTGCGATGGAGCAGGCTGACGGAGGTGAGTCGGCATCGGATCAACGGACGGATGAGGACGATCGAGACGACATCCGGGGCGATGGTGAGCACGACCATGTCTCATTCTCTGCTCGTTGCGACATGCTCGCCGCCACTGAGAGGGACGAGGATCGAGCCTATTGTAGCGTCGGCCGTCCAGCCGCTGCATCATTATGTGCCGCACATCAAGAGCAGGGTCAAGGCCATGCCGTCGATCACACGGTTGTGCCCCGTTCCTCCGGCACGACTGAGGGATATGAGGGTGGTTGTGGATACTGCGATTGGTATGCGGGGTGATGTGGCCATGGCGACGGAGATTCTGGCCCAGATGGTGTATTCGGCGGATAGTCTGCGCGCGTGCGGGATGATACTGGCGGATGGTCTGTTTACGGGGACGCCGGCGGGGTTGTTCATGTCGCGTTATTCTGGGAACAAGGAGTTGATTTTCCTGCAGATGATTGGGATTGCGTTGTGTGTGTGGGGGATAAGGTGCGACATCAAGTGGACGAATGCAGCCGGTGTGCCACTTTGTGAGCCCAAGGGGAGCGTCGTCATGAGGAAGGTGGATACTCCTGGTTATTGGGAGAGGATCGTTGCGCACAAGGACATTCGGGGTGAGGAGTATGAGAGGCGTCATGATTTTGTGTATGACCTGTCGGTGGAGGAGAATACCTTTATGCTGATGAACGGTATATTTGTGCACAACACGCTCAATACGTTCCATTCGGCGGGGCTGGCGGTGCAGACGGTCTTGTCGGGGGTGCCGCGATTCATGGAACTGCTGAATGCGACAAAGGAGCCTCGTCTCAGTTCGACGCGCTTCAGGCTCCTACGACCGGTTGGGGGTATATCGGAGTGCAGGGATGTCATACGGGATCGTCTCGTGTGCCTGCCGCTGATCGATCTTGTGGCGTCTCATACGGTGTTCAATCAGGCTCAGAAGACGGATCCTTGGTTCGATGTGTTTGAGTTTGTGTATAATAATGGGCACAAAGGGCTTGATTATGGTGTGCGGATGGTGATGAAGAGCTCGATCCTCCAGAAGAACAGGCTGCGATTGGACAAGATTGCGGAATGCATCGAATCGAGGTTCGAGGATGTCCATGTGGTCTTTTCGCCGCAGCACCTGTTGACGATTGATGTCTATGTCGACATGAGCATGATGGAGACCGACCACGACTATTTTCTGAGGAGGGTTTTTCTCCCACGCCTGTTCGAGACGGAGATTGGTGGGGTCAGAGGCATTACCGGCTATGTCGCATCCAAGGATTCATCGGGGACGGTATGGATCCAGACGACGGGGAATAACTTTTTGGATCTCCTTGCCCTGGAGTGGGTCGATCAGCGCACGATGGTGAGCAACAACATGTGGGATACGCTCTCCGTGATTGGTATAGAGGCGACCCGAATGTTCCTGTTGGAGGAGTTTGGTAGGGTTATTTCATCGGATGGGAACTATATCCACCCGAATCACATCATGCTTCTGGTCGATATCATGACATTCCATGGGACCCTCCTCAGCATTTCCAGGTATGGAATGAAGAAGGAGCAGACATCGCCGCTCGCAAAGGCAAGCTTCGAGGAGTGCTTCGATCACTTCCTGACCGCCGGATTCATGGGCGAGACCGAGGATGTAACGAGCGTTTCTGCTAGCATCATATGTGGGCGCCGGTCTCAGATCGGCACCGGGATCTGCGACCTCGTGATTGACCGCACAAAACTCAAACCCTGCACGGATGTAAGAGACACTTGATGATTCATTCCGTAAGGTGGGGAGAAGAGTGTAAAGAAGTGTGAGCAAAGTTAACCAAAAGCACAGGGTCGAAACCAACTTTAGGCCGGCTTAAGAAGACGATCTTGTTCTTAAGCCGTATTAAAGTTTGATGGGGGTTGGTTTCGACCCTGGTAAGGCAACGATGGGGCGATTGAGTTTTGTGATGGGGTTATTCCAGAAGGAGTTCTTTGAGGTCGGGGACGTGGCTGGCGGAGGATGCGATGGAAGATACTTCGGAAATGACATCATCGATGGGTGATGGTAGGTATTGGTGGGGTGGTGGCGGCGGCTGCTGCTTATTGTTGGTGCGGTAGATGATGAAGTAAATGATGATGATGGCAATTACGGCGCCGCCGATGTAGGGGAGGTATTTGAACCACACCGTCTTGTGCCACGGGGTGGTCGGACTCGGTTCTGGGAGTTCTTGGACGGGCTGCTCCACGATCGTTGGTGGGGGGGAGGAAGGGAGGATCTTGGTCTGCGTGCGGATGACGACAGGGAGGTTTTCACCGCCATCTGTTCGGATGACCAGAAAGTAATTCTGGTAGCTGTCATTATCATTCGTAACCTTGCCCGAAATACGACCCTCCGCTGGCCGGAAGGGGATGCTCGAACTATCGGTCTTATCGAGCTGATCCTGAGCCATGACCGATACCTGAAAGACATGAGACGGATCATCGGCCTCGACCGAAAAATCAATCTCAAAATTTGTCAGATTCTTGTTGAGATCGTACAATTTTGGCCTGGAACCAATCATCATCGTATACTCCGACGCTGAGGGCGACTTTGGAAGCGCCACATCCGCCTTCATCATCTTTTTCTCACATTTCCTCCTGCCCTTAAACCTCGTTTATAAAAATTAAAAGAGTGATTTAAGATACACGGATTACCAAGATGAAACAATGACGGAGAATGTTGCGGTCAAGGCGTCGCCGAGCGCGATCGGGTCGATACTGATGAACAGGGAGACCTTGTTGATGATTGGTGTATTTGTGGCCATATCCATGACGTTATATCTTGGCTATATTCTGTACAAGAACGAGAAGCTCCAGACGTGCAGGCACAACAAGTACATGACGGAGATCACCAAGAACGCGGTCAGGCTGGAGAAGATCAGTGAGCAGGTCAAGAACATTGTTGAGGATCAGCGCACCACCGATAATTGGGCCCAGCACGTTCAAAAGAGTCTGAACGCACAGCAGGTGGCAAAGAAGCCCGTTATTCTGAGTGAAAAGGAAATGAGCGTGGAACTCGTTGACGAACTCTCTGAACTCAATACAACGGATGAGGATCTAAAAACATCGGCAGATGAAGAATAAACGTAGTATGGATTCATTGGTAGCTCCACAGGACAAGCGGCCATATATGCGGACCAATCCGCAGCCTCCTCTGACGGATGATCAGACGGGCGAGGCGGTCAAGGAGTTGGTCAAGGACATGACGTTCATCAGGGTGGATCGGAGATTCAATGATCCGCCGATCATGGATCAGAAGATTGTGCTGGTCTCGTTTGTGCCTTCGAAGGGTGCAAAACCGGATGCGGACAATATTTACGGCATGATGAAGGTGAGGGGTGTATTCCCTGACGAGGAGGAGGCGAACAAGTTCTCTGAACACATTATCCGGGATGTCGACTCGTTGCATGAGATTTATCATGCATGGGTGGGGAGGCCGTTCCCGGTAACGACGGCAACGGGGTTCGAGAAGGAGCTCAAGACGATTGATATCCGCAAAAAGACGGTGGATCTGATCAGCGAGGATATCCTGTCCAAGAGGCGGCAGGATGAAAAGGATCTGCGGGAGATTCAGGACAAGGAAAAGAGGCTGCTGGACGAGTCCAAGAGGGCCAAGGAGGACCTTCCCGAGGATCCGTTCGATGTCTATATAACCGAACAGGTCAAGCGTGCGCAGCTCATCTGGACGTTTATTGAGACCAGGAAGAAGATGCAGCAGATGCGGGACATTATCGACAAGACCTCCGAGTCAATCCGCTCGACCGAGCAGGAAAATCCCGACTATGTTGTGAGGTACAAGGACAAGTATATGCAGGCGCGCCGTGAGGCCGGGATCAAGGACGATGACAACTCCTTCCTCAAGTTCCTCGGACAGGACAACCTGGACGCGATCCTCCTCGATAATGTTGTTTGATGTTAAGGAATTTTCTCCATATTATTATAAGAAATAATATGAAGGTGAGCGATTATGTTGTGCACAGGATCATGGATGCGGGCATCGACCGTGTGTTCTCCATAACAGGTGGGTTTGCGATGCACCTTAATGATTCGTTTGGGAGGTTCATGGATGTTGTTTACAATCATCATGAGCAGGCGTGCGGGTATGCGGCGGTCGGATTCACGTCGGCCACTCTAAGGCCGTCGGTGGTGTGCACGACGGCGGGGTGTGCAGCGACGAATGCAATCTCTCCGTGTGCGACCGCCTATCAGGACAGTGTCCCCGTGCTGTTTGTTTCGGGTCAGGTCAATTCCGGGGAAAGTATCCGAACCCTTCACAAAAAGGGTGCCATCCTGAGGCATTATGCCGGTGCGGACGTGGATATCGTATCCATCGTCAGTGGGATCACCAAGTTTGCATGCGAGCCAGACGATCCCAATGATGTTCCGTCATGCATGGATCGGATCCTCCACGAGCTGACATCAGGCCGTCCCGGCCCCGTATGGCTATCGATCCCATTGAATATCCAGGGCGCTCAGCTGGTGGTGGAGGGATCACCCCTGTCGAGTCTCCCCACCACACTCCCACCACCGTCTTGGGATACAGACGCGTTTCTGCGCCTGTGGGAGTCGTCCGAGCGACCCCTCCTTATCGTGGGCAATGGGGCGAGGTGCTGTAGATCGCTCATCGCTCGTGCGGTCGACACGCACAATGTCCCCGTGGTTGTCAGCTTCCACGGCACCGATGTGATCGAGTCGGACGATCCGCACTTTATCGGCAAGATTGGCATACTCGGTGATCGGGCGGGAAACTTTTGTGTCCAGAATGCGGATCTCCTCATCATCCTTGGCTGCAGGATGGCTCAGGCGGTCGTGGGCTACCGACCGGAATGGTTCTCCAGAGAATCCAAGAGGGTGCATGTCGATATCGATCCTTGTGAAAACGCCAAGGACAATATCCGCTACGATATGCGCATAAACAATGACATTCGCAGCTTCCTCTCGTTCCTCGTATCATCGGTCCCTCCGACAACCCACGACGCGTGGATGGACAGGTGCGCCCACTGGAGACAGCGGTGGGGCCTCGAGTCCCCACCCCCATCCGATAATCGCCTGAGCCCGTACATGATCCTCCGACGATTCTTTGAGATGGCGCCGGGAGACAAGATCATAACGGCGACATCGGGATCCATCCTCCCCGTAGCATGGCACTGCGTCCGCATCAAAGGGGGTGATCGGTTCATATGCAGCAATCAGGGGGAGATGGGCTTCGAGCTGCCGTGTGCCATCGGGTGTGCGATAGGGAGACCGGGGGCTTCCGTATTCACAATCCTGGGGGAGGGCGCCCTCCAGCTCAACATCCAGGAGCTGCAGACCGTCGTCCACCACAACCTGAATGTCAAGATCATCCTCATGAACAATGATGCCTATGGGGCGATCAAGACGACGCAGACAAACTTCTTCAAGGCGGAGTTCGGTGTGGATTCATCATCGGGCGTGTCGTTCCCCGACAATCGGGCGCTGTGCGAGGCTTACGGCCTCCGGCATATCGCCGTCCATTCGGTAAGTGAGATCGATGCGGCAATCACTGATATGATTGGGACGGTAGGGCCGATGATGGCCGAGTTTTTTGTCAAGATCGAGGGACGACACCCGCGTCTGAGCGCCAAGACGCTGAGTGATGGAACTTTTGTCAATCGCCCGTTTGAAGACATGTCCCCATTCCTCGAACCCGACGATTTTGAGCGTGAAATGATCATATCATCCCGCGTCTGATTTTTTCTCCAATACCAATAAAATGGATCAACAGTCTGTCATGAAGGGAGGCGATGCGACACAGCAGACAGAACATGTCGTCAAATTTATTACCTTTGCAACAAAAGACGTTATCGATAACTTTTGGAGGGGTTCTCACTATGCGATTCAGACGGGTTACATCACTAGTTATACTGAACCTCTCGGGATGTTGTTAATTAGCCCAGACCTATTAGACGTTCGATTTATACGTGATGCGTTTGACAAGTTAAAGGTCAAGAAGGAAGACACGTTAAGCGAAGCTATAAGGGAAGGGGTGCGCATCGATAGGGACACCAGGGTATACCCCATAATCATCGATTACCATTCGGTCAAAAGAACGAGCAAGATCGTGTTTCCCAAATTTAAAGGATCTAAAGGAACGGTGTCTATATTTACATTGGGTCCTGGCAATCTTAAAGTATTAAATGATTCAGTTGCAAAAGGATTACTTATACAATATGGTGAGGAGGATGTGCCATCACGACAGGTCCATACCAGAAAGTATTTAGGACAACAGGGATATCAGGCGCCCACAAAGGATATTGAGGTGCAACAGTTGCTCAAGGTGGACACGGTTTTGAAGCGACCTATTGCTCAATTATTCAGTCAAATATTGACAGACTCTTTTTATCAGGACCGTGGTCCCTCGGACGATATTTACGCTCGGTTGATCAACCCAAAACAGCAGATCCGATCCACTTTACTGAGTTTAGTCGACAAGCGTGGAACCAAGAATAGACAAGATAAGATATTTTATAGGCGACTGAGTCAGAAGGTCCTCACCATTAGGAATCAGTCCACACTGCGCTCCATCCTGGATATACTCCAACACTCCACCGAACCCAAAATCAAAAAGTTTGCTCGGATCAATCAGCTCTGCAGATTAGATACGTCCGAGGTGGCACAAGCAGGCAAGATGCCGGCTGCTCCACAAGCAGTCAGGTCGCCGACCGTCCAGCAGGCGGCTGCTCAGCGGGCGGATGCACAGATAGGCAAGATGCCGGCTGCTCCACAAGCAGTCAGGTCGCCGACCGTCCAGCAGGCGGCTGCTCAGCGGGCGGATGCACAGATAGGCAAGATGCCGGCTGCTCCACAAGCAGTCAGGTCGCCGACCGTCCAGCAGGCGGCTGCTCAGATAGGCAAGATGCCGGCTGTCCAGCAGGGCCTCACGTCCCCAGTGCAGGGACAACATCGAACCTCAACTGGGGCTAGCCAGAAGCCGGGGAGCAAGGGGATTTATAGCAGGCTCTCCTCCGAAAAACAAAAGAATCAGCGCGCGTCCTACATCGCACACCTGATCAGCCTGATCCCGCGGATACAAGCTTTTGTCGGACCCAGTCGTCGTGTCATTATCATTGACGGCATCAACTATCTCTACAAAAAATATTCCAAGAGCTTCAATGAGCTTGGAGATTTGGATTTATTCAATGCTCAATGGGGCATAACCGGATCATCCTCCTTCTTTGATAGCCTTGTCCAATTGTTCAACAAGAATTACGAGAGATGGTCCCCAGGATTCGATGATACCGGTGGACACGCCAAGATAATCTGGGTGATGCCATCCAGCAAGCGGGGGAATGAAATCGATATAACTTCTGACAATCCGACCACGATGGTCATACGGTGTGGGTACCCGACGACGACGTGGAGGAAGAATAGGAACGATGATGCGACGGTCCTCATGGTGGCGATCGCCTTTAAGAATGAAGGGAAGAAGGTGGTTATATGGTCGGGGGACACATTCTGGGATTGGATCGATAAGAATACGGGAAATCCGATCGTGAAGCAGCTTACCGTGAGACGCTTCCAGCAGTTAAGACGATAAGATTTGTCATTTGATTTTTGATACAAGCATGTCCATTACACCACTGTTTGGATTATTGATTCTGTAATTAAAACATACCCGCCCCCCAATTTGAATCCATCAAACTTTAATCCGGCTTAAGAACGACATAAGCTTCTTAAGCTGGGCTAAAGTTGGTTTCAACCCTGGATTCAAAATTAATCAAGAAAGATTAAATTATGGACAGGAACACTTATTGCTTCAGCACAGCGGAGATGCGGAGGATGTAGATCGCGCATGCGCTGTCGTAGTTGAAGGTGGATGCTTTTGCTACATAGAATGTGCTCTTATTGCTGGTGGAGGATAGACGCCAGGTGCATGGGATGACGCCGTTATTGGTCTGAGCGACAACGACTTCGGTTCGTCCGTTCTGTTCTTCGCCAATTAATCCGGTGTTGTTGCATGCCCTGATTACGCCCTGCGTGTTTTGCAAAAAGATGGTGATGCTCGAGTATGGGCTCTGCACCAACCCAGTAATGGAAGCCGCAAAACCAGCAAACAGGTTATTCAGTTCGGTCTGATAGGGCACTACGTTGCCACCGCTCAGGTATGCATTGTACAAACCGTTGATTGCACTAATGACCTGAGGATCGTTATCGATCGAGACAAGAGTCTCGGACAAGAACTGCCAAGTCGCATAAGGACTATCGTTCGGTGGTGTCGTTGGCAACTTGCCAGTCCCAAGACTGACGGGCACAGCATGTCGGAACGTAGGTTGTCCGCTCATTGCTCTTCTCCTATCTATACGAAACATTTTTTTATCTTATCGAATTGCTCGCCCCCTGAAGTAAGAACGATATAACAATATAACAATATAACGATATAACGATATACGCCATAGTCATTGTTGTGATCCGGGATTTAACCTGAATGGCATCCGATGATGGTTCCGATATCGGACGTCATGAGGACGTAAATGACGGGAGGGCATAGCTGGAAGATGATAAAGACGATCCAGAACGCATCGACAAAGTTATGATGGAGCGTCTTGATATTATCAATCATGGCAAAGAGACCGATGCCGATATAGGAAAGGGTTGAAAACGTGATGAAGGATGTGATGAGGGACAAGGTCTTGCTCTGGCCCTTGATTTTTGGCGTCGTTCTGAAGGTAAAGGCCACGCGGAAGACGCGCTTCGACACAAAGGTCATGAAGTACACCAAAAAGAGCGGTGCCATGAAGAGCGTCTCCTGTATGCTGTTCATCAGGGTGACGAGAGGCATGCTGCGGTGCAGAAAGAGGATGAGCGCTAGATAAGTGCACGCATACGGCCAAAAAACACGGACATACTGAATGTCGTCCACGCCGCATCGAATAACGTGTGTTCGCATCAGATCCATGATGGGACCGATCATGAGCACAATGAGGCATATATTGACTACTGGCGTCATGATTGGGAATGCATAGATCCATTTATGGTGCCACGATAATTTGGGAAAGAGCGACCAGAACCTCTTGGAAAAGACGATTTCGTAGCCGCCGATTGTCCATCGCTCCCTCTGCTTGTAAAAGTCATAGAGCGTCGTCGGTGCATATCCCACCGCGGTTACTCCATCATGATAGTAATCCGATCTCAGGCCCCTGGCATGAAGGACGAGCGATGTGTTAAAATCCTCTGTTATCGATCCGAACTGCAGACCACCGATGGCTCTCAAGTGCTTGACATTATAAATGACATTGGTCCCACAGCACGGGACCCCGCCCCCATAGCCACTCCACGCCTTCATGACTACCCCATAAAAAAAGTAATAGTGCTGTCCCAGCGCATCATAAGGTCCGATATTGCAGAAGCTCTGACGCGACTGCACAAACGCCATGTCCTCCCTGATATTCCCCCCCTCGTCGTAAAACAATGGCATCATATTCTCAAGAATGTCCGATCTGGGCGCCATGTCGCAATCCAGCACCAGTAAGAACTCCTCATCGTATGAATCCAGCATGTCGTTAATGTTTCCCGCCTTGGCATGACCATGGATCCTCTTCCGAGTATGATACCTCATACCAAACTCGTTCACGACCAATTCCCTGATCCCCGGATCATTCCCGTCATCCCCAACCACAACCATGACATCACCAGGATATCTGATTGCCCTTATAGCATCCAGTGTCCGTCGAAGGATGACCGGTCCCTCACGATATGTCGGAACGAATATCATGATTCCTGGGCTGGGCGTGTTCCGAACTATATCCGGCTTGTCCCTGCGCCTCATCTCGCCCATGACGAGGAAGCACGTATTTATGGCCCCGACCATGATGACCACAATCTCCGCTGCAACAAAAACAATGGACCATACATTATGACACGATTCCGCAATCCTGTGCCATAAGTAAAACACCATGAACGGCCACAGGATACCCCACCAATAATCCCACACCATAAATTATTACTCACAATATACGAATTACTTAAGTCCGCTCATCTTGTCTCCTTAACTGGTGCATTGCAGGCGGTTGTGTGGTGAAAAAATCCGGAGCACAGTCTTCAGAGGCTTCCTGCACATCGGACAGTCCTTGTGGCCGTGATGAAACACGCGGTTCAGACAGTCTTTGTGGATGACATGCCCACACGCGCTCAGCCGGATGCATGCGTCATCCTTCTCATAATCATGGAGACACACAAAACACTCTTCACCGAACGGCGGATTGACACTATTACCTTCGTCCAGACATTGTGTCATGCACATTTTTAGGAGTGTCATCACTCCCAACATTCTCCTTGTCGTATACAATAATAAAACTTAAAGCCCATTGTCTATGGGAGCATATCCTTGGCGGTCATATCTCTAACAATGTCGCACGGATTGATGTGAAGCAGGGATGAGCGTATGGTGGCGCGGTGCTTCTTGTTTGTGGATCCTCCATAGATATCGGGGTTGTGAAGGATAATGTCGGAGTATTCTGTGGTTACCTCGTCGCATATGCCCTTGATATCCGACACGCAGTGCTTGTAAAAATCAACGAGGATCCCGTATCTCGCCATTTGATTCGTCGGTATCGGGATGATAATGTCTTTATCGGAGGAAGGCGTCATCAGATGATTGACGAGATGGATCTGGAGGATTAGGCTCCATGTCTGACAAAAGACGTCATGGAGGCTCGTCTGGCACGGGTGCGACGTCCTCGTCCACACGACCGAAAAGCCGTGAGCTCGGAAGAAGGGCGCGATCGTGTTTTCAGATATATGGGCACCGTATATGCCTTGCTGGCCCTTCGGCTTCCTTGCCGGATCGATCATGTGCAAGGTCTTGTTTTTGTGATCGACTACAAAGGCCTGATAATGCGTCTGCATGTCCTTGTCGGGCATGTTCATTGCCGTGAACAGAACATACCTCTTTCTTCTCTTATTGACAATAGTATCCAGATACCCGAGAAGATCCGCCTCTGTATCGTCCATCCCGAACGTCCTCCCAATCTCCACCACCCGATTATCCTTAATCTCCTTCCTCAGGATCGTTCTCCTTACCTCGTCAAGTCCCATTGTTAGCCTTAGCGCATACAGCACCCAGGACACAACGACATCATGACCCACCATTTTTTTTTAATTGGTGGATAAATTTTTAATAATAAATGTAGGGGGTGCAACAAAAAAAAAAATTCACATCTGTACTTCAGGAATGAACAATAGCACCGCCTCATACACCCTCGTCGTGGACGAACGGGGCACAAAGACATGCAATCAAGTCTTTGATACAATGATCCGCCCGCTCCTCAAGGATGGCGACGAGGTCGTATCGACAAACGAATGGGATGACGCCTGCACTTTTGTCATACGACCGGATCCGAAGGACCCCCCTCCAAAATCAGGTAAGAAGACCGAGTGACGGGCATCGCCTCACCCGCCGGCGCAATCATGTCGACATCCCGAATGATATCGTGCGGGGCCCTCATAGGGAGCCACTCGTTGTACAGCACAAAGAATGGAACAACTACCACGTCGGGACGATCCTTCTTCGACAGCGTCTCCGCCACCCTCGTGATCCACGACTGCCTCGTCCTGGTATAATCATCGATGCTCGATGAACCGGTCCAGCGCATAACGAGACCGGACTCAAAAGGCGTAACGGTCCGATCGGGTGCAGTAGCCGCTCCCTCATCATCCACCGAATCGAGGACCAGCATCGACGATCCCGGGCGGATACGCCCGCTGTGCTCCAATATCGAAACAATCGAACCGAGATCAACCCGAGTCATCCCCCGAGCACCGATAACGACGGGACGGCACATCTCGGGCTTTTCATGGAAGGTGGTCATGATCCTGCCACTGGACCACACGCTCAGGAATAAGAATCGGCGCAAATTCATTTCTCAATCAGAAATCTTTAAAAAAATTTTTGATTGTCAGATCATGCTCCTTAATATTGTAGAGGCAGCGATACCAATCTGAATTCATCCTTCGAATGGTTTTTTCCAGCAGCAAACCCTGAATCATTAAATGTCATCAAAGTCGAGGGTTTGGTATCTATATCAATAAGGAGAAGGACCAAAATATTTCATGTCCATTCGGATTGATGACGAGCTGCAATGCTTCGGATGGAGCATATGCTTCCATAATCTTGACAGCTCCATCATTTCCTTCTTCTCTAGCAGTCATCAGGGCCGTCTTACCTTGTTGATCTCTTGCATCGATAACAGCACCCCGGTCCAATAGGGCCTTTAGTATTTCATGTTTATTTAATGATGTTGCTGCAAACATTAATGGTGTTTTCCCACTCGTATCCGGTATGTTAACATCCGCTCCCTTTTCCAATAAGTAATTAACAATCTCTGTTCTACCGTATACGACTGCATAACAAAGCAATGTCCATTTGAAAAAATTCATCTGATTAATATCATCTTTAAAATCCTCAATGTACAACTTTAATAATTCCATATTATTTGCATGGATGGCATACAATGGCACCAAAAAGGTCTTATCATACCTATTCTTCTTAAAATTATTTTGAGTAAAAGGAGGCATTTGGTTAATAATATCGTCGACGACGTTCTGGATATCGTCCCTGTTTTTGGATTCTATAGCCAGTTTCAATCGTGGATCCATTTATTCATCAAAATATATTTTTTTGTTCCGATCAAGATGACATTGTGTGTATACAGGAATGCACTCGGTGCCCCACGCACCGGGATTCATGCCGCTCGCATGCCGGGAGATCTCGCCCGCAATGACACCATCATGACGATCGCGGCGTCCTTCATCCTCACAATCATTGTCATGATGGCTTCTGATACCAAGTCCTTCTTGAGATTGTGGGCAATCATCATAGTATGGCTGTTCCTGACGGGGATTGTGCTGCACCGATTATTCTGTGTGCGGACCACGATCGACCGCTTATTGTTTCCTTCATGAGAAGAAGCGGTAGTATATCATGAGGACATACATGACATTCCACCCGATAATGACGGCATACATGAGAAAAACATCCGGATTGCACGCCCAGGTGATGAGGAATCGGTCCGACGTCAGCCATCCCTGGACCCCCATCGTGAGCAGGCCGTAGATCTTGAGGGGCAGCAGCAGAATAAAGTACGCCGGGAGCATAAACACATTGAACATCATATCCATCCGCCTCTCCATGATCAGAAGCATGGCCGTCCTGATCAGGACGACCACCGCACACACCACCAGTCGTCGGTAAAATATAAAGTCCGATGCACGATGGACGAACGACAGGTTGGGCAGGAAGGCCAGTATGACGACAAAGGGCAGCAGGATCTCATAGATCGTTACAAAGCACAAGTACCACGACTGCACCCCGATGGCCCTGATCTGATAGGGCTGCTCACGATAAAAGGATCTCATCCATCTGAGCTGCTGGATGAGGAAGCGGTGGATGGTCTGTGGGCACTCGGTGTATGCGATCGCAGTCGGGCTCTGCCTGGACTTGTGCCCCCGCATCATGATCAGGTTGGTCAGGTGCCTGTCATCGCCCGGACCGACCCACGAACCACCACACTTCTGCATGATGAACTGGTCCAAGAGCTCGTCGTCCAGGCACGCCGTCCGGTACACCGAGAACGGCCCCGAACAGCAGTTCATGCACCCCATGAACGACATGGCGCCCCTCTCGATGCGGAATGCATAGGCATACCTCGCATTGATCGTCCTCGATATCAGATCGCGTTGCTCATCGAAGATGCGCAAGAGGCCGGTTGCGCACCCATTCTTCGGATCCGATCGCACACACCGGATCAGTGCACTGACGGACCCGGGGGTGATGACGGTGTCCGAATCCATGACAATAATGTCCTGGATCGTCGGGTGGTGCACCCTGACATACTCGAACCCCGAGCGCATCGTCTCCCTCTTGCCCCGGTGCGGGAGGGACATGACGACGCTCTCGTCCGACAGGCTGATCTCCACAAGATCGTTAGGGCATTCCACGGCATTCTTGTGGACAAAGACATCCCGGAATGCCGTCCTCATCCCCCAATCGGCCGGACCGTCGTTGCCGTCGACGCACGCGCACACGACGCCTATGCCCTCCGCGTGTTCCTTGATGGACCGGATGCAGGCCCTCCAGAACTCGGGGTTCTCGCGGTACCCCACCAGCATGATGGCGACCGTGCTCAGATCGACCGGCTCTTCCCTCCTGCGCGCATCCGCTCGGCCATTCATGAGACAGAATGAAATCTGAGCGATAAAGTATACAAGGATGATGAACCCCAGCATCCAATTCTCCCCCGTCGCGATCGAATACCCGAATGCAACCGCAACCACGGGCAGCGCCACCCCAAAGAATCCCAATTTTATAATCCTCATTTAATCTCCACTGTCCATCGTCTTAACGTCCTGATTGTCATTAATTCCACCCCATTAAAAGACAAGCTGCCACACGCATAAGAAAGAGAATGTTGTCTGTCGTTGCCTACCTCATGACTGTGACAATTTGCCTTCTTATCGCCAAAGGAGTGGTTGATAAAATCTGCTGTGAGACAAAGCATGCACCCCCTGACATCAGTCAGGAGACGTGCTTTATTGATTACATATAATCTGAATGAAATCCATACCTTGGATGTTTCACTCAGATTGATCTTAACTTCTCTCTTCAGGGGGTTTGATTCAATCTTTGCCCTGCTGCACCTTGACCTGCTGCACCTTGACCTGCTGCGCCTTGACCTGCTGCGCCTTGCCCTGCTGCACCAGCTTCAGTTGTTGGTTGATTTTTTTGAGCAGGTCCTTGTGCCACTTCAAGACTGCGAATCGTTTGAGGGTATCGGTGAGCAGGAACCTCATCTCTAACAGCTGAGCCTGGGATTCGAAGGGCTTGTCCGATCCGAGACGCTGTTCGATATTTGCTCGGGTCTGCTTTTGAAGAGGAGTATAGGTCTTTTGGTCGTATGAAATGTCGTTCTGCGGATTATCCCAATCCTGAGTCTCATCTGATGCCGTTTTCTGAACGGATCCTCCTCCACCCAGGGGCGACAGGGATCGTGGTACCGCCGAACTCGATCGACGACCCAAGGATGGGGGGACGGACGGGGCCGTCGAACGACTTCGACGACCGAAGGATGGGGGGACGGACGGGGCCGTCGAAGTCGATCGACGACTGAAGGATGGGGGGACTGGTGGGTCCTGAGTGACCGACTGCTGCTTCAAGGACTTTTGCCTGGTCAGTTTTTTGGACGCTCGTCCCAATTGGAACAGCTCGTTTCTGAGCTGCCCCACTGGCGTAAGCGGCTCATCATCTGATGTTGTACTTAATCTGTTCTCGTTGAGTGTCATCCTGAAGTTCTTCAAGATGCTGTCGTGGATTGCCTTGAAGAAAGCTCCATTCGAACACGGGCGCTTCTCATCATTGTAAATGGCTACCATGGCGGCCAATAAGTACCACTGGACCATGTACAGCACATAACTCCTTCGCAGATCCAGCAGCTGAACCCCCAACTCATATGGTGTCGCGTGAAGAGACATCAGGAAGGCATCAATCTCGCGCAGAAATATCGATATAACCGCCCTGTCCGCTGTCGGCTTCAGGCTGGTTATCTCAGGATCGATGTAGATGTCGTAAAGGGTCTGAAGCAGAGCCACCTTCTCGGAAACACCTTGTACTGCTGCACCCGCCAGTGTCGAGCCCATAAAGGGCAGGACGCCGATATGCTGACGGAACTTTCTCATGAACTTCTGTTGGAAATTAACCGGTCGCCTCCGTATCCTCTTCCCTATGGTGGACGCTCTCCCCCTGGTAGTGTGATGATAGCGATCGTATATCTCATGGACAATGGCGTAGTTGGTGATAGGACCGTCGTTATCGAATATCGCCTTGAAGTTGATGTCAAACACCTGAATGAACCAGGAGCAGCGATTCCTTGTGTCGTCGTGCTGCTCATACACCCGGAACTTGGGCGCGGCCTTGTCGTTCACATCATTCTTCTGCCACAAGAGCTTGCGCTTCACATTCTGACGCTGCGGCGGCGGCTCGGTATACTGCCTTTTGAGTTCGTGGGGCAGAGGGAGTACCTGGAGTGGCGGGGGCGGGGGGGGGACATACCTCCTC
>Ga0214923_10001603_pt1 | contig 31965 bp, 34 predicted proteins | sample LL1510_MetaG_FD_177993 | JGI IMG/M metagenome (GOLD analysis project Ga0214923, IMG submission 177993) | Freshwater microbial communities from Lake Lanier, Atlanta, Georgia, United States - LL-1510 | ecosystem: Environmental > Aquatic > Freshwater > Lake | place: USA: Georgia | collected...
CTCCGCAAAACTATTTTGACCTGCTGCGGAAGTTGGCGTAGCAGGTTTTTTAAGTTTGTTTTCATCTTCAAAACCTGCTCCACAAGTTGGTGGAGCAGGTTTTTGAGTCTCATTTTCAGCTTTATTTTTTGCTACGGAGGTTGCCGTACCAAAAGTTTTAATCTGATAGTCAATATCAATTGTAAAATGTTTTTCTAATACTCTTTTTGCATCACTTTTTCTACTAAATCCTGTCCATTTCCATACATTATCAAAATCAATTATAAAGTCTTTCTTTGAATCATAATTTAAATAACAATAAAAACTAGCCAAAAACATCTGTTGTTGTGTTTCTGAGAAACCATTCTTTACTTTATTGATTAAAGAATTCTCATATTCTTTAGATAGTCTAGTAATTGGGTTCTTTTCAACTAGTTGAATTATATTTATTTGTTCCATATCTAATTAAATATATCTTGTCTTTAAATAGTGTTTAATTTTACACGTTTTTTTACATTATTATAATTTTGTAATGATTTATTGATATTGAATGAATATCAATAGAAAATAATAGTATTAAACTAAGCCTTAACTGCTACTGCTGATGATTCATCAGTTTTAATGAAATGATTTTTCAAGCAAGTTTGAACCTTGTAGTAAGTAAGAGGCTCTCCCTCCTTCTTTACATCATACTTAAGAAGTTTAGAAAGCTTTGCGTCTGCCAAAATCTGTCTCTTATCTTCAGGATTTTGAAGATTATTATTCTTGATATATTGGCAAATATACTTTGTAATGTCGACACGAGATTTTAGTTCAGCCTCATCGAAGCCTGTAAACTTTGCCATTTCCTTTGAGATTCTAACAGGTTTCAAGAATCCAGAATTATTGTTAGTCGTCTTCTTAGACGAAGTTCTCTTTTGCTTAATGATTCTAGAAGATTGATTCTTCAAGATCTTCAATCTCTTATTCAAAGTTCTCAAAAACTTGACACCCTTAGTTTTTGCATCGCTTTCTCTCAAAGATTCAATTTCAGATTCAATAGTTTTTATAATATCATCAAAAGCTTCCATAACACTGTCCTTAGTTGGAGGAACTCTCTTTCTACTCTCAGAATCATCCTCCAATGTATCTGAACTAGATGTATCAGGAACTGGTGGTACAGTAACACTCTCCTTCTCTACTTCTACCTTCTTTTCCTTTTTTTCCTTCTTCTCTACTTTCTTCTTTCCATCATCAGCAACGGGCTTGGCAGTCTTCTTCATATCCTTATCAGAAACTTTTTGTGATTGAGTTGTCATTTTTTATTAATATTGACCTGTCTTTAAACCAGTTTTATAAAAAATCATTTCTTAAATTGATTTTGTATTTTTGTTTTTCTTTTTTGTATAATTGACTTATAACCGATTGATAATAAGATGATTGAATAAAATGTCAATTGTATTGTATGAAATTCAATTTTAACATCTATAATTGAAATTGACAATAGATTCAATAAAAATAAAAAATAAATTCTTCAATAAAAAAAATGGATGAAGATATAAATAATTTATTAGACAAATGGTATGAAGCTAAACAAGAAATAAGTTCTTTAGAAAAGAAGATTGAAAAGTATAAATTATATGTAGAAGATATTATGAATAAAAGAAATATTGATGTTTTATCATCTGATAAAATAACAGTTCAAAGAAAAGAACAGAATAGAACGACAATAAGTAAAAAAGATTTACCATCTGATATATGGGATAGATACTGCAAAGAATTATTCTATAATGTTTTTTACATTTCCAAAAAAAACAAAATAAGAAAATCTAAAAAAATAAGTAAAAGATTATAAATAAAAATGTTAAATTGTTTAAAGTGGAATAAAATTATTCCAGTTGATCAGAAAATAAAAGTCTTTTCGAATGATGGAAATTGTAAAAATTGCTATAAAAAAGACATGTTGATTATAAATGATGATGTAAATGGATTCTGTCAACGATGTAAAATAAATACTGTAATTTTCAAATATGTTTCATCACATCAAAAAATAATAAATGATAATATTAAAGTTACTACTTTTCAAAAATTTATTTCTAACTCAGATAATATGACTTCATTTATCTGAATTACATTTTTTATAACTTAAAACAAGTTATAAAAGAATTGGTCTATTAAGTGTCTTCTTCTAAAGCGTTTAATAATTCATCATCGCTATTGTAATGAATTTTTTTATCAGAATCTTCATTTATTATGGGTCCATTTTCAAAATTGTCTTTAATTTCTTCATGTTCATTAGTATTCTCTTTCGTGTCATGTTCATTAGTATTCTCTTTCGTGTCATGTTCAAGAGTATTCTCTTTCGTGTCATGTTCATTAGTATCATCTTTCGTGTCATGTTCAAGAGTATTCTCTTTTGTGTCATGTTCTATATTATCATCTTTCGTGTCATGTTCTATATTATCATCTTTCGTGTCATGTTCTATATTATCATCTTTCGTGTCATGTTCAAGAGTATTCTCTTTTGTGTCATGTACATCCTTTTTTCTGTTCAAATCTATTAAATAAACAATGTTTTTAATCATTTCTTCAAAAGAAAGAAAACATCTGTTTATTTTATCTTCGTTAAGAAGTTTACCGATAATTTCAAAATATTTCAAATCAAAACTCAATAAAATTATAGAATTCTTTTTTTCATCAAAAGTGTAATTATTATCAATAAAAAAAGGTTTTCTTGTTTCAGAATTTATAAATATTATATTGACATCAAAAAGTTGTGACAAGAAATTAACTTTTTCTTTATCGAGTTGTGTAAAATCAATAATAATTGAATTATTTATGTTTATGGAATTTAATTTTGATAGTAAATTTAATGTAGAATTTATTAAAAAGTCTTGTTTAGATTTTTCTATATCATCAAAAAAGTCTTTGTACATAATCATTCTGACAACTTCTTTTTGAAGAATTTTTAAAAAATTCGATGAAGTAAAATCATTTGATTTATAAAATTTTTCTTCTGAAAATTTAAAAACTTTTTGAAAATCGTTAATTGTAATAATTTCACTTATAATTTGATATAATTCCAAATTGTTTTCATTTGATTCTAAAATTGCTTTAAACTCAAAATGTTCATGATTCTCTTCGTTTACATAAATATAAAATTCCTGTATTTTTTTGAAAAGACTATTTATATAATCATCAATTTTTGTTTTATAATAATCTAATTTAGGTAATTTCATTTTCATTTCATCTAAAATCTTTTGTAAACTTTCATTTCTTTCAGATTCAGATGAATTTTTATATTTTTTCATTGTTCCATGAAGTAAACAACAAATAAATGAGTTAATTTCATTTTGATTTATATCATTAGAACTTCCAGATCTAACTAACGTATTATTTCCTTCCAAATTTGAACGAAATACAACTGTTTTATTAAAAGAGAGTTTATTCATTTTTAATAAAACAAAAATAGTTTTTTAAACTGATTATTTCAATCGCTTTCATCACCTGATTTTGAAGATAAAGTTGAATTCTTTGAATGTAAATTAACAAACTTAAATAAAATTTGTCTTAATTGAAAAGGAAAATCAGTCAAATTAAACGTTAAATCAGTTTCTACATATTTTCCACCATAAGGAATTTTAAAAGTGTTTTTATCTTCACTATTTTCTAAATAAAACATAGTTATCAATACATATATCAATTCGCTTCCAATATCATCAATATCTTTTACAAAATCCATGAATTGATTTTTTTGTTTTGTTGTAAGATCGTCATTAGATGTATCTTTTAATAATGTATCATATAGAGGAAAATTACTCATATTTTTAAAATAGAGTAATTTTTTATTATTATTTATCATTTTTTTTATTTCAAGTTTTTGCTATAGAATCGAAAATCACAACAAATGAATTCTATTTTTTATCTTATTATAATAAATAATAATATGATGAACGAACAAACAATATTTTTGTTTTACTTTATTTTTATATTAGTTTCATTTCATTATGGAACATCTTCTTTTTATAGACAATTTGAATTGTTTGATTCTCTTCAATATGATGATGTTACTTTTAAATTGATAAGTCTTTCATTATCATCTTTACTTTGTGCCTTCTTTTGGAATTATTATGTATCTAATTATGTTTGATTATTAAATATATTATTTAAATATAATAAATATAAATTAAAGAGATGAATAGTGACGAATGTATTGATATCATTTCAAAAGATATGTTACAAAAGTATGATATGAATTGTAATGGTGAATATCATTTACAAGAATACAATTTTGATGATTTAATGCTTAATATAGTTATATTTTTTGATGATATGATTGATATAAATGAAACTTATACGTTTATTGTAAGTTTTTCGCTTTCTACAAAAAAGTTCTTTGAAAAAGACACTATACTTTTATGTAAAGAATTTTTTAATGATGATGTAGAAATACTAACAAAAGATATAGTAACTTTTCTATATTCAGAATTTCGAGAAAACTATCAATATTCAAAAATTATCAACGAAATAATTGAAAAAAAAGATGTTGATAATCAAGAGAAATTTCATTTAGCAAAATACAAATTACTTAAGAATAAAGATATGGAAAAATGTTGTGTATGTTATGACTTAAATTCTATTTTTACTTTATGCAAACATAATCTTTGTTTGTTATGCTATTCCAAAATTAAAAATCAAAATTTGAATACGATAATAATATGTCCTATATGTAGAGGAATCATTTGATTATTAATACAAATAAGTTGTATTAATAATTTTTCTCATTTATGAAAATAAATTTTTTATACCATCAAATTTTGTTTTCAGTTTCAAATATTCTTCATTTGTATGTTCGTATTGTTGCTTCAATTTTTGAAAATCAGCTGTTCCTTGATTCAATTGAGATTTCAAAGAATTAATCTTTTGAATATAATTCTTATTTTGAGAATCAATAGTTGATGATAGTTCGGTAATCATATTATTCAATGTTCTAAATTTAGATAAATATATATTGTTATCATCATCATCATCATCATTGTTGTTTTCAGATACATCATTTATATCTGTAGTTTCTTTTTCAGAACTATCTTGCTTTTCTTCAGATTGTTCATCTTCTACTCCTCCATCACTTCCTTCATTTACATCTTCTCCTTCATCTTCTTCCTCCTCTTCCTCTTTTTCAGATGAAATTAAATCTGGATCATACTTGAACACCCACTTCTCGCATAATTCCAACGCAATATCATCTAAAGATATAATAGTTCCATCTACGAATCTACCAATGACTAATTTTTCGTCTTTTGACTTAAAAACTAAACCAGATTCTTCGTGCCATATATGGCTTGTTCCTTTTAGAACTTTTAAAGTTTTTTTTGTAGTTGAACTCATTTTATATATAAAATCTATTCTTTAAATAATACTTTCTTGTTTTTTATCCCATTATCATTTGAAAAAGCATATATAGATGCTTACTTATAATAATAACAATTTAAAAAAGAATAAAAAATATATAAAATGTTAATCGAAAAAGAACAAATTATTCATATAGTATCAGAAGTTGTTATAATCACAGGTATTTCAATATATTTTTATCATCAAAATAAAAAACAAAGTGAAAGAATAGAAGAATTAGAAAATCTTGTATCACAATTACAACAATATACAGAAAAACACGAAGAAACTATTTCAAAACTTTGTAATGATGTTTCATTATTGTCTATGAATATTCAAAATGTTAACAAATCAATTCAAAATATAAGTATTGATAATAAACCTAGTCAAAGTAAGAATGAAAAATCAAGTAAAAAGAATATTAAAAAGAATGATCCCATTCAACATATACAAATGTTTCCACATCCTCCGCAACCTCAAAATCCTAAATTTTTTCCCAATTTAGTTCCTGTGACATCATTACCTCAAGAACGAATTGTAATTATGGAAATGAATACACCTCTAAAAAAACCTGATAAAGCAAAAAAAGAAATTAAAGTTGAAGAAGTCATTGAAAATCTTGACAAAGAATTAGAAGATGAATTAAAAGAATTAGAAAATTATAAAGACGATGAAGAAATAAAAAATACCAAAGTTACAGAAATAAAAAAACAAAAACATATCTCTGATAGTGAAAATGAAAGTAACAGTGATGATGATGAGTCTGAAGAATATTCATCTGACGATGAAACTTCATAAGATAATTCAATTTAAATTATAAATAATTTAAATTCTCAATCAATTTTAGAGTAATCCTAAAGATTTTAAAATTGTATTTTTTATTAAAGAATCATATTTAATAGATTCTTCAGAAATATTCATTAATTTAGAAGAAATCTCATTGATATTTATGATTTCTTCTGATTCTTTTATTTCATCACCTTCCTCATAATCATCTAAATTTTCATAAATTTCTTCATCACCTACTTTCTCTTCATCTACTTCCTCATCATCACCTTCTTCATCATCACCTTCTTCATCATCACCTTCTTCATCATCACCTACTTCTTCATCATCACCTACTTCTTCATCATCACCTACTTCTTCATCATCACCTACTTCTTCATTACCTACTTTATCACCTACTTCTTCATCATCACCTACTTCATCATCATAACCTACTTCTTCATCATCACCTTCTTTATCACCTACTTCATCATAACCTACTTCTTCTACCTCACCTACTTTATCATCACTTAATTCATTTTCATTTTCTTCATTTAGTTTATTAACTTTATAAATATCCTGTGTATTTAATTGAGGTGATAATAATAAAGCTGAAATAGCAGATACTCCTGTATTCGGAGAAGAAATAGGTGTTTTTATTTCATTATCTGGTGATGTAATTAGAAATTTCTTTTTACCTTTTCTTTTGATAGGTGTTGTAGATTTATTAGATGTTAAAATTATTGTTTTTGGTGTTGAAATGTTCATCGAGGATTCATCATCTGAGGATGTGATAATTCTTCTTTTACCTTTTCTTTTTATAATTGGTGTATCATCATCATCATTTTTTTTATCAGATGATTTTTTACGACTTTTTACATTTTTTTTACATTTTCTTGATACTAAATGTTTTAACATCATAACTTTTGGCACCATTTTCCCACATTGCTTACATTTTATTTTTCCTTCTCTTTTAGAAATTAAATTAACTGGAGATTTGTTTGTTGGTGATTCTGTATGTGATTTTGGTGTATTATTTGTGTTTAATTTAGTAGGGGATTTTATAGGTGAAAATCCTTTATGTTTGTTTATAATTATTTGTTTTAATTCATCCATTGAAACAAGTTCAATTTTAGAAAGTCCTGAATATAATTTATGTTTATTTATATATGATATAAGTTCTTTTTTACCACCTTTCCAATTTTCAACAGATAATCGATCTATTTTATTTTGAAGACCTAAAGCTTTCTTTTTTTGAACATCTGTTAACAATTTTAAAAGAGAATCTTTATCAAGAGAAGATATTGACATATATTTATCAGATTTCGGATTAAGACCTCTTTGAATTCCCAATTCATTTAATTTTTCACGTAATCTTTTTAAAGTAATATATTGTTTCTTATTTTTAGATAATTGTTCTTGATAATTAAAATTCATTATATTTATTTAATATTATTATTTTTTTAGTTTATATTTTTTTGATATACATACTTAAAGTATATTCATCCATAATGTAAAATGACAAAACAAAACATAAAAGTTGTAAAAATTCCATTGAATCCTGAAGAAAAATTAGCTATGACTAAGTCACAAGTTTTTCCTAGGTTACCACGTTTGTATTTGGAATTGTTAGAAAATAAATCAAAAATAAAACCTGATTTAGTAAATAAAGATTATATTCCTACAAATAATTATCAAGAAAAGGAGAAATCATACAAAAAGTATTCTAATGAAGATACTACATATGAAAAAAATATTGACGAAATAAAAGATAAATATAGTTATGATGATGAATACGATAACAAAAATGAAGTAAAAGAAGAAAATATTGATAAAAAGTATGAAAATGATGATAATGATTTTGAATCACGATTGAATAAGTATTTGGAAGAAAATAATAAATCAGAAAATGATAATGATTATTCAAAAGAAAGAAGTGATGACAATTCAATAAATGATAACGATTACAAAAAAAATGATTATAAAAATGATGAAGAAATTGTAGAAAATGATAAAAAAGATTATAATCAACCAGAAATTAAAACACCTTCTAGTGACATATCAGATAGGCTACAAGAGTTATTAGATGAGAAAGATGAAAGACAAATGTCTCATTCCAGAGATAAATATAGTCGTCAAAGAAGTTATTCTAATTATAAAAGCGTAGAGCATTATAAAAAACAAAACGATTATCCTTTACCTCCTACATTATCAGAAATAGATAATCAGACTGGAGTTAAAAGACGAAAAGAACTAAGAGATATTAATTATATAACACATAATGAACAAGAGGAAGAAGAATTAAAAAGAGAATTATTATTCAAAATTGAATTATTGAAAAAATCATATCCCAATTCGTCTATACCTGAATTCAGTGTTGTCACAGATTATGAAATCATGAAAAAAAGTTATGAATCAACCGTAAGACGATTGTCACTTGATAGTTCTGTTGAAAGTTATAAAAGTTATTTGATTGGAGGTTTTCTTGTTTTTGAATTTGTTCTTGGTAATTACTTTGGATTTGACATGCAAGGATTTACACAACAACAAATTTTGTCAATGAATAGTTATGAAAAACTTTTGATTGAATTAGGAGAAAAATCATATATGCCTTCAGGATCGGAATGGCCTGTAGAAGTTAGATTGTTATTTTTAATTATTATTAATGCTGCAATGTTTATAATCAGTAAAATGATTATGAAGAAGACAGGTAGTAATTTACTTGGAATGATAAATAATATGAATACTGCTTCGAAACAAAATATTAATGTAAATAAAAGAAAAATGAAACCACCAAATATCAATTTAGATGAAATTCCAGAAGTCAATGAAATGAATGAATAATTTTTTATAACTTAAAAGTTATAAAAAATTCTGATTATCAACAAAATGAAAACATATTTTTTGAAATATTCCATAAAACATAAAAGATTATAAAAAAATAAATAAAATATAATATAAATTTTTCATCCATTCCACCTGTGTTTTTTACAACATACGCGAAAATTATACTAATTATTGTTATCAAAAACAATGTAAAATTTGTTTTATTATCGATAGATGTTGATGTATAATTAATCATATCTTGTCTTAAATCTGATACTCCTTGACTTATAAAAGAACCAAGAACTTTTTGTCCTTTTTCTATTTTTGGAGATATATTTTTTTCAAAATTTTTTAATTCTTGAGATATGGTCTGTCCAATCGAAGGAGCTACATTTTCTTTAAAATTACTTACTCCTTGAGAAATACCTTGTTTAATTGAAGGAGCTACATTTTCTTTAAAATTACTTACTCCTTGAGAAATACCTTGTTTAATTGATGGAGCTACATTTTCTTTAAAATTATTTACTCCTTGAGCTACATTTTCTTGAATACTACTTACTCCTTGAGATATACCTTGTTGGATTTTTGGAGCTACATTTTCTTGAAAATTATTTACTCCTTGAGCTACATTTTCTTGAATACTACTTACTCCTTGAGATATACCTTGTTGGATTTTTGGAGCTACATTTTCTTGAAAATTACTTACTCCTTGAGATACATTTTCTTGAATATTACTTACTCCTTCAGAAATACCTTGTTGAATTGTTGGAGCTACATTTTCTTGAAAATTACTTACTCCTTGAATTACGTTTTCTTGAATATTACTTACTCCTTGAGATATACCTTGTTGAATTGAAGGAATTACGTTTTCTTGAAAATTTAATACTGTTTGTGTCAAATCTTGTGAACTCATTTATTATAAAAAAAATCAAAAAAAAAAATTATATTTAACTAATTCAATTTAACAATATTCAATTAATATTCTATAGTTCTATCAAGTTCTTCTTCATCACTTTCACTATCATCAACAATTATACGTTTAATTTTTTTCTTCATTACTTCTTTATTGTCATCACCTAATACCACTGAATTATTATAATTCTTTTTTTTTTCATTAGCGATCTCTAAAAACTTTTTAACAGTCTCGCATTTTTCTGAATTCAATTCTTTCCACTGAGTCTGAATCATCTTGTTCAACTCTTTCTTAGACTTATCAGGATTACTTTCTGAAAGTTCATCAATCTTTGAAATTTTGAAATAATAAAAAGCGTTTTTTGGCTTTTCTTCTTTAATCAAATTGTTAGCTATTTTATATTCGTTAATCTCTTCATCGTACTTGGCCTTTAACTCACTTGCTTTATCAAGATAATTCTTGATTTTATCACTCTTCATCTCAACAAGAGATTGCCATTTTTTACCAAGCAACTTAGTAATTTCTGTATTATTCTTATCAGGATGTTTTTCCTTCATTTTTCCTCTATATTCTTTACAGAATAACAAATAACCACTTTCAGGTTTCTTAGGAGCAGAATTATCTCTCTCTCTCTTCTTCATTTTTATTTTGTTTTCATCTATAAAGTTTTTTATCATATTCTTTTGATCTTTAGAAGACAACTTTTTAAGAATATCATCTTTAGTAGATGTCTCATCAAAGGACTCAATGAACTTAGTAATAAATTCGGAAACTAATTTTGAAGCACTCATTTTAATCGTTGGTTATCAGGTGAATATAAATGAAATTTTTATTAAAAAAATCATTTTTTCCTGAATAAAATAAATGAAAATTCCAAGACGTTATCTTCCTAAATCTCTATCCAAAAGAGATACAACATTACAAAGAAAATCATTGAAAAAATCAAGATCTGCTTATAAAAAAGGCAAATATATATCACGACCGAAACTTAAATCATTTAAATCAAAAAAATCTCATCATTTGATAAACGCAGAAAAAATTTATAACCTTAAAAAAATTTCTTTATCTTCAGAACTTGCTAAAAAAACTAAATGTAAATTAGCTTCTTTGAAGAAAATTATGAAAAAAGGCAAAGGAGCTTATTATTCTTCAGGTTCAAGACCAAACCAAACAGCTCATTCTTGGGGATATGCAAGATTAGCTAGTGCTATTACAGGAGGAAAAGCATCTGCTGTAGATATAAACATTTTACGAAGTGGTTGTAAAAAAGATAGCAAAGCTTTAAAATTAGCATCACGTAATTATAGTAAATATAGCGGTGGTAGAAGACGAACTAAAAGTGTAAAACTTTAAACACAAAGATCATTTTCATTCATAATTTCAATCACATCATCTTCAAAAACAAGAGGTTGAGATATTTTCATTTTTTTTCTTGATATATATAATAACGGCAAATCAAAATTAAAAAATGATTTTACTGAATATGGATAATATTGACATTTTCCATAAACTGCACTATTATTTATACACGCATTTGAAACTTTTCTTTTCCTTATATCATATTTATTTCCTAATATGACTTTATGAATATTATTATAATCATTTTCACTTATATTATTTTTCACATTTGCAATTATTTTACAAGTATTATCAAATGATTGTTGTTGAGTCAAATCAAACATAAAAATGATTCCATCTATACTTGTTGTAATTCTTATTTTTGATATCTCAGACATATAATCATTATATGGTATTTCATACACTGTAAAAGCTATTTTTTCTACATTTGTTGATATCTCAAATTTGCTTATGTATGTTTCTTTTGTTGCTCTATATTGTTCAGTAAATTCTTCAAAATTCAATCTTTTTAAAAATGATGATTTACCTACTCCTGGTAATCCCAATAATAAAATATTAATATAATACATTTAATAAAAGGATATAAAGATTATTCTTTATATATACCAACTTATTTTTATCTTAAAAAATCATTTTTATATTTAATTTTAAGTTCAATTTTGATTTTTCATAAATGTTTATTTATGAAAATATCCATCTTTTAATTAAATATCCATCCTTTATTTTTTATATTTTCACCATTCATTAATTCCAATACCTTAACAATCTTCTTTTGCTCTTCTGTCATTACTTCACTTTCTAAATATGATATGTATTCTAAATACTTAGACGTTGTTTTCTTTATATTAAATACATACTCTTCATAACTCATTTCTTCACTTATATTTTTTCTCTTCTTGTCATTCTCATAAAATATCCTTAGCTTTTCTTCATCATCTATATACTTTACAACTACTTTAAAAGTCAAAAGTCCACTCTTTCGTATAAATTCGTCTGTTTCCTTTTTAAAATCTTTATCTGTACTAAAAATTATTACTCGAAAACATTGATCTAATTTATCTACTGGTGTATAACAATCAAAATTTGTTTTAAATAAAGCTTTTAGTAAATACATTTCTGAAAAAACACTTACAGGTTTATAAAAATCTACACAATAATCAATACTATTTGTTATTTCACTTTTATATTCTTCTGTCATATTTTTATTAATCATAATTGATTTGTCTTTAAGTTATATAAATTCAATTTTTTTTATTTACATAAAAATTCTTAAAAAACAATTACGAAAATCAAAAAAAAAAAAATTTATAAAATATAAATATAAAAATGTTATCGGTTATCATTGTTACTTTTATAATAGTATTATTTTATGCATTTTATATGTGTATATCAAAAAGCAAGTGCTCTAAAAAATGTAGAAGAAAAAAGAAAAATAAAGAATGTTTTCAACAAACTGAACCAATTGCCGCAAAAAGTCAAATTATGCTAACAGATGAATCAGGAAATTTATCAACTTTTAATCTTGGTTCTAATAAAACATTTGTTTCCGATAAGGATGGAAATATTACAACTGTTACTACTGGATTATTTAATGATGTAATAACTGCTAATAAAGGAATGACTGGAAACGTCACTGGAAACGTCACTGGAAACGTCACTGGAAACGTCACTGGAAACGTCACTGGAAACATCACTGGAAACGTCACTGGAAACGTCACTGGAAACGTCACTGGAACAACTGGAACTTTCTCTGGAAACATACAAGGTAATCAGGTAAAAATTCAGGAAAATAGTATAACTTTTACTACAGGTAACGATAAAGGACTTCTATATACTAACACTAACAATACTAATTGGAATGGAACAAATACACCTGCTTTCAAACCTTCTGATGGTATGGTGTTATATGGTTGGAAGGATGGAGCTTTAGGAACTAAAAATGGTGGAGATAAAGCTTCTTTAAAATGGAGTGATGATGGAAATGTTAGTGTAAGGGGAACGCTTAGTGCAAATGAAATTACTGGAATTACTGATTATGAAGTATATTATAATGCTAATGATACAACAAAACATACTTATAGTCCAGAATCAGGAGTATGGACCATAAGTAATAATACTTCGTGGGATCCAAAAGTGAGAGGAAGTAATAGAACTGGGAATGCTACTAATACTGCTGTAAATGATCAAGATGCAACTGGTAATATTATTGAAATTACTGTTCCAACTTCACAAAAAACAGCTTATATTCATTATTTAAGTTGGTTGGAAAGTAGATATTTTGATATTTACGGAGTTTTACCAACTTCTGTCTCTCCTACATCACAAGAAGTTTTTATTAAAAGAGTAAATTCTCACTCTGATAAAACTGTGAATTCAACAGGATATCATGATGGAGTTTCAATAGCAGTTGTTCCAAGTATTGATAGATTTCAAAAAATAAGAATTAAAGGTGTTAAAGGAAAAATATATTATATGGGAATTGGTTTTAATAAAACTATGGTTGGTTCAGATGTAGGATTTATTCATGCTGATAATGTAAAGGGTAATTTTGGGAATGTAACAGCAAGTAATGGACAGGGATTAGTTCGTCTTCAAGCTGGTTTAGACGGAAATAAAGTAGGTTATGTAGAATTTAGGAAACCGAATAATGACAGAAAAGGTTATATTGGTTGGGATGACGGTAGTGGATATCTTCAACTAGCAGTAGAAAGTGGTTGTCCTGGATATAAGTCAAATGGAAAAATAGTAGCAACAGAATTTTGTATAGATGATGTATGTATAAGCAAACAGAATCTTCTGAATATTAGAGATGATGTATTTCTTAGAAGAGGTCAGGATTATGGCCAAGTTTATGGTACTGGTGGAAGGTATAAGTTTACTTATTAGATCGTTTTTTTATAAAGGTATTTTCATACAAAAATTATATAAAAATACAAAATCATCTTGTTATCATTGTCACCAAATGATTTATAAACTTTGAATTATCTTTTTCTATATCTACTATTTCTTGAGCACTTGGATTATGTAATGTATACTTATCAACATTAAGAGTTCCATCTTCATTCGTCCAAAATTCTGTTGCTTTTTGAATCGTCTGTTTTCTCAAATTTCCTTTAACTATCATTTTTGTTAATCTTTCTGCTTTTTGGTCTCTTTCATATTCGCCATCTTCTCGTAAAAATTTAAAAAACTTTCTACTCGGATCGGAACATAAATAAGTAGATTTTCCTTCTTGATCTTTTAAAAGATGATGATACGTGAACTCTGCCACTCCCTTTTGTCCGTCCATGATATAATCCATTGTCAATTTTTCTGCTATTATTTGCTCTACTTTTTCAGGTTCGTTAAAATAATTAAAATGATTATTTGATAAATGTATATTATTAATTTTGTTATTTTTAGTTTTTGGTTGTTTCGCTATCTCAGTTATATCATTATCTTTCTTTTCATATAATTTTTCAAATATTTCTAATTTTGCTTTCAAAACATTAATTTCATTTCGAAGTTCATTATTTTCTTCTTTTAAAGAATCATAATGACTTCTTTCATCATTTATTCTTTTTAATTCTTTGTTTTCTTCAATTAGTTCTTTATGTTTATTCAATAATTCTTTGTTTTCTTCAAATAATTCATCAATATCTTTTCTTTTTTTTACTTTGCATGTATCTAAATGTTTTCTCAAATTGTATTCAGTAAAAGTTTTGTTGCAAAATTCACAAGATTCTAATTCGTTGTCAGCTACTATAGTGAATTCATCATCTTCTTTGTTTAATAGTTTAGATTGAATTACAATAATTTTTATTAGTTTTCATTAACTTTTGAAAAAATGTTAATGTATAACATTAAAATTTTAATGTAAAGTTTTTATGATGATTTTTAAAGCTGAAAAGCAACTTCGAAAAAATGACCTTTTTTTACGAAAAAAAATATTATAGTTTAAATTTTAAACTGTTCCAAAAAAACATAGTTTAAGAATTATTTTGCTTTAAAAAAATAAAAAAATAAAATTTTTACTCAACGCACTTTTTCGGTGCGTGTTGACGAAATTTTTAGAAATTTATTTCTAAAAATTTAAATATTATAATTCAAAAATCTTCTATATTATTTTTCAAAAAGAGTGAAAATTTTCCAAAAACGTCTAACAATTTTTAATAATTTTTATACTATTTTAGTATAAAAAAATTTATAGTTGTCTGTAAATAAATACATTAGGTCCAGATATTAATTTATAATAAGTAAGTTCTTTTTCCATTTCACTATGTTTTTCTTTCAAATCCATATACAAGTCATCAACTTCATCGAAAGAATCATAATAAGTTTTATATTGTTTTTGAGAAAATTTTAATTCATCTTCTAAAGTTTCATTTTTCTTTACGAGTTCATCATATTTAGTTTTTAATTCATTATATTTTTTCTCAAAATCATTAATTTGTATTTCTGAATCGTCTTCAACATCATCTGAATGTTCTGAATCATCATCTGAATCTTTACTTGCAGATTCTTTTAATTCTTGAATAATTTTGGTTCTAATTTTACATTTTTCCATATGTTTTGGAAGTCCATATTTAGAAATGTTGACTTTACAATAATTGCAAGGAATAAGAAATTCATTTTCAATAGAATGAGCGTCTTTATCAGGAAACTGAATAGATAAACATTTTTTATTTATTTTCTTATGTCTATTAAGAGAATAAGCAGTTGTAACTTCAGCTTTGCAAAATTCACATATTATAGTCATGTTTATGATTAAAACAATCAGTCTTTAAATTCAAAATTTATAAAACACCTATAAAACTCTCAAAAATACCAGGAGTTGAATGTTTAAAAATACCAGCTTTATAAGCAACTTCCTTTTCTTTTAATGATTTATCATTTTCAAAATCATAAATTAATTTCTTATTATTATCGTTCAAAAATTTTATATGAGTTCCATCATTAAATTTATTAGAATAGAAGGAACAAACTTGACTACCAGCACAAGTACACCACGGAGTAAGTTGTTTATTAGGATTAAGTTTTTGAGATATATCACCAATAGGATTACCAGAAATTTCTGAATATTTTCTAGCATCAGGACCAAGAATACAACAAGTTTGATGAGTATTATCATTAAAGCAATGTGAAGTTTCAGAGATTTCAGGTAAACCGCAAAGTTTCATGAGTTCAGATCTACGATCATTCATTTTTATTATGTAATAATATTTTATAACATAATAATTTCTTTAAAATCCGTCTCCTCCTCTAAGCCTAAGCACAAGATGAATAGTTGATTCTTTCTGAATATTATAATCAGATAATGTTCGACCATCTTCAAGTTGTTTTCCAGCAAATATCAATCTTTGCTGATCTGGCGGAATTCCTTCTTTATCTTGTATTTTTGTCTTAATATTTTCAATAGTATCAGATGGTTCAACGTCTAATGTAATAGTTTTACCTGTTAAAGTTTTTACAAATATCTGCATAATTTTAATTTTATAATATATGATGAATTTTTAAATTATTATATTTCTTTTGATAATGAATTTTTAAATTTTGTTGAATCTTCTTTCATCTTTGTTATATCCTCGATTCCTTCTACCAACTTTTCATCATATAATACGAAATCATCTCTTGGTTCTTCCACTCCCGCACATTCTAACTCCTCTATTTCAAGTATATCTCTTTCATTTTTTTCTTCTCTACTCTTTATCATATGTTGATATTGTAAATATTGACCTGAATTTTTCTTGAAACCTTTCATCGTTGCTTTGAATTGTTCTATTTCATTCTCTCTTTTTTCTATATCATCTTTTAATGATTTTAGTTTATATGATTTTTCTCGTTTTACCATATCGTTTTTATTTACTTCATCTGCTTTTGTCAAAACAATAGGATGTATTACATCTACTAAATTTTTAGCATTAAAATCCTTGTTTATATTACCATTCTTATCTTTTGAAACTAAAGTTCCTCTTGATTTATCACTACAAGATACCATTTTTGTTCCATCACCATTATCTAAACAGGGTGCTAGAATTTTAGCAACTGATTTTTGTCCGTCATATAATTGTTCTGGTGTAATATTCTGAAGAGAAGAATTTAATCTTTCAGTTAAAATATCTTTATCAAAAACAGATAAATTATTATAAATATTATTATTTGTTGTTGTTTTTGGTTGCATCGCCAATTTCTTCATAGACTCGTGATCATCTTTATATATATTTTTTTCAATATTAAGTTCAGCAATCGTCATTTTTAATTCAATTATAATTTCATCTTTTTGTCTAAGTTCTTCTTTTAGTTCATTTTCTATTTGCTTAAGTTCTTCTTTTAATTCTTCCTCTCTTTTCTTATGTTCTTCTTGTAATTCATTAATTAAATTATCTTTTTCTATTATCTCTATATCTTTTCTTTTTTTACAGCTTTGTAAATGAGTTTTTATATTTTTTGAAATTAAATTTTTTTTACAATATCTACATTCATAAAATTCTGTTTCAACAGTTTTGTTTTCATTTTCTTGAATTGTAATACATTTCTTATTAGTTTTTTTATGATAGGATAAAGTATATTTCGAAGAAAAATCTTTTTTACAGAATTCGCAATTCATTTAATCTTTGTTTATAATTTTTTAAATTAATTTTAATACTAAGTATTTTTTATATATACTTAGTATCGAAAAAAAATACTAAAAAAGTAGATATATATAGATAAATATATGAAATAATTGAAAATATATTTTTATTTATTATCTATAAACATTTCATGTGTGTATAAAATATAATTTTATAATAGAATATATTTAATTGTATTGTTCGATTGAAATAAAATGGTGTTTAATGGTGTAACCATTTTTAAAAATACTAAGTATTTTTAAATCATACTAAGTATTTATAAATAATACTAAGTATTTTTTAAAAATACTAAAAAATAGATAAATATATAAAATTTATTTTTTAATATATCTATAAACATTTCATGTGTGTATAAAATATAATTTTAGAATTAAAGTAAAAATGTTTAAATGGTGCAACCATCAAACACCATTTTTTAAAATGTAAATTTTTTATAAAAATGACGAAAAAAAGATTATTTTCAATTTTTTGTTTTAATGTTTTCCTACAAGAGAATATGAAGAATTTAGTTAAAGCTCATAACAATCTATTATTATTTTTTTCAGTTTTGAACTGAATTATTCAGAATTTTTATCAATAATTCTGAAAAATAAAATATAAAAAATAGATAAATATATGAAATTTATTTTTTAATATATCTATAAACATTTCCTGTGTGTATAAAATATAATTTTAGAATTGAAGTAAAAATGTTTAAATGGTGCAACTATCAAACACCATTTTTTAAAATGGTGTTTAACGGTGCAAAAGTAGTATTATTTTATATAAATATATGAAATAATTAAAAATATAATATAATTTTGGAATATTTGAAGTAAACATGTTAAAATGGTATATAAAAAAAATGAATTATTAAAATTTCTTTCTTTACTGAAACAATTATAAATAATGGAAAAAGAGTTTGATGAGAAAAAACTATTGGAAATAGAAAATGATCCAGATGTAGAAAAAAATAAAAAAAGTAAAAGTTGGATGTTTGCCATAATGTGGTTTAAAGAAGAATTTATTGATGTCTTGATATTTATTAGTGAGAAATATATTTATATTCGTCCACTTCAAATACAAAAAAGTTTTGAATTTGAAATGTTTTTTAATTTTGGTTTGGAAAGTAAAGATTTTGATAATAAAAGAATAATTAAAATTAAACATAAAGATTTTCCGTTACATCCATTGGCTCATCTCTATAATAGAACGAATGTTTACGATCATTTAATTAGAAAAGAATTTTATTCAGAACTTATTAATAAATACAATCTCTAATCTATATTATTTATACCATTGATTGGTATAAATAAATAAAAATTATAGATCAAGTGAAGGAATTTTAAAGTCTTTGATTTTTTTTGTAAGTAAATCTTTTTTAGGAACAACACTTAAATCGGTTTTTGTTTTAAGTTTTTCTACTTGATTTTTAATGACATCAACTTTTGATATATTGTCAGTTATTTTGGATTCCAATCCATCAACTTTACTAGAAATATTATCAGTAAGTTTAGGAACTAATCCGTCAACTTTACTTGAGATATTGTCTGTAATTTGAGAACCTAATCCATCAACTTTACTGGAAATATTTTCTGTGATTTTAGAGCTAAGTCCATCAACTTTACTCGATATGTTATCGGTAAGTTTAGGAACTAATCCATCAACTTTGCTAGAAATGTTGTCATTGATTCCGTCAACTTTACTAGAAATATTAGAGCTTAATCCGTCAACTTTGCTAGAAATGTTAGAATTGAGACCATCAACTTTGTTAGAAATGTTGGAACTGAGACCTTCAACTTTGCTAGAGATATTGTCATTAATTTTAGAACTTAGACCATCGACTTTGTTAGAGATATTATCGGTAATTTTAGAGCTTATGCCGTCAACTTTACTAGAGATATTGTCAGATATTTTAGAGCTTAATCCATCAACTTTATTAGATATATTATCAGAGAGTTTGGATCCTAATCCATCAACTTTAGTGGATATATTATCGGAAAGTCTTGATCCTAAACCATCAACTTTATCTGAAATTTTGGATGAGATGCCGTTACCAATTAGAGATAAATCTTCAGATAATTTAGATCCAATTTTCTTAGTAAAATCATCAGTTAATTTAGAACTGATTTTTTCAGATAATTCATCGCTGTTTAAATTATTAATCTTTTTAATATCAGGAATAACTTCAGATGATTTTGATGTAGAATTTTTATAAACATAAAAATACCAGAAAGCTCCAGCAGCTATTAAGACTATAACGCCTATAAGAATAAATTTATATTTATTAATGAAAGATTTGAGTTTGTCTTCAAAAGATTTTTTCTTTTTAAGAATACCTCCTTTTTGTTTAATAGGAGGAGGAAGAGAAGGATAGTTAGGTACTTGATGTTGAGGATGTGGTATTTGAGGTTGAGGTTGTTCAGCAGGGGGTATATCTTTACAATTGATAACAACTTTGCATTCAACAGGTTCATTAGATTTAAGAAGTAATAAATAATTTTGATATTTATTTTGGTCGGCTATAATTTTTCCTGAAATGACACCATTAGCTTTTTGATAAGTCAAAGGAGTATCAGAATCTATCATTTCTTGTGTAACAACGAGAGCTTCAAATGGTTTTTTTCCCTCTGCTTCAACGATAAATTCTAACTCAAAGTTTACTTTATCTTGATTTAAATCAATAAGTTGTTTGATACTTGATAAATTATATGTTGACGTGATTGACATTTTTTTTAATTTTTTTAATTCTTTAAATATATTGTTTATTTATGAAGTAATTGTTGTAAATCATTAAAACCACCAATGAAGTATTTATTGATAAAAATTTTGGGAAAAGTTTTATGTTCTTTTTTAAAAGTATCAAGAATAAATTTATTCCACATATTTTTTGATTTTGTATCAGACATTTCATATTCTATATTTTTGAATTTCATTTGTTTTGAATCAAGTAATTTTTTTGTTTCGATACAACTATAACAATCTTTTAATGAAACAACAACAATATTATCTTTTTTCTTTTTAATACCCTTAGATGATTTTTTTTTGATGGTTTTTTTCATATTGTTTATTTTTTATTTAATATAAATAATATTAAATTAATTAAAACTTAATTTAATATACAATAGTTCGTAATAAATCAACAGTATCTTCAGATGTGATATCGTCAAACAATATTTTTAAAGACTCTAAAATACAATCATTATTATTTTTACTTTTTGAAAGAAATCTATCTTTTTGAACATGATCATCACTTAATATATTGAATTTGTCAACTTCTAATTCTGCATTTTTCGTAGCATTTTCTTTAATAATATTTCTGAATAAATCACAGCATGTTCTATGATTAGAAATCATACATATGTTTGAAAGTAATTGTTGTAAATCATATTTTGCAATAATACTAAAATCTTCTGATGCGAAATTTTTTCTATAAGCATTATCATGAAATATATCACAGTAAATTTTTCTGAATAGTTTAATTAAATATGGTAAAACATCACTAATAAAATTAGTGGTTAGAATTTCACATCTACAATCCATTTCCCAATAAAGTTGATTGTTTTCTTTTTTTGAAAGTTTGTAAAAAGTATATGGATCATTATCTAAACTTTTTTTATGATTCAAGTAAATGAAATTATTAAAACCGTAAACATTGAAAAGATATTTTTTGATAAGACTATAAATATTTAAAACAACTGAACCATAATTTTGAAAGTTTTTACAAAAGTGAATATAATCAAAAACAGAATGTTCTTTATTATTGTTTCTTGAAAATTCTAAACTGGAATCAAATGCATCCATTTCTTCAGGTGTTAGTTGTAATTCAATATAAGAAGGATGAAATAATATTCTTGCATCAATAGGATTATAAAATTTAGGAAGAATATTTTTAATTTTCTTTTCATTGAAATTAAGATCTTTCAATGTTTTATTAAATTTTGTAATATGTGATTCTAAAAAGTATTTATATTCTTCAAAAGGAGTTATGTTTAACAATTCTATTCGTTTACTTTTAATTTTTTTTAAAATCTTAAAAAAAGTATCGTTTTTAGTATTTGGAAGTTCATCGAAACAAGTTTCAAAGTATTTTTTTAAATCACGCCCTGAATCAATATTAGTTTTTTTATCAATTGTTTTTTCGATAGCTTCAATTTTTTTATCTACATTTTCTTGAGGAACAACGTCAACATATCTACTATTTGGTTTTCTAAAAACAATTTTCTTTTCTTCATCATCTTCTTTGTTACAATCAAAGTTTTTTTCAGATGTATTGTCATGATTTTTTTTAGATATACTTTTGATTTCTAAATTCAAATTTGATGGAACCATATCACTAGTCATTTTATGAATGATACGACCTAATGTATTAACTTGTTCTTTTAAAGACAAAAATTCTTCTTTCATTATCTTTTCTTTTAAATCATAATAACGACTACGTTTCTTTTTTTTACATTTTGATTTAAGATGGTCTTTCATAAGTTTCAATCCTTCGGTTACATAATCACAATTTTTGCAGTAAAACAATACATTTTTATATTTTTCACAATTCTGATTTCTTGTATCTTCGATATGATGTTTATATTTCTCTAATGTTTTAAATTCCAGATCGCAATTTTCACAAAGATATTTATCATTCATTTAACTTACTATTTTCATATTTTTAAATGGAATGATTATCAATTTTTTATATTTCCATATTTTTGATTATTCATAATAAAATAATTATTTTTATATAAATAAATCAGCAAATGATTCGAATATATCCTATTAGAACTACAAAAAATAAATGGAATATTTATTTTTATTCAAAACATCAATGTAGTCAAAAATGTGAGTTTTTTATTTTGAATCATGACAATTTAGAAATAAAAAAAAATCCTGAATTTTATGAAGGTCATTGTAAAATGAATAATTCAATACACAAAACTGAAATCAGATTATCAACATTTGATAAAGATAACCCTACTGGCTCAAGTGGTCCTTTGTTAAATTATGATGAAGAAGTAATTTCAGATAAATACTTCACAATATCATTATTTTATCCATTCTCTTATCTTTTCGAGATATGTATAACATCATCTGATGGATTCACATTAAAAGAATTGATTAACTGCATTAAAATGCTTTATAAATACATCTATGAAGAAGAGGAAAGAACAGCAACTCCACAATCATATTCATTAAAAAAATCTTGTTCATCATGTGGTATAAAAAATTTATCTGATTATACAGAAAATATTTCAGAAAGTGATTCATATGAAGAATGTTGTATTTGTTATGACCATGACAAAATTAATACTATCAAAATTAAATGTGGTCATAAATTTCATAAAAATTGTTTAGAAGATTGGGTCAAAACATCAGCAAGTTGTCCGTTATGCAGATATAATATATTTTTATGTGAAAAATGTAGTGGTAAAGGAATCATTTATTATCAATATACAGGAATCGTTATTCCATTAGAACAACGTGGAAATATTTTAAATAGAAATTTAAGTAATGGTATTTTCGGTATTCATTCTTATGATTATGAAGATCTAATTCTTCAATCTATGCGATATGATAATAAAAAAAAGAAATTATTCATTAATATAAGTGGATAATTTTTGTTTTTGTTGTATATAATAAAAACAAATGGAACACCCTGATTTAAATTATTCTGGGAACAAAATTATAAATTTAAAAAACACAAATTTTTCAGGCACTTTAAATATACCAGAAGGTACAGAAATTATAGGTAAAATTGCTTTTAAAAATTCTTTAATATCACAAATAAAAATACCTAAAACAGTAAAAATAATTGAAGAAGAAGCTTTTTCAGAATGTTTCAATTTAAACAAAGTTGTTTTTGAGGAAAATAGTCAACTTGAAAAAATAGAAAAAAAAACTTTTAATGAATGTATCAACTTAAATAAAATAATTATACCTAAAACAGTAAAAATAATTGAAGAAGAAGCTTTTTATTATTGTAGATCATTAGAATCAGTTGATTTTGAGGAAAATAGTCAACTTGAAACAATTGAAAAACAAGCTTTTTGGGGTGGTGAAAAATTAATGAAAATAAGTATACCGAAAACAGTAAAAATAATTAAAGAAAAAGCTTTTGGTTATTGTACTTCATTAGAGATTATCAACATTTTTTATGATGATAGTCAACTTGAAACAATAGGAGAGGGAGCTTTCTGGTGCAACAAAAAATTAAAGGAAATATTTATACCTAAAACAGTAAAAACAATTGGAAAAAACAGCTTTATAAATTGTAACGAATTAGAAAAGTTTATTATTCAGGAACATGATAGTCAACTTGAAACGATAGAAGACGGAGCTTTTTATATATGTACAAAATTAAATAAAATAATTATACCAAAAAGTGTAAAAATAATTGGAGAAGAAGCTTTTTATAGATGTGAATCATTATTAGAAGTTATTTTTCGGGAAAATATTCAACTTGAAATTAAAAAAGCAGCTTTTTTTAGATGTCAAAAATTAATAAAAATAATTATACCCAAAAGTTTAAAAATAATTGAAGATGAAGCTTTTAGTTTTTGTGATGAATTAAATGAATTAACTTTTGAAAAAGATAGTCAAATTGAAACAATAGGAATGAGAGCTTTTTATTATTGTCGATTAAAAAATATATCTATACCTAAAACAGTAAAAATAATAAAGGAAAGTGCTTTTGAATCTGAATTTACAAAATCGATTACTTTTGAAAAAAATAGTAAACTTGAAGAATTAGAAAAAAGAGCTTTCTTTAATAATTGTTGCAAATATATACAATTACCAGAAAGTTTAAAATATATAGGAGAAGAAACTTTTAATCATAGTAATACTCTTGAATCCATTATTATTCCAAAAAATGTCGCTGTAATTGAAAAAGGAGCTTTTGCTTATTGTAAGAAATTAAAGACAGTAACTTTTCACAAAAATTCTAAACTTGAAATAATAGAAAGTAGAACGTTTTTAAAATGTGAAAATCTACAAAGAATCGAACTACCACAAAGTTTAAAAGAAATAGGTATTGCTACTTTTATTGATTGTAAGAATCTGAACTCTATAAATATACCCAAAACTGTAAAAGCAATTTTTTCAGAAGCTTTTTATAATTGTATTAAATTAGAATCAGTTATTTTTGATGAAAATAGTCAACTTATATATATAGATGATAATGTTTTTAAATTTTGTGAAAAGTTGGAAGCTATGTATATACCAAAAAATTTAATTGAGATTAATCATGGAGTTTTTTCTAAATGTAAGAAATTAAATAAAGTAACTTTTCATAAAAATAGTGAACTTAAAAAAATACATAGTTATGCTTTTTCAGAATGTAATAGTTTACAGAACATAAAACTACCACAAAAATTAGAAGAAATAGGTAGTCATGCTTTTTCAAAATGTAATATTTCAAGAATAACAATTCCACAAAATATAAAAGTAATTTATGAGTACGCTTTTTCAGGAAGTTCAATAATATCAATAATTTTTGAAAAAAATAGTAAACTTGAAACAATAACAGAAAAAGTTTTTCAAAATTGTCAAAAGTTAAAAAGTATAAATATACCAAAAAGTGTAATAAAAATAGGAATAAGTTGTTTTGAAAATTGTACTTCCTTAAATTCAGTTGAATTTGAAGAAGGAAGTTTATTAAGATCAATTGCAGGAAATGCTTTTGATGGATGTAAATTAAATAAACCACCAAAAATCCCAAGTGGAGTATCAGAATTGAATTGTTTAAGATTAAATTCTATAATATACTATGATGAAAATTATAATAAATTAGATAAAAACAATAATTTATGTGATATGTCAATAGATGATGATGATTCATACTTTGATGTCTTGGAACTTGAATATATTAATGTTAAAGATTTTTTAAGAACAAACAGAAATAAAAACAATGTTGTAATAAAAAGAAATATTAATTTTATTGTTATAGATAAGCAAAGATTACTATCATATAATGAAATAAAAGAAAACGATTTCAGAAATGATACAGAACCAGATTATGATGTGAAAAGATTAGATAAAAATTTATATTATCCATGTTTAAATAATGAAGATTATATTGGTAAACCTGATGATAAAGAGAAAGATTATCGTTGTATTAATATACCGTTTGTTAATTTACGAGATTTTGGTTTAGATGGTATGTTGTATTTTAATGATATTAATAATAAATTTATGAATCATAAATATTTTGTAGTTGTAAAAATAAATATAAATATAAAGGGTTTTGTTTCATCAACTGTTTTAAATAGTCGTGGTAACAGAGCAGATTATGTAAGTGCTCTTCATTGTCAAGCAGGTCATGAAACGACATATGTATATCGCCTTTTTCCAATTAAAGATTCTAAAATCAATGAAATAATATCAAAAGAAATAATATCGAAAGAACCACCTTTGAAAAGACAACGAATAGCAGATGGAAAAAGAAAGAAAAAATCTATTAAAAAGAAATCTTTCAAGAAAAAATCTATTAAAAAGAAATCTATCAAGAAAAAATCTATTAAAAACCTAAACTTATAATTATAACATATAATTATAAAGTAAACTACTTAATTACTTTCCAATATCTGGATTAAATGATGGATTAGTCAATTGAGTTATCATAGCTGTTGGATCTATCATACCATCTCCTCCCTTACTATTTCCCATTGCTGATAATCCAGACAATAATCCTGAAATATTTAAACCATCTAATCCACCACTAGCACCTGGTGGACCCATAGACGAACATAACTTTTCAACAGTACCAACTAACTTTCCAAGATTTAGAGAACCATCTTGTAATCCATTATTCATATCTGAAAGAAGATCGGTAAAAACACCTGAACTAATCAACGAACTCACAGCTTCTAATGGATTATTTGATTTAAGATTTACATTTTCCTCAACTTTTTCAATGATGTCAGTTAAGAAATTATTTTCATTACTACTATCACCACTATTTTTTAGAATATCCTTTGCTTTAGCTGTTGGGTCTACAAGTGCAGAAATAGCGAGAAGATGATCTATTATAACTTTTCTTGAGTCCTTATCTGCTGTTCCAAATAATGTTTTGAAATTGATAAAAACCTTTTCAGAATAAGTAATTACACTTTCTTCTGTAGATAACTTTTTATGATCTTTATTGATAATCATTTCTCTATTACTAAAACAAAATTTTCTAAATAATGTAATATGTTTATCTATAAATTTATCTTGACTGATTTTTGTCTTTTCTAAAAGTCTTTGATAGAGTTTCAATTCATGCATTTTATCTCCAAAATGTTCTGATAATTCATTTACAAAATCAGTGATTGTTTTAAATATTACTAAGTTCAAACTATCTTTCATATTTGTTGTCATTTTATATTAGAATTATTATTTTAAATAGCTTTTATGTAAGTAATCAAAAAAAATGATTTTTATTTGTTTTGTTGTATATTACAACAATAATGTTAAATATAAATGCAAAACCATACTATCCAAGAAGCCATTCGACAAGTTTGTTTTTCAATACAAAAACAAATAAAGCGATTTATATTGATATTTCTATGGTAAAAAATATACCATCATATGTAAATAAAATTCAATTTCTAAGCTAACATTGGAACACATCCTTGATTGTTACTGTTATTGTTATCATTACTCGTATAAGTTTCTTCAGTTTTTAAATAATCTTCTAATAAAAGTTCATATCTTTTTTCTAATTCTTTAATTTCTTTATCAACTTTAATTTCATATTTTACTTCATTTATAAGATTTTCCACATCTTCAGAATTTACATCATCATTGTATTTAAGTAAAAATTGTTTGTTGGTTACATAATTAAGTTCGTTTTTTCCCGATAATGAATATGAAACATAGTTTATAATTTTCTCGTAAATATCAAAAGTAGTTTCATATATACTTTGTATGAATTCTGATAAACTCATTTATTTATTTGTAGTCAATTTTATATTAAAAAATATAAAATTAAAACTCGACTCCTTCTAAAACTTTTTGTATCTTTTCAATTTGTTCATCTGTTAACTTTATTTCTTTGTATTTTACATTAAACTTCATTACTAACACTCCTTTATTTCCATTCTCGTCAGATAAACCTTTTCCTATAATAACATATTCTTTGTTCGGTATTATAACTTCAATATCTTTTGTTTCAATTGAAAAAGGTTCATTAAAATATGGTATAAATACATTCTTCCCTATTATACATTCTTTTAAAGTTATATCCGATTCAAAATATAAATCTAAATTTCGTCTCTCAAATATTTCATGTTTCATTATTTTTATCTTTACTATTAAATCTCCTGACCTTTCATTTTCTTTTAAAGCTTGTTCTCCCCATTCTTCAAAAACATATTGTCTACCATCTTGAACTCCCTTTGGTATTATTAAATCAATATGCTTCTCTTTAAGTGATATACCCGAATTAGTACAACTATTACATTCTAATTTTCTTAAAATACCGTTACCATAACAATCTCCGCACATGAAATTATTAATATGTATAAATGATCCTATTTGAATTCGTTGATTATTATTCTTAAGACCTTTCCCATCACAACTATAACATTTAATACAACAATTATCACATTTTGATTTTCGTTTTACATGTAAGTTTTTTATACATCCGCTAAATACTTCTTCTAATGTTATTACACATTCAAATAATTCATCTGCTTTTTTATGAATTTGATTTAAGTTTCTTTCATTTGCGAAATGAAATATATTAAAAGGAAAAACATGACCATTATTAAATTGTGGTGGAATTGCATGAAATTTATTCATATTTAATGTCATATCATATATTCGTCTTTTTGATTCGTCTGATAACGTCTCATAAGACGTCTGGATTTTTTGAAATATATCTTTATCTCCTCCTTTATCGGGATGATGTTTTATAGCTAATCTTCTATAAGATTGTTTTATTTCTTCTGATGTTGCTGTTACATTAATTTCTAACATTTCATAATAGTTAGACATTTTCAAACAAATATATTAATTATTTTATAATTTTTTAAGTTAATAAAAAATTATATACTAACTGATAGAATATTTTTCATTTTTATTTTTCATATTAATAAAAAGATGTCTTCTAAAAAACTTTCAATTTACGAAAAAGCACTTCAAAAATGTATAAAAAAAGGAATTATAAAAAGTGATTGCGATCAATTCTTACGACTTGATTTCGAAATGAAATTAAAAAGATGTAGAACTAAAAAATGTAAAAAATTCTATCGTTCTAAAATAAAAATGTTATCACGAAAAAAATCATCGAAATTGAAATCAAAACGTAAATCATTATTACGATTGACAAAAAAAAGGTCGAAATCTAAAAAATCTTCTAGAAGAAATCATAAAGACGGTGATATTCCAATTTTAAGAAAATATAAAAGATGCTACACTTTCAAAGGCTTCTAACTGTTAACTAATAAATTATTTTATAAAATAAAATAATTTATTATAATAAAATGAGTATTTCAATAAAAAGTAAAGAAGGCCAAGATACTCTGAGTCCATTTATTGACAGAGTTGTTAAGGATAAAAGTGACATTAATCCAATTATAAAACAATCATTAGAAGAAAACTTGACTGAATATGTTTCAGTTGTTTTAGAAAAACCACAGAAAGATAATTTTTTATTATTAATTAAAGATTTTTTTGATAGTAAAGAAACTAAAAAAACTGTTTTACTTTTCGAATCTATAATTTTTACATTTTGTATTATTGATAAATCTCCGACGAATTTGACTATTGCCACATCACACGCAGATTCAACGATACGTATTACAACATTCAAGGATGGAGAATGGAATATTAAACATACTCTTGGATATATTAATAATTATAATGATTACGATTTATATCTTAATAGAGATGTTATAAAACAAAATTTACAAAATAATGGAATTTTAAGTATAATTGATTTATCAAACTTTCTAATAGAACCACCTAATTCAACTACATCTCCTAATTTAAATATATCTATGGATACTACTACATCTCCTAATTCAACTACATCTCCTAATTTAAATATATCTATGGATACTACTACATCTACGAATTCTACTACATCTACAGAAATATTAAATAAACCTTTTAACTTTCTTGCATATAATAGTTCAAAAAATATATTATGTGCATTTTCGTCATATCAAGATGATCAACAAATAATAATTGATGAAGATGAACATATTCTTGCAAAAAAATTAATATTTTGGAATAATTTAAATACAGAATACCCAGAAGCTTCAGAATATGAACTCATGGAATATTTATATAGAAATGTTTATACAGCTGAAGGGTTTTTAGAAACATGGGATAATATTGACGTAATGAATATAGAATCATGTAAAAATTATTTTATGGTTTCAATAACTGATAACACATTAAATACTTTTATTTTATTTATAAATTTTTTAGATAGTAAAAATAAATTTGGATCTTTTAATGTAGTTCATCGTGAATATATAAATATCAATCATGAAACAGATCAGTTTTGTTATATGAAATATAGCATTTTAAATAATGAAGAAATTATTTTATGTAAAACGTTTGTTGGTGTTTTTATTCTAAAAATTACAAATTTTGAATACAACAAAATTAAACAAATTTTTGTTCCATTAGATATAAGTCGTATTTATAATAATAATAAACATCTCAAATTTGATATTTGTTTAGATACTGATACTCATGAAAACTTATTTTTTGTTGTTAATGAAAAAGTTGTTGTTAATAAAGAAAAAAAAAGATATATTGCAATTAAATTATTTAAAAGAAATCCTTCTTGTATTTTTTCTTTTAATTTTTGTAAAAATATTTATAAATATCCATTAAATCATAGTATTAGGTATGAAAACATAGATATTAAAACAGATATATCTGTATCTGATAATGTTTTTAAAAGAAAAAAGTTTTTTGCATCATTAATCTATAAAAATCAAAATAACATTAAAGGAATTATTTTTTCATCTTTTTTAGATGATTTATTAAATAATAAACCACCAAAAATTGATAAAAGACCTTCATATGAAATTATTCCATCACCAATTGTATATCTTCATAAAATTTCTACATTTTTAAAAACACCGAATATTAGTGATATAGAATCTAAACAAAAATCTAAAAGAAATTTATCAGAAACATTTGAAAAAATATCAGAAGAAGAATCAAAATTGAAAAAACAAAGAAAAGCAGATGGAAAATCAAAGAAAAAATCAAAGAAAAAATCTAAAAGAAGTGTCAAAAAAATTACCAGAAAATCCAGAAGAAGTATAAAGAAAATCATTAGAAAATCTTCAAAAAAATAATTTATATATTCATATTTGAAAATAAATCTGATAAATCATCAAACTCATATATTACATTTTGTACGGAAGATAATCCAACAACATTTGAAGGATGAAAATGAACTATTTTCCATTTAGAATTATAACATACCGTTTCAATATAATCTTTTGAAAACACTGAAGTATTATCTTCACCATCTGTCAATACAAATAAAAACGTTTGAAAAGTTACTGAAGAAAATTCATTCATTATATTACTTATTGAATCATAAAGTGCAGTAGCACCAAATATTCTAAAATTATCTGATGTAATTCTTGATAACTTATCTATATCTACAAATTTATGAATATAAAATAACAAATGATTAAAATTTGCGATAGTTATATAATATTTATCAGTATTCTTTTTCTTTTTTATTAATTCAATGATATCATTTAATTCATCAACTACTTTTGATATTTTATCATACATACTAAATGATGTATCAATAAGAAATATAATATGTTTCATTTTATATTTCTTCATATTTGTATTTAAATCTTTCTTTTTAATGATTTCCGTTTTGATTTCCGTTTTGATTTCCGTTTTGATTTCCGTTTTGATTTCCGTTTTGATTTCCGTTTTGATTTCCGTTTTGATTTCCGTTTTGATTTTTTTCCCTTATCTTTTTCTTTATCAAAATGAATAGTTTTAAAAACATTTTTAACTGTTTTCATAAATTCTCCATGTATAGGAACTATTTTTTCAAGTTCTGAAAGTTCTGGAGTTTTTTCAAATATAGGAATTTTTTTCATTATTGGTGTTTCTGGTACGTCAGTTTTTCTTTTTTTATTGACATCTTCGATTTCTGTTGTTTTTCTTTTAATTCCTGTTTTATTAGATGAA
>Ga0214923_10001604_pt1 | contig 31965 bp, 50 predicted proteins | sample LL1510_MetaG_FD_177993 | JGI IMG/M metagenome (GOLD analysis project Ga0214923, IMG submission 177993) | Freshwater microbial communities from Lake Lanier, Atlanta, Georgia, United States - LL-1510 | ecosystem: Environmental > Aquatic > Freshwater > Lake | place: USA: Georgia | collected...
GTAAATTAACTGTCATCGATGGTCTTCATAGACTAGCCAAAGCCGTTAAAAACAAAATAGAAACTTTGCCGGTAAAGTGCATTACCAATGATGAATTACAAAGCGCACATTTGAAGAAAGGTGTGGCGGAAGGCGCGAATCCAACTTCAGATAGCGCACAAGATGCACGGGGAAATCATCGTGGTGTTGTAAAGAAAAATAAAGACGGCTCTTATGTCGCAACCAATCAATCTGGCTCACGTAAAATTTTTAAAAGCGAAAAGTCTGCCAAGGCACACGCCAACTCAGGTCAGCAAGGTGTGTCTGAAGTAAAACAACGCCTAGATCCCAAGTGCTGGACAGGTAAACACAAAGAAGGTACCAAGATCAAAGGTGGCATACGAGTCAATAACTGTGTGCCTAACGAAAGCATTGATGAAGCAGGATCACCGGCACAGCAAGCAGCTATTGCCATTGCCATGAAAAAAGCCGGCAAAAAGCCTCAGAGTTTAGACGAACAGTTTGACATGATCGAACACATGGTTGAACAACTGGCCCAAGAACATGGTGTAGATGCTGATCAAATTTGGGAAGACTTTGAATCTGTGGATGATCATGAACTGTTGGAAACAGCAGCTTGGCGTAGAAGTGCAGGCAAGAGCAAAAAAGGCGGGCTCAATGCCAAGGGTGTGGCCAGTTACCGCAGAGAGCATCCAGGAAGTAAATTACAGATGGCAGTTACAACCAAACCCTCAAAACTCAAGCCAGGATCAAAAGCAGCCAAACGTCGTAAAAGTTTCTGTGCAAGAATGTCAGGAGTTGATGGTCCAATGAAAAAGCCCAATGGCAAACCCACCCGCAAGGCGCTGGCATTAAGAAAGTGGAACTGCTGATGAGAGCAAGTGAATTCTTAACTGAACTAAAAATAGACAATCGGCACGGATTAGGTGCTGTGCCGCATAATGCAGATGTGAATTACTTTGGCCTGCAAGTTGCCATGCGTCCCAGCATGTTTCTAAAACTCAGCTTGCCCTTGGACAAAAACTCGCCCGATGAGCAAGAAACCATACAACACTTGAAACAAAAAATCAATGACCCTGGATTTGGTGCGCCATTCTTGACTATTAATGTGCCCGAAGCATGGGAAACAGATGACTTTAGTTTAGAGGCCAAGGTGCGTGATCATGACGGGCGCCATAGAATGTATGCTATAATAGACGAGCAAGGTGATCGCCCAGTTGAAACACATATCTTTTTGCCACACTTTCGCCGCAGAGATATTACAGATGGTATCATTGAGAATCTACGCAATGGCATATTGAGTCAAAATGGACAGTATGTAAGTGGTCCTATCTTTGGAGATGCCCGATGAGAGCAAGAGAATTTGTAACTGAAGCAACATTTGCTGGACAAGAAGTCAAAGGAAATGCCTATGTAGATCTCAAGGATAAATTTCCACTGTTGTCTACATTGCTATACTTTATACCTGGGTTGCAACAAGCACTAGTATTGGCAAATGCAGCCAGTGCGGTTCAGATGTATAATCAAGCCATAGAAAAAATTGAAAAACAGTATCCTGCGGCAACTATTCAAGCAGCACAGCAAAAATCTGGAGATGCCGGTGAACCCTGGGAACCAATGATTACGCCACTGGATGAGCTCAGCTTCTTGGGATCACCATGCACCAAGGATTGTTCCGGTCACAGAGCTGGATATGCCTGGAGTAAGGCACGTGGCAACAGGAATGCTGCCAGTCACAGCAACAGTTTCAACAATGGTGCTAGATTGGCAGCACAGGGCAAATAGAATAAATAAAGCACGGATCACACTCAAAGGAATATACAATGAGGTCAACAGAATTTATAAGAGAAGCAGGGCGCGACGAGCCAATGTCAGACGCTGCATATGCTGCTCAACGGGCACAAGGTGAAAAGAATCTCAATTCAATTAAGAGATTTTTTGGCGGCACCCCAGCAGCACTACCAACTGGGACGGTTGACTCCAATGCTGGAGAACTTGGCAATCAGTCTCCATCAACAAGCATACCGACAGCGACCGCAGCACCAGTGGCACCACTACCAACATTAGAACCAACTTCGTTACCGGCAGTAGCCGGAACTGTTGACCCCAATGCTGGAGAACTCGGCAATCAGTCTCCATCAACAAGAATTCCATCAGACGACAAATATCCAGCAACAGCAGCACCTCAACAAATACAAGCACCCGGGGAACAAGGGCGCGGAGCAGCAGCGCCGGCTGCTCCTGCCAACAGAGATTCCATGCCATTCAAGCAAGCATTTGCAGATGCCAAGGCGTCAGGTGTACCAACATTTACTTGGAAAGGTAAATCATACTCCACACAACTGGCCCAGCAAAGTGCAACTCCGGCTTCATTTCCAGCTGGAACAGTTAAAAATGCCGCAGGTGGATTAACTACCACCAATGCCGGCGGTGCTGCCACCAGTGTTACTCGAAACAGTCGCCCAGTTGTGCCTGGTTCATTAAGAGCAATACAACAAAACAATCAGGCGTTGGCCGCCGCAGGCAAGCAACCTATAGTTGTTCCAGCTACCCCGGCTGCACCAGTGAAACCAGGTCTAGGCAACAGCCCCATGCGTGAATCAAATTTTGACGAAAGTGTAAATCTAATGCGTCGTATGTCTACCATGTTAAAAGGCTAACATGAAATCATTTGAGTTCTTATCCGAAGCTACTGTCTTGGGCAATATCTATACCGCGAGATTCGGGGATTCCTTGCCGAGCATAGCCCAGGCCAATGATACCACCGTAGATGGCATCATGTGGCAAAATCCACAGTTTGCCAGCCCCGGTGATATACAGCCTGGATCACGGATACGATTGCCCGGTGCTGGTATGTCTGCAACGTCATCAATCAGTTCTGGCGGCGGTGCATCAGGCAATGCAAAAATTGCCCTGAATTACTTTGTTCAGCAAGGATGGACCCCTGCACAAGCTGCCGGACTGGTAGCAAACCTACAAGCTGAATCTGGAAAAAATCTCAACCCTGACGCACTAAATTCCAAAGAGCAAGCATATGGCATTGCACAATGGCGTGGCTCGCGACAACAAGATTTTGCCAAACAAATGGGCAAACCCTTACAGGGTTCTGGCTTGCAAGATCAATTGAAATTTGTACAGTGGGAATTGAACAACACAGAAGCAAAAGCAGGACAAGCATTAAAGAATGCAAAAACAGCCGAAGACGCTGCGGCTATTGTGGATCACTACTATGAGCGCAGCGGTGGACAAGCAAGACAACAACGCATGGCTATGGCAGCAGCATTGGCCCCAGCTACACAAATGGCATAACCAATTATAGAAAGAGAATTATCATGGCCGCAACAATAACTTGGACAGTAACCGAAATGGTCTGTCACCCATCCATACAAGAATACACAAACGTGGTGCTTGTGGTTCATTGGAACTGCGCCGGTGTACAACACAGTTACAGCAGTCAAATGAATGGCTACTGTAATATTCCCGGTCCGACTGATTCCTTTACGCCGTATGATCAACTGACACAAACACAAGTGCTGGAGTGGATTTGGGCCAATGGTGTCGACCAAGCTGCTATAGAATCATACGTGCAGGCTTCAATTGATGAACAAGCAAATCCTCCAGTGGTAATGCCACTGCCCTGGGCCGCATGATCATGTTGATACGCGAATTTGTTGATCAGCCACGTGAAGGAATGGGATTCCTGGGTGAAAAGGATGTGGATGACAACTCAGTCTCTGGCCCAGTGGAAGCATATGGGTATAGATACAACAACCGAGATCAACGCATAGTATGGCGTAAAATTTTCCCAAGTGGAGAAGCTGCTTATGCCTGGGCAGATAGAAATAATGCCACAGTATTAGGTACCCGCTCAACGGAACAAAGATGACTGCACAGTTTGTGTTGATCAATGCGGATGTTTCAGTTGACTGGGACGGGCCGCCGCCAAACTACAGACTATACGTAGGCGGCGAATTGTTCTCTGAACGCACCTGGATCTGGCAAGATGAATATCTAGAAGAGCTTATACAGATTTATGCACCGCCGGGTGAATATGAATTACGCCGAGAATTGGTGGCACCGGCTCAAGGGCACATAGAAGTGACTAACACACGTATTAAACATGGCCCGCCAGGCGCACACATGATAAACAACACATTGCTAAGGATCAAAAATGAAAATACGTGAAATAATGGAAGACGCCAGCAGCGGCAGTTCAAGCACTGGATCTGTAGCAGTTGTAGTTCAACCCATGGGTATGCAAACAAGGTCGGGCGGTTCCATGTTGAGTGGTAAATACACAACGGACCTGGCGCCTAACACACCTCGGGAATACAAAAGGAACAAGCATGCTCGCGGACAATTTAAAAACACTCCTGGCAACTAATTTTGCCTACTACTTAAAAGCACACCAATTTCACTGGAATGTAGAAGGTCCCGACTTTGGAGAACTACATGCTTTTTTTCAAGCCATCTACGAAGATGCTTATTCTGCACTGGATCCCACAGCAGAATACATTCGCTACCTAGGTGAGTATGCGCCAGGAAGTTTAGAAAGATTTATTGAACTCACAAAAATTGCCGGACAGATCAAAATTCCGCGTGCTCGACTGATGTTGGAAGAATTACACGCCAATAACAATCAAATGCTGGATTTACTAAATGATTGTTTTGCTTCGGCTAATGAAGCAAATGAACAAGGTATTGCTAATTTTATTGCAGAACGACTCAGTGCTCATGGCAAGTATCGTTGGCAACTGACCAGTTATTTGAAAGCGGAACGAGCATGAGTGATGACATTGCAAACATACTGAAACGTCTGGCCATAATTGAGTCAGATACGACTCCGGTCTCGGTAAAAAAAGGACTGAATCAGCAACAAAAGTCAGTACCGCAACTGCCTGCATTGTTCCGGCCTGAAAATGTATCACCGGTGTTAGGCAGCAACAATCAAAAGAAACCCCTGGGCAAAAACATGGTTGGTGATAGTGTTCAGCCTGTTCGTAATGCATTAGCCGAGCGCATGGCTGCCATTGATGAAGATATGTTAAGTCGTGTCAAGAAGGATCTCACACAGTATCTGGACCGATTGGAACAAAAAGCCAAACAAGAAATTCAAGACAAGAATCCTGCCAAGTCTGACGATCAGGATCACTCAGAACAACATGCACCAGAAGAATCCCAAGAGCCCATGATGAGTGGTACTGCCATGATGAGCCCAGTGAGTGTGGCCGAATGTGGTCCTGTAAAAATTATCACATTAGAAGATGGCACATGTTTAGAGTGTTGGGGGGATCAACACCGTGGATTTGAAATACGCCATCAAGGACGAGTATTACCCAGCCGGTTTAGCAACTTAGATGAAGCCGAAATGGCAGTAGAGATGTATCAAGCACATCGTCGGAGTCTACCCCAAGACCCCAGCCAAGATTACTTAGAAGAAGCATAACATGATTATTGATGATTTCTCCAAACCCAAACTCGTAGTGTCGGAAAGTTCTTATGGCCGCCGAAACAAAGCAGGTTTTGAAATGGATGTAGAAGACTGGTATATTGTCAAAGACGATGGCAAAATGTACAAAGTTTCAATATTTCCAACTCAGCGTAAAGCAGCAAAAGAACATGGATATAGTCCCACTAGAGAAGAAGCTAAAAGAAAAGCCGGTTCTCAAGGTGTGGCGGAAGGCTCATTAGCAGAAATGGATAAAAGTGCATCACAGCCCGGTCGTGATGGTAAAGTTAGCCATAAAACTTACGGCAGTCGTGACAACTACAAACTGGGTGATCCTGAAAGAACAGGAAAACAAATATCCGCAGAAAAAGCCAAAAAAGATGCACTTGATATTTTGAAGAAACAAGGTGTGGCAGAAGGCTCTGAGCAAGATGATCCATATAAAGGTATAACACCCGGGAATGGTCGAAGCGCCGCAAGAAATGCTCATAGATTAGGAAAGACTTATAAGAATCCTCACAATCCTAAGTACCATAAAGCAGCACATACGGAATGGGAAAAGGAGTATAACAACGAAATAGCACGATTGAAAAAGAAAAGTGTGGCGGAAGGCTTGACAGACGGTGCACAAGATCTGCACATTGGTGATCCTGTGATCATCACTGGCTCACGCAATGAATTTGAAGGTGCAACTGGTGAGATTGTGGACTTTGGGCGAGACAATCGTTTTGTTGTGGTTGACTTGTACAATCACGGTCGACACAGCTTTCATTCCAGTGACGTCAGCTTCAATGAGTATGCCGGCAGCGATGACGAAGAAGCCAGAATGTACGATGCCGGAGAGTTTGGCGATGATGCCCGGGACGGCATGGATGAAGCACGTATGAGTGCTGCTCAACGTTTGAGCACGGCTTGGGACAAGCAACGTGCCAAGAGTGATGCCAGCCTGCGTAGAACTCCAAGTTCAATCCCCAAGGCCGTGGACAAGGAACGCATGATCCGCGACATTGCTACTAGCGATGCCTCACCAGAACACAAGAAAGTGGCCATTGATGCGGTAATGAAAACCATGAGCGAAAGCCGTGCGCAACGTCAACAGCTACTGGCACAGATGTTAAACAGCCGTTGATTCTGTCAGAGATACTTTGTGTCTCTGTTTTTATGCACTAGACTAAATAAACACATATTAAGGGGTGTTTATGTTCTACGTCTATGCACATTACAAAGCTGATGATCCTAATGGAGATCCTTTCTACATTGGAAAAGGAAAAGGACATCGAGAGTTATCACATCACAGAAATCCGTTTTGGAAGAATATTGTCAACAAGCACGGATTTGTGTCAACACGGCTCTATGAACATTTAACAGAACAAGAAGCGTGGGATATTGAAATCAAATTAATTAACCAATATGGAAAATTAACAGAGGGTACAGGATGTTTGTGTAACTTATCTAATGGCGGTGAGGGCGCAAGTGGTGTTCGACATACCGACAAAACTAAAGAAAAATGGTCTAATGCCAAAAAAGGAAAAACCTGGGAAGAGATTTATGGACCAGAACAGGCTGCAGAAATACGTGCCAAAAGAAAATTAAAAAATCGTGTTCAGTCCACCGAAACTAGAAAAAAAATATCTGACGCTCATAAAGGTAAAATTATGCCGCCAGTGACTGATGAAACTAAAAGCAAATTATCGGCGGCCAGACTTGGCAAACCATCAAATTCAAAAGGAAAAAAATATTCTGAAGAAACTAGACAAAACTATAAGAAAGCTGCTATACTACGTGCTGCTAGGACAGATATTTACGAAAAAATTTCTGCCAAGTTAACTGGAATCAAACGTTCTGAAGAAACTCGAAAAAAGATGTCTGACGCTGCAAAAGCAAGAGAATCTGCACGTCGAGATTCTAAAAAATTATTACTCACTAAGGAAAATTAAATGACAACAAAAACATTCAACGGCGATCAGAAAATCAAGCTGATTCAGATTATTCAGGAAGGGATGCAAGTGACTCAAGAGATCGAAACTCTTACCGGTGGTCTCAATGACACCATTAAGGCCATTGCTGAAGAACTGGAAATCAAACCAAGTGTGTTGAAAAAAGCCATCAAGTTGGCACACAAAGCTGAGTTTGGCCGAGCCAAGCAAGATCACGAATTGCTGGAAACTATCTTGGAAACTGTGGGAAAAACTCTTTGATCCCTGCATTTAAAGATATTGTTAGATGGATACATGATGACTACACCAGTTCGCCTGTTCGTTTTATCGTAGAAATTGCGGCTTGGGCGATCAGTGTTGGGTGTTCAATCACTATGGCTCTCACTGTACCTACCCCTCCTCTCATTGTGCTATATCCTATTTGGATCTTTGGCTGTGTTATGTACGCTTGGGCTAGCTATACTAGGCGCAGCTTTGGGATGCTTGCCAATTATATATTGCTAGTATCGATTGATTCGGTTGGACTATTAAGGATGATAATTAGTTGACCTGTATTGACGCTTTAAATCCATCGAGTAATAAAAAGGAAAATTTTCATGTCGTACGTTGACGCACTTTATGATCGAGCACACGATCGCATACATGTAGTTGAGAGGAAAGATGGTCGACGGGTATATCAAGAATACCCAGCCAACTATGTGCTGTACTACGACGACCCACGAGGTAAGTTTCGTAGCATCTACGACACACCTGTGAGCAGATTTTCCTCACGCAATAACAAAGAATTTCGTAAGGAAGTGCGTATGCACTCCTCAAAGAAAATCTATGAGTCAGACATCAATCCTATTTTTCGTTGTTTAGAGGACAACTACAAAGGCCAGGATGGGCCTCAACTGCACACAGCGTTCTTTGACATTGAAGTAGATTTTGATCCAGAACGTGGATTCTCACCGGTCACAGATCCGTTTAATCCTGTAACAGCCATATCCATCTACATGGACTGGTTGGACCAAATTGTCACATTAGCTGTACCTCCACGTCACATGAGCATGGAAACTGCAAGAGAAATTGCAGCAGAGTTCGACAACTGCTTTATGTTTGAAAAAGAAGCAGATATGCTGAATACATTTCTGGATCTAATTGAAGATGCAGACATCCTTACAGGATGGAATTCAGAAGGCTACGACATTCCTTACACAGTGAATCGCATCACTCGAGTACTCAGCAAAGATGACACTAGACGCATGTGTTTGTGGAATCAGTATCCCAAACCACGTATGTTCGAACGCTTTGGTGCAGAGAATCAAACTTACGATTTGGTAGGGCGAGTGCATATGGACTATATGCAATTGTACCGCAAATACACTTATGAAGAACGTCACAGCTATGCCTTGGATGCTATTGGCGAATACGAAGAAATTGGTCGCAAGACTGCATTTGAAGGCACACTGGATCAGTTGTACAATCAAAACTTCAAGATCTTTATTGATTACAATCGCCAGGACACAATGCTGATTGGCAAGCTGGACAAGAAACTTAAATTCTTGAGCTTGGCCAATACTCTGGCACATGAAAATACCGTGTTACTGCAAACCACAATGGGTGCAGTGGCAGTTACTGAGCAAGCGATTATTATCGAAGCTCATGAACGTGGTATGGTAGTTCCTAACCGTAAAGAAAGATCCACAGATGAAGACACGCAAGCCGCAGGTGCCTATGTTGCTTATCCCAAAAAAGGAATCCACGACTGGATTGGTAGTATCGACATCAACTCGCTCTATCCCAGTGCTATTCGGGCCCTTAACATGGGCCCAGAAACCATTGTGGGCCAACTCCGGCCCACAATGACTGATCGGCTGATCCAAGACAAAATGGCCCAGGGAGATAGCTTTGCTGCTGCCTGGGAAGGATTGTTTGCCAGTCTTGAATACACAGCCGTGATGGAACAGCAACGTGGAACAGAGCTCACTGTGGACTGGCAAGACGGTACGGAAACTGTTCATTCAGCTGCTGAAATTTGGAAGTTGTTGTTTGATTCCAATCAACCTTGGATTCTCAGTGCCAATGGCACCATCTTCACTTACGAAAAAGAAGGTGTGATCCCAGGCTTGCTCAAACGCTGGTATGCTGAACGCAAAGAAATGCAAAAGAAAGCACGTGAGTTCGAAGGCAAGGACCCTGTGCAGTTTGAATACTGGGACAAACGTCAACTGGTCAAGAAGATCAACTTAAACAGTTTGTATGGCGCTATTTTGAATCCAGGTTGCAGATTTTTTGACAAACGTATCGGTCAATCAACCACATTGGTAGGACGCACCATTGCCAAACACATGGATGCATATGTGAATGAATGCATCACTGGCGAATATGACCACAGTGGCAAAAGCATAATCTATGGTGACAGTGTCACTAGTGACACATTGATCAAAACCAGCGATGGTGAAGTCACAATTGAAGAATTATTTAATCAATGCTTGGATCACAGCATAGTAGGAGATAAAGAATATGCTACTCAATCGTTTGCCAAAGTAGTTGGATTTAATGCATTAAATGACTGGCCGGTAATGAGTGAAATATCTTATGTCATGAGACACAAAACAAAGAAAAAAATATTTCAAATTGAGTTAGAAAATGGAAAATCGGTCAAGGTAACAGAAGATCATAGTCTAATGGTAGACCGAGATGGATTCCTATTAGAAGTTAAGCCCACGGAAATAAAAGAAACAGATTTGATCATTTGCCTTAACACATAAATACTATGGTAATAGGAGTATCAGTGTATGGTAAAATGCTTAGAGTGTGGATTTGAATCTACTAGATTGCAATGGACTCATTTTAAATTTAATTGCACAGGAAAATTTAAAAACGGTAAAGAATATATGCTTGCATATCCAGGTGCCAAAGTAGTTGACCTATATCTGGCAAAATCAACTGCGATTACCTTGGAAAATTTGACCAAAAAGTACGGTGCCATTGATGGCAACCAACGATGGCAAGAATACCGATCAAAACAAGCATACTCAAATTCATACGAATATAAAAAAGAAAAATTTGGATGGAGCCAAGAGCAATTTGAAGAATACAATTCATCAAGATCGCAAACCCTTGAAAAAATGATACTTCGTCATGGAGAAACAGAAGGCATTGCTAAATGGGAATTGTATTGTGCTAGGCAAGCATACACAAATACCAAAAATTATTTTATTGAAAAATACGGATTAGATAAAGGAACTGAAAAATATATTGCCATAAACAAGAAAAAATCAGTTAATAGTCCTGCCTTACTTTCTGAAAAATTAAATATTTCGCTTGATCAAGCAACTGAAATAATTTTATCTCGACAAAAACAATTTTTTACCAGTAATCTTGAACAAGAATTTATATCTGCAATTGAACAACAAATTGGTACGCTAGACAATACTACAAAAAATAAACCATTTGGAAAGTGGTCTTCTTTATTAAACACCTACGTCATCTATGATGTCAGACATAAAAAATGTATTATTGAATTTAACGGAGATTATTGGCATGCAAACCCTAACATTTACAAAGATGATACAATCATCCGTGGCAAAAAAGCTGTTGACATTAGGCATAAAGATATGTTAAAATTAAAAACAGTTCAAGATTTAGGGTACAAAACCCTTGTGGTATGGGAATCTGATTTTAAAAATCATAAAGATTCAACAATAAAACAGGTATGTGAATGGATACTCAGAGAACAAAAGTAAAATCGGTACAATGTCTTGGAGAAATAGAGGATTATGTATATGATATTAGCATCGACAATCAAGATCCATTTTTCTTTGCAAATGACATACTGGTACATAATACAGACTCCTGCTATTTCTCAGCATGGCCCATGGTTCAAGCCGAAGTCGAAGATGGTAGAATGGAGTGGTCTGCAGAGACCTGTATTGCATTGTATAACTCCATAGCCGATCAGGTAAATGATTCGTTTCCGGGATTCATGGAACAGGCATTTCATTGTCCACGAGACATGGGATCTGTGATCCGTGGTGGTCGAGAAATTGTAGCACGTACTGGATTGTTCATTACCAAAAAACGTTATGCTGTGTTGTACATCGACAAAGAGAACAAACGTGTGGATGTAAACGGCCGGCCAGGCAAGGTCAAGGCCATGGGCTTGGATTTGAAACGCAGCGATACACCTGTGGTTATTCAGGAGTTCCTTAGCGATCTTCTTAATAAGGTACTAACAGGAGCACAGCGAGAAGAAATTGTAGAATGTGTGAGAGAATTCAAATACAAATTTACCGACCGACCGGGCTGGGAAAAAGGATCACCCAAACGTGTGAATAACCTGACCAAGTATGGTAATTTAGAAGAGAAGAATGGCAAGTACAGCATGCCCGGCCATGTGAGAGCCGCACTGAACTGGAATACTCTACGACGCATGAATTCAGACAATTACTCCATGCAGATTGTGGATGGCATGAAAACCATTGTATGCAAGCTCAAAAGTAATGCATTAGGATGGACCAGTATTGGATACCCCACTGACGAACATCATTTGCCCACATGGTTCAAAGAACTGCCGTTTGATGATGCCAGCATGGAAGCCACTGTGGTAGATCAAAAGATTGACAATCTATTAGGGGTGTTGGGCTGGGACCTGCAATCTAGTACCAACACAGCAAATACATTTACTAGTTTATTTTCTTTTGAATGAAACTCAGCAGCATAGTTGGATACCTCAATCAGTTGAACACACTTGATTTGACATCAGCTGTGAAACTTCGTGCGCAACTGGACGAAATCAGTTATGTGATACAAAATAGTCCAGTACAATTTCCCGAGCTTGCTGATGAATTACTTGCAACACAAGATCAAGTCAAATTATATCTACAACAACATAATCAACGTCTCGACAACATACGTCAAGCTGTTCAGCAGTTGATCCGGCAGCATGAACCTGCATACTTTGACCGTAGCACCCGGCTGTATGAGTCCATACAATATCAAACATCTCAGCAGATTCTGCAAAGAATCAGACCCAGAGATTCAATTGCCAAAAATCACTTGCATGACAGATTGCGAACTGGCAGTGATTGCCGCTGGCCAGGCCTGGTGATTGGCCCTGCACTCAGTGCTTGGGTAGAAGATTTGGTAGCCTTGGATCCCATGTATTTTGTAGATGTTCGTCGAGACCTGATTGATCCTGCTGTGGTTGTGTATCCCCCCGAATATCAACGCAGAATACGCTGTTATGTGATTGATGATCGTGATGGGCCTATATTTCAACAACTGCCACAAAATCAATTTGGATTGGTGTATGGGTTTGACTATTTTAATTTTCGCCCATTGGAGATTGTAAAGCAGTATATCCAGGAAGTGTTTGACCTATTGCGCCCCGGCGGCAAAATGTTTTTCAATTTCAATGACTGTGATCAGTCAGGTGGTGTAAGTTTGGTCGAACAAAACTATTGCTGTTATACCCCAACAACACTGATACATGAACATGTAAAGCAAGTGGGATTTGAAATTGTACACCGGGGTTCCATTGACAATACCACAAGCTGGCTGGAGTTGCAAAAACCCGGGCAACTGACCAGCATTCGCGGCGGCCAGACCTTGGCCAAAGTTGTGAAAAAGCCCGGCCCAGTGCTGTTTGATTCCACAGTGACAGAACAGATTGTGCCAGACACTGTTGACATTCCTATCAAAAAACTCTATAATAGTTTAGACTTAGACCAATTGATCGGCCTAGCTGGAATATTAGCTGTGGATATTACAAATGCCACTACCAAGGGCTTGTTTAATATCAAAAAAGTTCGAAGAACCATAGAGGCATTTCTTGCACAGCAAAACCTGTCAGAAGACCAATTGAGAAAATTATTTAAAAGGACCCAAAAATGAAAGACAATCTCTTAGACCTAGTACAACACACATTTGATCTTGGCTGTATCGACTTGATCAAAGTCACTGGCACCGACGCTGCTACCGCAGTAAACGGGCTAGCTGCTGATAATTCGGTTATTGTGGAAGCACAATTTGCCAATCCTGTTGCTGATTTTATTGGTACATTTGGTATGCCCAATCTTGGCAAACTCAAAACCTTGATCAACTTGCAAGAGTATCGAGAAGATGCCAAGTTGACTATCACACGCAGAACTACCGGCGAACCTGATGGTATCAACTTTGAAAACAAAACAGGTGACTTCCGCAACAACTACAGATTCATGGCCAGTGAAGTTGTGAACGACAAACTCAAGACTTTGAAATTCAAAGGTGTTAACTGGCATATCACATTTGAACCCACTGTGGCAGCCATACAACGTTTGAAAATGCAATGGCAAGCCAATTCAGAAGAAACCAACTTCCAGGTCAAAGTTGAGGACAAACATCTAAAGTTCTTCTTTGGAGATCACTCCACACACAGCGGTAACTTTGTGTTTCAACATGATGTGACCGGTAGTCTCAAACGCACTTGGTCATGGCCTATTTCACAAGTGATCAGTATCCTGGGCTTGGTAGGCGACAAGACCATGAAGATCAGCGATGATGGCTGTATGCAGATCACTGTGGATTCTGGTATGGCTGTTTACAACTACATTTTACCTGCACAAACCAAGTGACCACTCAAGACAATCTTACTGCAAAACAAACTGGTCCAGATGGGCAAAGTCAATATGCCGTTTTTCTTCCGGCCATCTCGGGATTCTATGCCACCTTTGTGGGCAAGCAACGCAATGGCCCTTATGTAGATCCTGCACGTATGCCAGCTGGTCTCACCGACATGGAACAGATGAACTGGCTCAACAGCACCAAAGCATTGTTTCCATATCGTTGGAGTTTGTATTCAGGTGGACATGCCAATCTAGATCTTACCAAACAAGATTGGTCTGAAGACATGATTCGCAATCGAGAACCCGGCACGTTCATTCTAGGTGACTCAGGAGGATTCCAGATTGCCAAAGGCCTGTGGGAAGGTGATTGGAAAGCCAATTCAGGTTGTGCCAAAGCACAAAAGAAACGTGCTGCTGTGCTCACATGGTTAGATAGTGTGAGTGACTACGGAATGATCTTGGATATTCCTACTTGGGTTATCCACGACAAGAAAGCATCACAAGCCTGCCAGATTACCACACTACAAGAAGCTGTGGATGCTACCAAATTCAACAATGAATATTTCATGGCCCATCGCAAGGGCAAAGAAAACGGTGGTGCTCGGTTCTTGAACGTGTTGCAAGGTGACAATCACACCTCAGCAGAGCAATGGTATCAGGAAATGAAGGATTTTTGTGATCCTGCAAAGTATCCTGACACACACTTTGATGGATGGAGTATGGGTGGGCAGAACATGTGCGATGTACATCTAGTGCTCAAACGTCTAGTAGCATTGCGACATGATAATTTACTGCAACAGGGCAAACACGATTGGATGCACTTTTTGGGCACATCAAAGCTGGAATGGGCGGTATTGCTCACGGTGATTCAACGAGCAGTTAGAAAATATGTGAATCCCAACTTTACTATCTCGTTTGATTGTGCAAGTCCATTCTTGGCCACTGCAAACGGACAGGTATATCATCACATTGATCTGGCACACAATGAAAAGTGGTGCTATAGAATGAGTCCTATTGCAGATGATAAAAAATACAGCACAGACACAAGACCTTACGGCACAGCAGTAATAGCAGATGGCTTGGTAGATCACTTTGATGAAAGTCCAATCAGTCAGCTATTGACCATGAAAGATATCTGCATCTACCGGCCTGGAGATCTAAACAAGATTGGCAAAGAAGGCAAGACATCGTGGGATTCATTCTCATATGCATTGCTCATGGGGCATAATGTTTGGATGCACCTGGAGGCTGTGCAACGTGCCAATCGTACATTTGATTCTGGTTCATGGCCTTACATGATGTGGAATGAAAACGGTGACCATGCTCACTTTGCAGATATTGTGGAAGCTATCTTTGCCACCAACAATCGTGCAGAATCCGAAGCTGTCATTGAGTCATACAGCAGATACTGGATGGATATTATTGGCACACGTGGATTCAAAGGCAAGAAGGCCATGAATGCCAATACACAGTTTTCGGCATTATTTGATGTGGAACAGGTCGACTCCAAGACCCAAGATCTGTTAAACTCACAAGCATTACAACAACTTGAACAGGATCAAGTATGAATCGAGAAGGTCACGAAGAAGTAAAATTCTTCACAGGAACCGAAGTAGAACACACACCAGCATTTGGCATGCCCACATTGTTTGTGGTTGGTGTTCAACAAGAGGAATGGATTGGATATAACTTGAATGGAAGGCGTCATATCTACTTTGGTGCCAATCAAAGTTTTCCCAAGATCAACACCAATGACCATGTGAAGTGGACACAATGGGAAAATATGATTCGGCCGTTCCTGGATAGAGATTATCTATGCACACTAGATATAGATGTCAACTGTGTTGAAGGCTTGTTGGAATCCTCTCTTGTTGAATATCGCAACTTCATTCCAATGATCTCTGTCAAGTTGCCTTATATTCGTCAGCTGGGATACAATGCCACTCTCAAGCTGGACGACCGAGACTTTGCTGCTACCAACTCGGGCGTTTGGTGCCACAGCATTCATGATTTGCAAAATCGAGACCACTTTACTGACTGGTCTAAATATACCAAGGACGAAATAGTATGACCGAACGCGAACAAGCATTAACTGAAACTCGACAACGCATAAAAAATCAAGCAACAAGAATGATCTTTGTGCGATTCCAAAAGGAAGGTATACATTGCTATCCAGCCGCTGCCACAGATCCTGCACTGGCCACCGGCGATGAATATGATGTATCGTTCCTGGCAAGTCCACATCGTCATATGTTTCACTTTGAAGTGACCATACAAGTATTTCACTCCGATCGTGACATTGAGTTTATACAATTTAAACGTTGGCTTGAAAATCTCTATGCCGGCGGTACACTAGAACTCAATTTCAAAAGTTGTGAAATGATCAGCGATGATTTGTATGAACAAATCGCTGCTCGGTATCCAGATCGTAAAATCATTATCACTGTAAGCGAAGATGGTGAAAATGGTGCAACGATCAGTTATGATATAACACATCCTTATCAATCCGTCAAACTCTAATAGGAAAAAACATGGCAAAAATCATCATCAAGCACAATCCCCGTACCGAACAAACCTGGGAGGATCTGGACCAGTATCGTGAGTTCTGTGTGGACTACGGTTACCGGTTCAACGAGTCGGATTTGTATAACTTCCGCAGTTATGCATTTCAACAATTCAACAAACACACACAGGGCAAATCTGCCAAGAACATGTGGGATGAAGACTCTCGTCGCCTTGCTGGTCAGCGTTCATGAGAAAACTTTACTACATGGGATTAGAGCCGTACCGGGCTCGATATACTTTACAACTGCAGGACTGGAATACTGCGGTATTTGATCGCCGTGGTATTGACTATGTGGTAGTGCCTGGAGAAACGCTCAGCACGGATCAAGCAATTGTAACAGGGCAAGTGCTTGACGCACATGGTCGCACATACTTTGGTATGAGTCAGCTGATGAATCTAATCCGTCGGATGAAAGCAGGAGAACTAAACTGTGAAGATGTTATCTACTTTGAGGATATGTTTCAGCCAGGCTTGGAGTCTTTACCCTATATTCTTCAGCAGATCAACCCGGCTTTCAGGCCTAGGATTTATGTTCGTTGTCTTGCTCAGTCCATTGATCCTGATGATTTTGTTCATGTATGGGGCATGTCTCGGTGGATGGGCCATTATGAAAAAATGGTGGACTCGTTTGTAGACGGTGTGCTTGCTACCAATGAAGAAATGGTAGCACACATGAAGATTGCAGGTTGGACTAGTCCAATCTACAATATTTCGGGCTTGGCATTTGGCAAATCGGAAGTACAAAATCGTGTAGAATCTATCAAACCATTTGGTGATCGTAAGCATCGGATTGTATTTTCGGCTAGATGGGATCAAGAAAAGCAGCCTGATTTTTACATGGACCTCATTGAAGCATACTTTACACGTCATCCAGGGGCGCATGGTGTTGAATTTGCAATATGCAGCGGTGGTAAACTAAAAAGTAACAACGATAGTTACATGCAACGTACACGTGATCTACAAGCACGTGGGTTGCTAACTGTATATGAAGATTTAGAGAAAAATGACTACTATAATATCGTTAATGATAGTCGTGTTGTGTTTAATTGCGCCCTTCAAGATTGGGTTTCAAACACAGTCTCGGAAGCAGATGCTCTTGGGTGTAATGTTTTATACCCTGCTTATAGGTCTTTCCCTGAGACTTTTAGTAATGACCATACACGTTTATACATTCCCTGGAGTATAGAAGATGCGCTTGATAAGTTAGAGAAGCTGTTGAAGAAACCTCACGAAAAGCTGGGCAAAATAAGTGATTACAATAACGGTACTATTGACCGTATCATTGATATTTTAGAAGGCCACGGTGAAGATATGTTACGTATGGGCGTGGACTATCGTAAACACACTAGAGAAAGCAAATACTAAATGGATGTAGTAGTAACTGGGGCAGCTGGATATATTGGTGGGCAGATAGCACTATTACTCAGTGACACTGGCCATCGTGTGATTGGAATTGATCGCAGGCCTTGCCCGGCACATTTAAAAGATGTATTCTATAATTTTGTACAGGCCGACTTTGATAGTGATCGAGCTAAAACAAAGTTAATCCAGGTCCAACCCAATGCCATTATTCATTGTGCTGGTACCAGTTTGGTAGGACCCAGCGTTAAATATCCAAGTGATTACTATAATAACAATGTGATCAAGACCATTCGATTGCTGGATCTTGTGGTCAATGCTTTGCCTAAAACTAGATTTATTTTTAGTTCAAGTGCATCTGTGTATGGTAAACCCATTCTAGATACATGTTCAGAGGTTGATCCATGTGAGCCCATGAGTCCATACGGCGAAAGCAAACGCATGGTCGAACAAGTGCTGGCCAGCTATCACCATGCATACCGTCTTGACTATGTGGCATTCCGCTACTTCAATGCATGTGGTGCTGATCATCTAGGCCGACACGGACAAGAACCTGGCGCCACTCATGTGATTGCTAGAATCCTAGAATCCACTCGTGATCACACACAGTTTTCCTTGTATGGCAGTGACTACGAAACACCCGACGGAACGTGTATACGTGATTATGTGCATGTGGAAGACATTGCTTATGCTCATGTGTGTGCATTGGATGCTGCTGTGCCATCCGGTATTTACAACCTAGGATCCGACACCGGCACCAGTGTGAAAGAAATTCTAAATCTTGCTGCTACAATTGCAGGTTCTGTCCCGGTAATACCAGAGTCTCGTCGAGAGGGTGATCCTGCTGTGCTCACTGCCAGTTCAGCAAAGTTCAGTAAATTGATACCTGACTGGCGTCGGTACACACTGTCTGATATGATTCAACATGCCTGGACTTGGTATGTTCGATAAGATACTTGAATTTGAACGGGCACTGGCCCGGTTCACTGGCGCTCCTGCTGCAATCATGACCGATTGCTGTACACATGCTATAGAGATGTGTTTGCGATATGAGCAAGTGAAGGGTCTCAAGATGACTCCGTACACTTACTTGAGTGTGCCCATGACCATGCACAAGTTAGGCATTGACTATGTGTACTTGGACGAAACGCAACAAACATGGAGTGGCGAATACAATTTCATATACACCAGGGTCTGGGACAGTGCTAGAAGATTGGAACCAGGCATGTATCGCACAGGACAGATGCAATGCTTGAGTTTTGGGCATTCTAAGCCTTTACAGATAGGTCATGGTGGTGCTATACTGTTAGATAACAAGCAAGCCTATGATGTGATGATAAAACAACGATATGATGGTCGCGACCTAAATATCTCACCCTGGGAAACACAGAAAACATTCCAGTTGGGATATCACTACAGGCCTGCAATTGAAGATGCCGAACGTGGACTAGAGTTATTGGCGCAGTACGAAACTGCGCCAGAACAACCCAAGTTTGTACAGTATCCAGATTTACGAAACATAACCATTAAGGAATAACATGCGAGAATTTAAACCCGATCCAGTCATACATTCACAAACCCAAGAATTTGTCCCAGTAGAAGGACAAACATTCTACATCAAAAAAGATAATGCAGCACAAGGCCGATATCTAAGCACCGTAATTCGCGACCGCATGCGAGCTGATGGCAAAAGATTCTGGGCAGGCGATAACATCAGTGATTATCTAGTTGGTCCTGACAAAGAAGATTTGATCGATGAAACCACAGCAGCATTCGAAAGAGTTCTAGATGCATTACTAATTGATCGCGAAACAGATCCTAACTCAAAAGGTACAGCACGTCGACTGGCCAAAATGTACTTCAATGAAATTATGGCAGGAAGATATGAACCAGCGCCGGACGCAACAGCTTTTCCAAATGACTCAACAGACCGCTACGAAGGTATGCTTGTGGTACGTAGTGAGCTTCGAAGTATGTGTTCTCATCATCACCAGCCTGTATCTGGGGTTGCCTACATCGGTATCATTGCCGCTAATAAACTTATTGGTCTCTCAAAATACACACGGATCGCTCAGTGGTGTGCTCGTCGAGGTACACTTCAAGAAGAACTAGCCAATGACATTGCAAGAGAAATCATGGAGGCCACTGACTCCAGTGATGTAGCGGTTTATATACAAGCTGAACATGGTTGCTGCACCAATCGAGGTATCATGGCACACTCAAGCCTTACACAGACCACTGTGCTTAAAGGTGCATTTAAAGACGATCCTGGCACAAAGAAAGAGTTCTTTGACAACATCAAACTACAACAGGAATTTGCGCCGCGATGATACATTACCAAACGCTAGATGATGCACAAGCCGCCGGTGTAGCACCCTGGGATCTAAAAGTACCAGAGTTAAGCGATTTTCATGTCACTGTGTTTCGAGATCGCTATCCTGTGACCCGCGGCCATTTGTTGTTTGTACCTTACTACAATACCGATGCTGTGATCAACGACTGTATGGAATCGGCCATGCGGTATGGTCGTCGTATGGTAGAACAAGGGCATTGTGAAGGATTCAACATTGGTATCAACATAGGATCTGCTGCTGGGCAAACAGTGATGTATCCACATGTGCATTTTATTCCGCGACGATCAGGCGATACTGCCAATCCGGTTGGCGGTGTGCGTGGAGTTATATTTGGCCAGGCTGACTATAAAGCCACCGGCTATCAACTGCCGTTATAAATATTCACAGCGGCCTTGGACGTCGACCCGCTTTATAAACTCCGCCGCCTATGCTATAATCAACATAGTTCTATAGGAGAAAACACATGGGATTCACTGAAAAGAAATTCAAATCAACAAAGACCTATAACCAAATAGGTCCGGTCGCGTATCGCCAATGGCGTGCCGATAGTCATTGCAATTTAATACATGGATACGCACTATCATTTCATTTTGAATTTGAAACAGATGATTTGGATGCTAGAAATTGGGTGTGTGATTTTGGTGGATTGAAACCACTCAAAGGGCTACTAGAAGATTGGTTTGATCATACTCTATTAGTAGCACAAGATGATCCCATGCGTGAACATTTGCTAAACTTAGGCAAGCTAAAACTAGCAAAGATCACCGAAGTAGAAAAGACTGGTTGTGAAGGCATTGCTGACTTTTTATATGAATATATTAATACAATCTTTTTGCCCAACTACGGTGAGAAAGACCGAGTATGGTGTTGCAAAGTAGAAGTGCGAGAAACTGATGCTAACATGGCCATGCGTGTCGGGCATAGAGAAGACAACGAATTTCAATAATGACCAACAAAATTGATATCAGTATTTTGTTGCCCACTCGCGGTCGGGCACAAGCATTGATGAGTAGCATACAAAGTCTCTGCACTCTTGCTGAGGACTTTGCTTCAATTGAAGTATTGTTTGGTGTGGACCATGATGACGTGGTAGGTATGGAAAACATGCTACACAACGTGTGCCCTTGGATTGAAGAACACAAAATTAATCATAAGATTTTGGTATTTGAACCACAAGGGTACAACAACTTGCATCGTTATGTAAATGGGCTTGCTGAACACAGTCAAGGTTCTTGGCTGTTCTTTTGGAACGACGATGCTGTGATGAAAACTCCTGCATGGGATGCACGTATACGTGAACACACAGGCAAGTTCAAATTGCTGAGTGTGTATACACATAACGATCATCCTTACAGTATCTTTCCCATCTTGCCAAGAAAGTGGTTTGAAATTCTAGGGCACATTAGTCAACACAGCTCAAATGATGCATATGTGAGTCAGATTGCATACTATTTGGATATCTTTGAACGCATCAATGTGCATTGCGATCATAATCGATATGATATCACTGGTGCAAACAACGATGCAACGTTTCAACAACGTCGTATTATGGAAGGTGATCCCAGTCAACCTGGTGATTTTAATCACCCCGACATGGTCAAATTGCGTACCACGGATGCTGCCAAACTGGCCACATGGATGCAGGATCAAGGACTTGATCTGTCTTTTTTTATCAATGCATGGCAAGGAACACAAGACCCCTGGGTCAAGATGCGGGCCAACGATGTCAATAATCAAGTTGATGCTGTGTCTAGTCGAGTAAATACCTTATGACAAAACAGAAAATCAGCTGTATCCAACCCAAATTCCAACAAGGTCTCAAAGAATTCAATCCTTGCTGTTTGACACCGCAGAAGACTCAAACATGAGTGAGGATCACTTTTTGGAGAACATATACCTTGGTAGAAAATGCAACTTTGGAAAAATCACAATTACACGAACATGAATCTTGCTACACAAAATCCCAACATTGATATCAGTGTGTTATTGCCAGTACGTGCAAGACCAGTTCCAATGGAACAATGCTTGCGCACATTGATTGATACTGCCACTAGCCCAGAACGCATCGAGGTATTGATAGCATTTGATGATGATGACACTGATACCATTAAATATTTTATAGATGTGATTGCTCCATATCTTGATTTAAAGGGTGTGACCTATAGTGCTATGCAATTTAAACGCTTGGGCTATCTTCGTCTCAACGAATATCTCAATGAGTTGGCCAATCACAGCACAGGCGCCTGGATTTTCTTCTTGAACGACGATGCAGTGATGACCACCACAGCATGGGATGATGTTATACGTGAACACAATGATCGTTTTGCATTGTTGCGAGCCGAAACCAATCACGGACATCCATATGCTATTTTTCCCATCTTGCCACGCAAATGGGTGGAGATTACTGGACATATCTCACCACATCAAATCAATGATGCATGGACCAGTCAGATTGGGTGGATGTTGGATATTGTGATCACTGTACCTATCATGATCGAACATGAACGGTTCGATCTCACTGGCAAAAATGGTGACGATGTTTTTATGAATCGTCCTATGCTGGAAGGCAATCCCTCTCATCCTAGAGATTTTAATCATCATACCTGGCGAGTACGGCGTACACAAGATGCTGTAAAACTTGCAAATTACATAGCATCATTGGGATATGATGTCGAACATTTTAAATTGGGTATGGAAAACAAAATTGACATCTGGGCAAAGATGTTGAAATTAGACACCAAGGGTCTAATGAAATCATGGAGCAGCACTGAACTTGACAACTGAACTTATAGACCGAATCAAACATTACTGGAATGCACAACCTTGTAATGTCAGGCATAGCCTTAGCGAACCAGGCACAGAACAATATTGGAATGAAGTCACTGAACGTAGATTCTTTGTAGAACCTCATCTACGTGATTTTGCTAGTTTTCATTTGTGGCGTGGCAAACGTGTGTTAGAAATAGGATCAGGTATTGGATCCGATGCTGTGGAGTTTGCACGTCACGGTGCTGAATATGTGGGAATTGATCTTTCAGCAGAATCTGTGGCCATGAGTCAACAAAGATTCAAACTGTTTGGCCTGTCAGGTGAGTTCCATGTGATGGATGGTGCAAACAGCGCAGCAGTGGCTGCACTGGGCAAATTTGATCTAGTGTACAGTTGCGGGGTACTACATCATTATCCAGATATGACCACATGTTTGAACAATATCCATGCAGCATTGGTGCCCGATGGAGAATTCCGCATGTTGGTATATGCAAAGAACTCGTGGAAATATGCCATGATCCAAAAAGGTCTGGACCAATTTGAAGCACAATCGGGTTGTCCGTATGCCAAGGCCTATAGCAAGGAAGAAATTTATGATCTGCTGGAACACAAGTTTCGAGTACTGAGAATTAGACAAGATCATTGTTTCATGTATAATGTACCCAAGTACCGCGCAGGTGAGTACGAACTAGAGCCTTGGTTTGCTGTGATGTCCGAAGACATGCGAGCAGCAGTGAAAGAATACCTGGGTTGGCATTTGTTAATTAAAGCACAAAAAATATGAGTAAACTTAAAATCTCCAGGGTGTAATATTTTTAACTAAAACTCCTCACTCTGTATAAAACACATCACACTACAGTTAGAAGTTGGTGTATGCCAGATAGTAAATGGAAAAAAGAAGGATTTACTTGTGAAAAAATCTTTATATCATTAAATCAATTAAAGGAATATGTAAATGTCAAAAATAAAAATTGCTGAGTTATTTTACTCGTTGCAAGGAGAAGGCCGATATATGGGGGTTCCCAGTGTATTCTTACGCACATTTGGCTGCAATTTCCGCTGTGCAGGATTTGGCATGGCACCTGGTGAACTCAGCAAAGAAGCAGATGATATTGCTGTTATGAATGCCATGCATCCATTCAAGAAGTACGAAGAACTACCATTAGTTAGCACAGGATGCGATAGTTTCGCTAGTTGGCATCCTGACTTTAAACATCTTAGTCCCATGCTTACCACTGATGCTATTGTAGATCGTATTATGGAAATTCTTCCACATGGTGAGTGGCAAGACGAACATCTTGTTATCACGGGCGGTGAACCACTGCTGGGTTGGCAACGTGCTTATCCGGACTTGCTAGAGCATCCTAAGATGGTAGGACTCAAAGAAATTACCTTTGAAACAAACGGTACTCAAAAGCTAACAGAAGAGTTTAAAGAATTTCTACACAACTGGAGAAAGCCGGAACCTTATTGCGTTCCAACACGAGAAATTACATTTAGCGTAAGTGCTAAACTGCCATGCTCGGGTGAGAAGTGGTCGGAAGCTATCTGTCCAGAGATTGTATCTGAATATCAACAAGTTGGTACAGTATATTTGAAATTTGTCATTGCCACAGAACAAGATTTTGCCGATGCACAATGTGCCACTGAACAATTCCGTAACGCAGGATTTCGAGGTCATGTTTATCTAATGCCAGTTGGGGGAGTTGAAAGTGTATATTCATTGAATAACAAGAATGTAGCATTACTTGCAATGAAACACGGGTTACGATACAGTGACCGATTGCAACTACCTTTATTTTCCAACGCCTGGGGAACTTGATGCCCTTGGATAGTGTGACTCAAGCACCTCCATCAGAGAATTGGGGGTTGAATAGAGCACAGGGCTGGAAATTAAAATTATGCTGGGGTCCGAGGAAATGTTTTATCAGCAGCAAACCATTGTGGGGTAAACGTGCGTATGTTGCTGAAACCTACATAAACAATCTCGGAGACCCAGTGATAGAAACTTATTGGGTTGATAAACATGAGTTTTTGTTGTGGCAACTGAAACGATGACTAAAAATTCAGCCAATGGTGTGAGCAGTTTTGACAGTGAGTCAACTGGTATGTTGGTGCATTTCCTCAACAGGAATGTAACACCGTATGCCACATCCACGCTGGGTCCAAAATTTGATCTTGTGCCTGTTGAAAAACAAAAGGACATCATGATCAATGTTGCTAGAATGCATTCTCAACAGGAATACAATCGCATCATGGATCTAGTTCGGGTGTTAGAATCACAAGCACAAGATATCAAACGACGCTTGGAAATAACAGATGCAGTGCATGCTGCTGAATATCAGTTTCAGACCTATCATGGACAGACCTATTGGTTGGTGTTTGATACTGACAAAAACAAAACCATCTTGGTAAAATCAGGACCCAATGACTGGAGCAGCGCTGCTCCTGAACATTACGAATATATTGCCCAAGTCAAATGGCTGGGCGATTATACCTGGACAGAAGTAAAAGAGGAATAACATGGGATTATTTGATAGATTTTTCAGTGAAAAAGAAAAAGCCCCGGCAACATTAGCTGCTGCGCCAACACCTGAGATAAAGGAAACTCCTGCGCCTCGAAAAAAGAAGCCCCTGGAACAACCCAAGTCAGCCAAGCAATTGGCCACGGAGAAAAACTTACCTTATGTGAACATTCTCAAAATGGATGTGGATCTGGACAATTTGCATCAAGGGGCATTTGAACTGGACTGGAATGAGATTTTTGTAGCACGACTAGTCAAGGCAGGCTACATGATCAAGAAGGATGATACTGATGTCGAAATTGTGGACCGTTGGTTCCAAAACGTATGTAGACATGTGGTAATGGAAACTTGGGAACAAGAAGAAGCCATTGCCAAGAGCGGCGTTTGGGTACGTAGCACAGACATTGGTGACGGTCGTACTGAAGTATCGTGAAAATATATGTCAACTGTGATAGTCATACCGCATGATCAATTTGAGCCAGCACCTGATGGATCATGGCATTTTGGTAAACATGCCCATTGTTTTTGAACTGAATTTGTGTTACTATACTGTATAGAAAACAATATATTGGATCTCAATGCGATATCTCTTGATTGATACAGCTAACACTTTTTTCCGCGCCCGTCACTCTGTGTTCCGTGCTGCCGATGCGTGGGAAAAAGTAGGATATGCTTTGCACATTGTGATGAGCAGTGTGAACAAGGTACACAAACAGTTTCAAGCAGATCATGTGATTTTTGCACTAGAGGGGCGATCCTGGCGCAAGGACTTTTATGCTCCTTACAAGAAAAACCGAGCTGTGGCTCGTGCTGCATTATCGGACACAGAACAACAAGAGGATAAACTGTTTTGGGAAACCTACGATAGCCTCACTAAATACTTGACCGACGGTACTAATTGTAGCGTTATCCGCCACCCTGAAGCCGAAGCAGACGACGTGATTGCTCGCTGGATAGCCTTGCATCCCCAAGACGAGCACTATATTATTTCATCAGATACAGATTTTGTGCAATTGCTGGCACCCAATGTTAGCCAATACAATGGCATCACTGACGAACTTCACACTGTAAATGGCATTTTTGATGCCAAGGGTCGACGTGTGCAAGATAAAAAGACCAAAACAGACAAAACAATTCCTGATCCTGAATGGTTGTTGTTTGAAAAATGCATGCGTGGCGATACTTCAGACAATGTGTTCTCAGCGTATCCGGGTGTGCGCGAAAAAGGCACCAAAAACAAAGTGGGTCTGCGCGAAGCATTCGAAGACCGCAACAGCAAGGGATTCAATTGGAACAATCTCATGCTGCAACGTTGGACTGACCACATGGGTGATGAACATCGTGTGAAGGACGACTACGAACGCAATCGTGTGCTGATTGATTTAACTGCACAGCCAGACGCAATCAAAGCCAAAGTAGATGGCGCAATACGTGAACAGATCAGCCACAAAGACATTGGTCAGGTTGGTGTGCGATTCATGAAGTTCTGCGGCCAATACGAACTCAACAAATTATCTGAATCAGCAGAGCAGTATGCTCGCTGGCTCAATGAAACCTACAAAGGAAAACTAGATGAGCATCGTAGCCAAACCCATAGTTAAAGATCAGTTTTACATCCTCACACAGGATGATAAAAAAGTCGGCAACATTGAAGCCACAGGTGATGGTTTTGCAGTACGGATCAACAATCAGTTGTTACCATTCAAAACCATGGCCATGATCCGCAAACAAGTTGATATTGAATTTCCAACAGTGGGGAACAAACCCAGTCGAGAACCTGCCAGTTATCAAGTACAAGGATATCCTTCGGGATCCCGAGTATACAATCCCATCTGGGATGTGCAACATAAGCTGCCATTGTTTACCAAAAACAACAAATCACGCTCGTGGTATGCTGCCGGGTGGTATCAGGTCAAACAACGTCGCACATGGGCTATTGTACAAAGTCCCAAACTCATTACTTTGGAACGTTATCCGTACCAAGGTCCATTTTATACTCGAGAAGAAGCCAGTGTCCGACCCCTTCCTTAACTTAAAGAAAAAAACAAAATGAACGTATTTAGAGATCAAGAAAAATTTATGAAAGCCTGTGACCAAAGTGTCAACGAGTTTAACAAAGATCAATTTAACTTATATGTTTCATTGATTGATGAAGAAGTTAGAGAATTATATGATGCTATCACAGCACACGACCAAGTCGAAACTGTGGATGCACTTATTGACATTTTAGTTGTGACCATTGGCGCATTACACAGCATGGGTGCAGATGCCGAGGGTGCGTGGAAAGAAGTAATGGCCACTAACTTTGCCAAAATTGACAGTGCTACTGGTAAAGTTCGCAAGCGTGAAGATGGAAAAGTACTCAAGCCCGCTTTCTGGCAGCCGCCGCAACTCGAGCAATATCTAAAAAAGAAATAAACTATCGAATGGTATATCTATTTTTGTATATACTGTTCTTATTATATCTTTTTGCCCAAAATAAAGACTTTGGATCTATTCCGAGCGGTTTAAGAATCTCTACAGAGTTATGACAATCAAATGGTATTTCGACATTATCTATTATATCTATAAGAGTATAAGTTTTAACTGGTAAGATTCTAGATTCGTTTTTCTTCTTGACGCTTGCCGAAATTTTGTTTCTAATTTCCTGCGGAGTTTCTCGGTTATAGTTCCAATGACCTGCGCCAGATCTATTTTTAGACATTTCTAATTTTTGTTCGTCGGACCAAATTTTCTTTCCGACCTTTCCTTTTGATATATTGTTCTTAACTTCCTTTGAAGGAATCCACCCCGAGTTTCCATCTCCGCCGTCAGTTTTATTTCGAAGTATGCCCGTACTATTGTCAATTCTGCCGTACCATCGGATCATCCTTCGTTCGATTGCCAGGGACCCGACATCAGTTAAATTGTGTTCAAGAATGACAATATTAGAAAGATCTGATTTCGGAAAAACAGTACGATCTGATTTTGACCATGCTCGTAACCCAGATCCTTTTCCTATGTAATACGGTGATCCGTCTTCTCGAAGATATGCATATACATAAAACCCAGACGGCGGGTTATTTTTTGAGTAAATAATCATGCTGATAGTTCCTTAATAACTGTTAGAGTAGTCGGATGTTAGAGCATCGTGGGCTACACTTTTATTTATCAAAGATATGGCAGAAGTTTTGAAACCACAAGGTTGGGAACCACCAAACTTGAAACCGTTCTTGAAAAAGACCGGCGCATTTAACAAGTTCTCTTGATGAGTATACATATCAATCGATTCATTGACTCGGTAAAGGCACATGAGGCACGTGGACAACGTGAATTCATGATGCCATTGAAGGATGCCAAGGACCTACATGCGGATATTACCAAACTGTTAATGGCCCTGGTTGACTTGCAAAATCTCCAGCTTGCACAAAAAGAACAAGTTATCACTGTGGAACTGAACGGCCGAGACTTCTAAATACTCCTACATTTAGTATAAATAAATGTAGGAGTATAATGAATGAGTCGTCCCAAACCTTCAGTTTTAATAGAGAACACCAACAAGCACACATACAAGACTGAACAGGTATTGGCCAGCGAAGGTATCTGGGCAGTATTCTTCGACGGCCGACCAATCAATCTCAAGACCTCCAATCTGTTAACACAGTATCCAGGCCCCAAGTATAAAAAAGTTTCTTTTTCCAATAGCGGACATGCAATCAATTTGGCGCGTAAACTAAACATTCAGTTTAGAACTGACAAGTTTTCAGTGGTACTACTCCAGCAAGGGGATAAAATATATCCCAATGCGAAATAAACAAGCCATTACTGAAGCACTGATCAGGCAGTATCCTGAATCTCAGCGGCCAGGATTAGATTGGGCCATGCAAACATGGTGGCGTAATTCTCGTCAAGGTGCAGGCATGCGACTCAGCCCGCATGGTTATATGGTCATGCAACGAATGAATATCGAGCATTATAATTTTGATATTCAACTAGAACAAGTACGTCCCAAACTACTGGTACAGCTAGATCAACGATTACAAGATCCATATTATCTCAATCTAGATAGAAAGAATTCTAGCATTAAATTTTACGGATCCAAAGAAGCATTTTTAGCCAATCTATATGGGGATTTAGACCGCTTTCTTGAGCACTACACACAGTAAAATTGTTGTAAAAAAGCCACAATATTGTGGTTGACCGGATTTGCCAAATCGGCTATAATACGTGTATGGAAGCAACAAAAGCCACTCGTAAAAAGCGTGTTGATCGCACTCATATCGTGTATGCTCTGCACATTGATACAGAGTTTTACATTGGTATCACTGCCAAGACTCAGCGCACAATCCCAATGAGCCTGCGTAGCCGTGTTAACAAACACATCTATCGTTCGCGCACTGAGGACAAATCCTGGTGTCTGTACCAAGCAATTCGTACAGCAGGTGCTGACAGCATCACCGCTGTGATTGTGGACATTGTGCGTGGCAAAGATGCTGCACACAAACTGGAACGTGAGCTGATTGCTCAGTACGCACCCACACTGAATACTGATGTGCGTGTGAAGCAAAACAGTTGACCAGAATTGACAAATAATCACAGTTCTGCTATAATAGACACTTAGACAGTTAATTAACTAGGCAAGGAAACCAAATGACTGAATTCGAAAAGAACTGCTACGGAATGTCTCAAGACGATATTCGTGAGCAGTACATGAACAGTATCACCGCTCGCTTCTCCGGCCTTGAGATGGTCGTCATGAGTCTCTTGTCGGACTGCCAAGAAATCATGGCAATGGGAACTGGTCCTCGCTCAACCGAGTATACTCGCAAGCAGATGAACATTGCTAAGTTCATCCTGTCTGAGATGATGGAAGCTCGTCAAGCTGCATAAAACAGTGTACAATAATTAGACGATTTGTTATAATTGATCTATCAAAACAAGGAATCACCAAATGGTAGTTTACATAGTCAGTTATAGAGGCACAATCTATGGTGTCTTTGATTCAAGGCGAAAGGCACAGGATTCGGAATACGGTGATCTTTACGATGCTTGCATCATTGAAATGGAAGTAAAATGAAATACACGTACAAACTGACATTTCCGACATTTACAAAATGGCGCCCCAGCTATTCTGCTCAGATGGAGGTTGTCAAAACTTTGCGGAACTTGTGTTCAGAGTTAAGTGCCCAAGAAGCCCAAGACATGGTCGATGAGGGCGGTGAGTATTTGGTGGATATCGGAGGCGATCGGGCCGACGCCGGCCTTGTCCTAACAGGTCTAAGGATTCTTCGGGACTATGGAGTTATTTTTGACCACACTGCTCACTCAGATGAACCAGAGCCTGACATCCAGCGAACTGTGAAAACTGACACCCTGGATGATCTGCGCACTGTGGCCATTGCTGCACTGGATCGTGGAGAGCATGACATTGCCATTGCTTTGATTGAACTGATTAAGAAAAATAGTTGACGATAAATTGGTTCCAGTATATTAAAGGACAAAGATGAACGAACGTAAACAACCAGAAGCCTTGCGGCTGGCTGAATATCTTGACCTGCCGCACATCGGTCAACACAAATCCGCCGATGAACTGCGCCGACTACACGAAGTAAATCAAGAATTGCTGGCTGCGTTGGAAGAACTACTGTCTGACGCTGGGAATCACATACATTTTACGGTTTACACCAAACTGTACAACAAATACCGTAGCGTCATCGACAAAGCAGAAAAATAGTTGACAATAAATCGGTTCTAGTATATAATTGATACTTAGACAGTTAATTAAAGGGCAAAGATGAACGAACCAAAACCCCTAGCACTGCGGCTGGCTGATGAACTAGAACGCTGGCCTGAGGATATGCGGCCGCATCGTTCTTTTGAAGCCGCCGCCGAACTGCGCCGTTTGTATCAGGAAGTCCAGCGGCTGGAGGCTGACCTTCTCGATATTCACTATCAGAATTCAATGAACGGTGAGTAGCACTATTGACTATATTAGTTGACAAATAATCGTTTTGGGTATATAATATACTCTTAGACAGTTAACTAAAGGGCAATGATGAAACCACGTTACTATGCAGGTCTGACATTGACTCAAGCCAGGGCTGTTCGTATTCTGAATAAATCTTATCTGTCACGACTCAGCCAAAATGATCGTGAAGGTGCATTTCGTTCAGTTGCTTTGGCTTACCATCGTCTGACTCCAGATGTGGCTTCTATCATCAAAGCACAACAAAATCAAGGCTGGCCCACTCCTATCTTGGCAGCACTATCACGCGCAATTCAAATTGTTTGAGGTATAATTATGTCCAAGCATCCTTCGACGGTTACTGTGACAAAATATGTCAATGGGATAGCACAGTCTACCAAGGTAGTCAACTCTAAGATGTCTGGCTATATTTTGGTCACTCAAGATGGCTATGGTGGGGCTCCAACACGTG
>Ga0214923_10001605_pt1 | contig 31964 bp, 19 predicted proteins | sample LL1510_MetaG_FD_177993 | JGI IMG/M metagenome (GOLD analysis project Ga0214923, IMG submission 177993) | Freshwater microbial communities from Lake Lanier, Atlanta, Georgia, United States - LL-1510 | ecosystem: Environmental > Aquatic > Freshwater > Lake | place: USA: Georgia | collected...
AAGTTTCTGAACCACAAATCGATATTCCACCAGAAAGAGAGAAAGCACCTAGACGTTCTCCTTTTAGACCACCCAGACCAGAAGTTCAACCCGAACCTCAAAATACCTACCTTAAAGAAGATTATGAAGATGAGGCAGAACCATCCACTAGAAATTGGTTTTCTTCAAAACCTTTAGACGGTCATCCTATTTTAAGTAAATTTGGACCATCTTTAGCTAAAAAATCTTTCGATTATACTAAACAAAGACTTCAAAATTTAAATAGCAATTACACCGATTCTTTCAGATTGTTTAGAGAAATAATGCAAATAGAGTCTAGACATAAAGAGCAATTGAATGAATTAGCTAAAAATATTGTAGCTCAAGTTTATGGTATAGATGAATCTCAATTGGAAGTAGAAGATAATGTCCAAGTCAACAAAACAGAGGAACAATCCGAATGGAGTGAGAGAGGGGCTGTAATTGATGATAGAGTTAAAAAACATATCCACATGAGAGCGACTATGAATATGTTGAGTCATGGCGCTGCTGTTCATCAAATGTTTACATTGCATCATATGGTTAGAGAAGCATTGGATGATATCGACCCAAACCTAGTTGAACTTTATGATAAGTTTAGTGCTGGTGCAACGCACATGTATTGGTTTCAAAACATTGAAAGAGCAGCTGAACAATTGAAAGGTTCCGCTGTAGGTTCAACTAAAGTTGAATATCAAGAAGGCGAAGATGGCGAAGAAGTTCCAGTTGTAAAAGCTGCTGCTATTTGTTTCCCAGTTTTAGTTCAAGAATTAAGTAAAGGTGTAATGCAGATGTTATCGCATCACCATATCGGAAGACTTGATAAAGCAACATTGGAAAGAGTTTTAGCAGAAGCTGATAAGATTCAACTAGAACCTTACTTTATAATGGTTGGTCCTGCTTTATGGAGAACTACACTTGAAGTATCTAAGAAATTGAATGCCAATTTATCTGAAATCATTTCAGCTATAGCCTCACACGAACCAGATGAAGTTCATAATCTATTCGATAAAATGGAAACCAATCCAAGTGCCGCTGAGAATATTATAAGAAACTGGCATAGAGAAATGTACGAAGAGTAATTACATCACTTTAGAAATTTTATCAAAAAATTCTAAAATTTGATCTTTTAAATAATCTTCTACATTTTTTCTAGGAAGCTTGGATATTTTATCTTGGAATCTATCGTATGACTCCTCAAACGATCCATCTTCTGATATAACATATTCTTTGGATTCCAAAATGCCATTGACAAAAGCTTTTGGACAGGATGGATCAGCAACACAGTCAATTGCCACTAAACGGAAATCACTGACTCTATTTGTGCCATTATATTGCTCTGTCAGTTTACCCAAAGCTCTGGTTGACATACCAATCTTAACACCATCATCAATTAAAGCTTGAACTATTAAACCGCAAGGAGTGGAGAGGAGTTTAGATTTACCAATATAAACATTGCCTTCATTTCTTAAATCAGTAACTAAATGACAGGCTCTCTCTAACGATACATCAGGACTAGATGGATGGTTCAATTCACCCATAGATCTTTTAGCATCGATCATTTCTGTAGTATAGCGACGAACTTCTCGATGCATTTCTTCCCTGTCATAAATTCTTTTATTTTTATTAACTTCCTCATACATCATGTAAGGTCCAGTTACATAATAAGATGGTTTGGATTTATTATTCGTTTCTTCTTTGATATATTCGAATTGATCTTCAGAAAACGATTGGTCAACTAATAATTTGAATGACATATAATTATTTATTATTATTTATAATCGTATTTATTAATTCCAAGCTCTTTTTCAGTTAAAAGTGTAAATTCGTATCCCATTTTATTACACCATTTTTTGGCAGCTTCCCATTTAGCCATATTTTTAACGTAAGTTAAATCTTCATATATAATACTTTTCTTTTTTTTATTTTTTCTATCAAACTGTTTTGGATCTAACGTTTGTCTATATGGTTTAACTTCCACTAAAAATTTTTTCACTTCATTTGATACTTTAATTTTAATAGCAACATCTGGAAAATATGAAGATGTTTTTTCTGTTATTGGATTTGTATATGGTATAACTATTCCCTCAGAAGACCATTCTACCACATCATCATTCGTATCACACCATCTAAAAAGTTTTAATTCCCAAGAAGATAAAAATCTAGGATAATCGTTGCCTCTGTATTTTTTAATATTAATAGGCTTATATATCCCCTGTTTAAATTTTTTATTTATTTGAGTGAGCTTCATTTTTCATTAACTCTAAAAGTTCTTTAGCAGCTTGATCTACGGATATCATAGGATGTAGAGATGAAGAAATATAATCAGGTTCTTTTTGTGGAGCGTAATAATCTAAAATATTAGTCATCTTATCAAACAATTTATTTAATCCAGCTTGAGGCTCATAATTTCCTTCAATACTGTATCTATTAGTCTCAAACATAAATTATCCTATTCTAAAAAGTATAGGTTCACTATCACCAAATCCAGCAGAGGCTCCAGTAAATAATCTCTGTTCTAAAGAATCTTTTTCCTTTAAACCTTGTTCAAGCAAAGCTGGATTTATCGTACCACCACCAAATAAAGCTGTTCCAGAATATTTACCACGAATATTGCCAATTGCTATTTTTGTCAAGGCTGATGCGTATTGATAAACCCAAGGTTCTTTTATTATATCAGATAAAGGTCTTTCCACATAACATGATATGGCTCCATAAAATCTAGATGGGGAAGAACCCATTTTAGGTTGAGGCGTAATTCTCATATATTGAGTTCTTTCATCAAATTGTATATCTCTTCTAAGAGATAAAACCTTTTCTCTAGTCTCCAACCAATTTTTTAAAACATACCAAGAAACCAAATCGAACCCATAATTTCCCATAGAATATGAGAAGTATGTTTGTTGCGCCAATGTTTGTTCAATAGTAAACAATGTATTAATACCATTCGTTGATCCTTCTTCGAAATCTGTAACAGCTATAACTTTCCTATAACTATTTAAAAGATAATCGTAAGAATTCATTAGCTGTAAAGTATCCCTACCTAAACTATCTGGCTTATTAACTTGAAAAATCCAAGGAGAGTTGGGATCTCCTATAACCATTTTTCCTATAGTATATGCTTTAGATACATCTTTGTTTATATTATCATTTTCCAACCTAGCATTAAAATCTCTAGTTAAAGAAAATAAAACGTCTAATCTAATTCCTTTATCTTTCTCGTAAAGGTCTGAATCAAATACCAGATATTCTCTAGTGTATCCAGCATATTTAGTAAACATTTCCGCAGCAATAGATATAAATTCATTTAATTGATCCTCATGTATTTCTAAATTTATCATTGGCGCTCCAAGAGATCTACAGATTCTCTGTCCAACTCTTTCGTAACTATCCATGATATTGTTTAAATTGCTACTATAAAAAGAAGAAACAGGTAAAGATGTTGTGCATTCCATTGACATATATTTTAATTATTTAGATAAATTTCCATTTGTCCAAAAGATAATCGTTTATTTTTTCAACATCTGTTGAGTTTTTATAACCTTTATATAATAACAATTCATGTAATTTAAATTCTGAAAATCCAGAATATGGATCTTTACCACCTATTGTAGTATATGAATTATTAAATGTTGCAGTTAAAGCTGTTACATTTACATAACCATCGCTATCATTAATAATTGTGGATTGAGATGATGGGCGTGTTGGACTCGCACTTAAAAATCTTGTCGAGACACATAAGGGTTTATTTTTATTATTAACCCCATATTCATATTCATAATATTTAACCAAAGTTCCTATACCTACTGAATACTTGTTTGGTATTTTAAATATTCCATAATTAGCATTAGCCCATAACCATTCCACATTTGCTGAAGAATTATATGGAGTGAAAACCGTAAATGTTGAGAAATCACTATTACCAGATAGTATTAAATTTCTATAATGTGTCGATGACAAATTATAATTAAAAGACTGTTTGGGTAAAGTATTATAATAAGAACTTGTAGTCGTATTACTTGTAAAGTATATTTTAGATCCACTTATTTTTGAAGACAGTGATGTTATATAACTATTACCATCTATAGTTGTAAAATCAACAGTTGAATAATCCATGGCATCCAACCATAAAGATATACCCGAAGAAAGTGTGGGAAGAAGAGGAACTGTTTCTCCAAATTTTACAAATATAGATTGCACTCTAGCATCCGTATAGGATGGGCTGGCTGTTATTATGTGGCCAGTCTCATTTTTTTTATAACCATCAGGTTTAAAAATAAAATCTTTGATTTCAATATCATTGACCACAAGCTCTGATATATAACCATAAGATCTTGTAAAAATTTGAATGGATTGATAAGGATCACATTTTACTAGGAAAATGGACTTGGATGCTGATAAAGAATTAGTGGCTGGTATTATATCATTGTTAGGCAAAACAACATTGATTCTATCATCCGAACCGATTGAACCATATGGTGGAGATGCTGAAAGAGCGGATAATGTTACAAATGTGAATACAAAATCTTCATTATAGTCGGATTTAGAGATGTTTATACTATTGCTTGAGTCGTATGGATCTGAACCATCTATGTTTAAAGTTAAACCTATATCTGGTAAAAAAGATTCGTCAAAATTTAAAGATATGGGATTTATAGGTATACTGTTTTCAAAAAAAGATATACCATCTCCAGCATAATATAAATTTCTTTCTGGAGCATTTATGTCATATAAATGATGTCTTCCGTGTAAAAATTGCCCATCATATATAAAATTAAATTTTCTAGCATGTATACCACTTATGGTAAAAGATTTGGTGTTTTGTGGAAATTTGAAATAATCTGGATTAAAATGCACACTCAATGCCGAATAACATGTAGCATCTGTTATTAATAATAAATTATACAATCCACCCTTTTGAGCACCAATAAAACTAGAAAATGATGAAGTGTTTGTGGTAACATAAATAGCAGTTTGCGCTGAACTTAAATTCCAAACTATATTACCAATATCACTCGGAAATATATTAAAAGCTGAAAAACTTTTTTGTTTTGTAAATTCTTGAACTTTATTTGAATATACTGTATTTGAAATATTATTATTCCATTTATTAGATTCTATTTCATATGTTTTGTGAAAAGATTCCCAGCTGGAAGATGCGGCTGAAAAAGAAGTAAAAACAGATCTATTATTCATCCACGATGCACTGAATGTGTTAACTGTGCTATAAGTTGTTATAAACTTATTCCATTCTAAAGCATTTGCAGTTACTGTTTCATACGTACTTTTCCAATTGTAACTATTATCTAAAGCCAAAAAATTACCACTTTGGTCATATATATTATTGTGGAATATTCCCAAATAAGGAAATTCTAAAGAAGCTATTGGATCAGATGCGGAATCTGGAAAATCAGCCATGGCAATCGTATGGTGATTGCTTCTATGGAATTTGTTATGGAAAATAAATACAGACATCTTTTAAAGTTGTGTTTTATACAGATCGCCAAACATTAAAGAACCATCACATAAAAAATTCAAAACAGTAACTCCGTTTGGTGTTTGTAAAATATCATTTGGAATGATGGTACCTACTGGAAACTTATAGACTGTATCGAAATTAACACTCCATCCTCCACCATTTATTTGCTTAACATATAATGTATATATGCCACCTCTTTTCATGCTAACTGATGTTGGATTTTTAATTGTCACATTCATATTAACATCTAAGAAAGCAACTTGAGCCACATCTAAATCCCAATCTACATTACCGCCATTTATGCTTAAAGTGTATCCTCTAAAAGTTTTAGATCTAGTGTTTTGCTGAACTCTATTAGTGTATAATAGATTAGGATCCCCCCATAGTGCGCTATTAGCACAAATTGTTGTATATGTGGAATCATAATTCGCAGATACTGGTTTAAGAGATAGATATGCGCTATACCCCAAACCCCAACCACCACTTTCATAATATACTGTGGTATAAACAGTTTTTATAGAATCCCAATTAGATGATAATGAACTAACTGTGGAATAAGTACTATACCATTCGTATGAATTAGTGTTTATGTTAAATGATCTAATTTGATCAGTTAAGGTGTTATAAAATATACCATTGAATGGTTCATTATATGTGGCTATAGGATCAGTGCCTTGATCTTGGTTCAAATAACTAGATAAGGTATGATGTGATGATCTATGAAATTTATTGTGCGCTCTAAAAATACCAGCCATATGAATTATTTAACAAAAAAGTTATTCAACAATACTATATAAAACTGCATTCAAAACATTTTCTTGTAATTCATATATTTTTAAAATTTCACGATTTATTACCGATGATTGAAAATTCTCATTGATTCCAACAATACAACTTTGATCGAAGTTTTCAGAAGATAATTCTAAAACGCTAGTATTATATATTTTTTCTATAGATATAATATCTCCTAAAGAATTTTCATCTTTTACAAAAGTGTAAGATACATTATTTTTTAAAAAATCAATATTATGTAATAATTTTTTAAAACTTTTTTCGTAAATCCAACTTTGATTCCATTCTTTTTCTTTAATTAAAACCTCATCTTTTGAATATATTTTAAAATCTGTATCATTCAAAATTGTTATTAAATCCAACTCATCAGTATATATTAATATTTGGTTTGCTCTAGCTGTAGAATTATACATGTATACATATATAAAATCTGAATTTTCAGTTTTAGATATATTCATGAACCATTTAAAATAAGAATTTGTACCAAAATCTACAGCTTTTTTTCTGCCTATGGATTTTGTTAATCTACTATCCCACTTTTTTATCAAGCTTTTATTCGTTAATATATAAACAATATCTTTTTCATATTTTGAGAAATTTATATCTATTATTTTTTCATCAGACTCTAATACGGATGATAGAGATATAAAACTGTTTAATGTCATTTTTTTATCCACTAATGATAAATCAAAGCTATAATATCCTTTATCGACTATTCCATATATTTCATTTTCATCTTTTAATTTTAAAGAATTAAAAGAATAAATTGATTTATACAAACTTATATTTGTTTCGTAAAATAAAAAATTAAAATTTGAATTATAAAATTTAAATATTTTATTATCAAAATCTTCCACTAAAATAGTATTTTTATACGTTGGAATTTTTTTAGGTTTTTCAAAACGTAAACTATCATATCTACTTCCCTGACCACCCAATATATCCAATAAAAATAATCTATTATTGAAAGGAGATGATGTATTTTTAAAAATATTTTCATTCGAAAAATATGATAAAAGATCATATTTAAAAACTACATCCAATTTCTCATCAGATACGCACAAATATCTATCTTCCAAAATTGAAATGGAATTTATTTTTTGAAAAGTTAATTCTCCAGACAATGCATCCACAAGCGTTATAATATTTGGACAAACTTGACAAAAAGTTGTATCGTAATCATGTCTCAATACAGTGATGGCAGATATACAATTTACGAACAGATAAAACATGTTATTATTTCTATAAACCACTCCATTTTGGGCAAAGTCTAATGGTTTAAAATTAGCAGCTGAAAAATCATCTGAATTTGTAGTATTGTTATATATACCAACTTTACTACCAGTAACGCCTATAAAGCCATTAAAAGTTGTGGGTATTACATAATTAGGTATAGAACATCTACTATACAAATACATGAAATTGTCATAAAGATATGATAATTTAATATTTATAGTTTTATGATAGGATAGTTCATTGGGTTGAATTATTACTTCATTTTTACTATAAGGTAAAACATCCAAAACATCAATAGTCTTATCATAATCAAAAATGCTTTTTTCAAATTCTGAAGAAATTGCTATCATAATATATCAGTTAACGTATTAGAAACGTTATAATCTCCTTCTAAATAAATCGGTTTAGAAACAGTATCTATCCATTTAAAATCTTTCAATTCCGTATAATACGGTAAATAATTATCCAATTTTTCTCTAATATAATTCTCCATTTCCGCTCTCGTTTTTTCTGAGAATATCCCACTATTAAATATTTTTAAGTTGAAAACATTTGATTTATATAAAGGTAAACCAAAATCAAATGTTTTGTCCATAGTGTCTATAAAACTTCTGGTTCCAGATGGCATATTGTATTTCAAATGATTGGGTGGATAAATCATATTGTAAAAATATAAAACTTGAAATCTATCCAAATATTTGTTTAAAATTTTTATCTCACTTATATTAAAACCACTAGAAGTGTACCTCTTTGCGTCTTTAAAATATTTGAATAAGGGGATTCCGTTAAAATAATTGTCACACCCATAAAATATTCTTCCTTTAAAAGTTTGAGTTAAAGAGTATTTTTTATCTTTAAAAGTCTTTCTTTCATATAATTCACCATCCAAATAAAAATCAGCTACTCCATTTAAAGGATCTATCGAGAAACAGAAATGTCTCAGACCAGATGTGATATCATAGCCATTTATTAAAAAATCAAGTTCTACGACATCTTCAGCATTAATTTTATTTAAAAGTTTAGCTTTGAAATTATATGTATAATCTTTATATTTGCTCAAATATGCTTTATTGAAATTATAATTCGTCAATTTAGAATTTGTTTGAACTTTATTATAATAACCATCGAGATCTATTACAGTCTGCTTATTTTTATCATCCAATTGTATTATAAAAGTTTTATTATCAGATTTTTTACAAAATAATTGTTTTTTCAGAACATATTTACCGTATTCAAATACTTCACAAAAAGTAAAATCTTCAGCTGAAACCGTTTCACTATCAGTGCCAGATAATGATATGGTTTCTTTTAATTGATTATATTTCGTATCATATAATTCAAGTTTACCATCACTTGTACAAATGTAGTAATAATTCCCATCTTTATCTATATCAAATGTTAAAATTTTATAATCTGTTGTTATTATATTGGTTAATGTGCTTAAAGAGACAGAATAAGAATATAATTTCTTATCATCATCAAAACCATAAATAAAACCGTTTCTATAAAAAGCATGTCTTCCTTTGAAAAGATACACATCTTCATCTTCAGACGCAACTATCCTGTTAACAGAAGAACCAGTGTTTATTGTACTCTTTATATCTTTTGAAGTGATAACATTTGATAATAAATCTATGGAAACTAAACCTTTGTTAGTATAAACATAACAATTTTTATTATCATTTACCATAGACCGTACCACATCGCTATTTACATTCAAGGGTATAACAGAAGCCATTGCTGAATTAGAATCTACAATAGTTCCTTTTAAATCAAATTCTATTAATCTAAAATCTTTAGTTATAACATGAATATTTTCCAATCCACTTCTTCTAGATATTCCAGCTATGGCACATAAAGATAAATTGTCTGTAGATATTTGATTTATTTTTTCAAAATCATTATTAAAAATTTGTAATGTTGTATCATTTATTTTTAATATCGAATAAGGTGTTGTGTGAGAATAATTGTAAAATCCAAAACCATTATTGGTATAATTTCCGAATATTTGATTACCCGTTGGTATAGTCCAGTCATCTTTTTCTAAAAAGAAAGAAAATGTAGCTATATTATAATCATAGTCATTATTGGAATCTATATACCCAAAAGTTTCACCATTTAAAACGTATGTTTTCGCATCAACATCTAAATCATGAAAATTAGTATTTTGGTATTCGTTTAGTTTAGTATGATGTATTTTATGAGATAGAGATTCTTCTATCAATTTCTCATAATCCCTTTTCCCCAAATGCATGTATGCGTAGTAAGCTCCTTTTTCAAAAGTCATACTACTCTTAACATCCGAAATATTTTCCTTTAAATCTAAACAACTGAAACTATCTTGATATAATATTTCTAAAGCTGTGGATGATAGAGCTTCGAATTTTGTAACTTTTGAAGGCTTGTAATATCTATCAACCCAAATTGGCCGTGTATCTTTATTTCCAGCAGAAAGCCAAGTGCATAACCATTGACCAGTCAATTCTTCTTGGGGATAAGAATAAGGAGTGGTGTCTTTATAATTTTTTAATTTCTTCCAAATTTTATCACTGTTTAATGGTGTATTGCCACCAATCGCTCCACATTCAGCTAGTTTGCTGGAATTTATATTCAATATTTCATATGGATATATATTATGAGGTACATGGAAATATGTGGTTTTACCAGATTTAAATTCAAATTGATTGGTATATACAGAATATCCTAGATTTATTTTATCATAACCTAATTCTCTATACCCACCAGTAAATATGCTTTCATATTCTTTAATGTTTGTTTCATTTTCGTTTAAAAACACATTACCTCTAGATTGCTCATTATTTTGATTCAACTGGTTCTTCAAAGTCAGCATGTTGACTGGAAGAGATGATAATATATTGTTTACAGGTGCTGTTAATAAGAAATTATTAGAAACATTTAAATGACTCTTATCATTTAATACATTTATATTATTTTTATTATATGTATCCTCATAGGAAACCCAGTTGTTTATGCAATTTATAGCATTGGGTTGTTTTATTTTTTTAATATAAAAATTGTTTATTTTTTTGAAATTGTTAGTTTTTGTTAATGACAATCTTCCATCTATTGTTCTATATAAAGAAAACACTCCAAGCTGAGTATTTGTATAAAAAATTATTTCATTTTCTTTTAAATTATAATTCAAATCCTTGTTGTATATTTCAAAATTATTAGATTTTTCACTTACAAATTTTAAAACACTTAAAGATGGGGAATATACCAAATAATATTTTATTTCATTGTCATAATGATATATTTGACATTTACTTTCATTTAAAAAATTTATTTCTAATATATTATTTTGTGTAAAATTGTTTTCTGTTGTTGAAACTGAAACAAAATTGGTTGAAAAATTCCAATATTTTTCCCCATAATCATCTTTTAAATAATTAAACTGCGCATTTCTACCACACGATATATATTCATCGAAACCATAACCCAATTTTCTAATCGTAGTGGTTGATGTTGGATATGTGAATTTATACCAAACAATGCCATCGTATGAATAATATCCATTAGTAGATGCCGTTTCCGATAATATAAATTTATCTTTACCATAAACGATGGAGTCTATATTTGCCGAATTTGGGAGATATGATTCTTTCCAATTTATACCATCCTCAGAATAAAAAATTTTGTTACTAGTACCGTTTAAAATAACAATAAATTTATTCTCGCCATATATTATAGCTTTTGGAGATATTGAATAGTCTGAAGATATTTCAGAAGGATACCAATTTAACCCATCATTAGAATAGGATGAGAAATTAGAATTAGATGATATTGCTACGAATTTATCTTCCCCAAATGTAACAGATGTCCAAGAAGTATATAGTGGCATATAAGCGTATAAATTCCAATTAAAACCATCTATACTTGAAAAAACTTGATTAGAATCTTTTTTTATTGTTATAAATAAATTTTTACCAAATGTTAAACAATCGAATCTACCAAATGGATTGTTAACACCATCCATACTCCAAGATAAACCATCGTCTTGAGATATTGCAACTTTAGGGTTGGCGTCTACGTCTTGAGATAATGCTACAAATATGTCTTTGCCATATATTAAAGATTTCCAAGTAGTGTTTAATGGTAAATCTTTTTCTATCCAAGTTTTTGAATTTTTAGGCAAAACATATGCTTTTGAAGAATTTGATTTCAACATTACAACATTATTTTTACCTCTAGCAATATCCACCCAATCTGAACTTGTGGCTGGAGAGGAATATGATTCCCAATTAATAGCGTTATTAGAATTTAACGAATATATATAACAAATTTTATTTGTAAAATTGTTATTTTGAATTAAAAATACATTTTCGCTTAGATGATCGTTTTTTGTCAAAATGTTTAAAACATAATTGTTTATCTTCAAATCTCTAGCATTTTGCAAGCTAGGGACTTTTGTGAAATCCATATTGCCATCGACACCAATACGGGTATTTTCGAATTTAATATTCGAATCCTCTTTATATTCGAGATCTAAAGTCTCATAGCTTCTATCTGAGATAAAACGAGTAAGCATTTACAATTATTTAATTAATCAAGTTGAATTACCTCTATCGTTATACCACTTCCAGCGAAATATGGAGCGCCTCCATCTGAAATTATTAAACCACTATTTGGTGTTTCAAAATTTTCTTTTTCGTAAAATCTTACATAATTTGGATTTATGCTTATGGCCCCATATTCCCCATATATATAGAAACCTGTATCTAGATATATTGAATTTTCGTTTATAGGGGGTTCTGGTATGTATGGGTCTATACTTTCCAAAGTAGATTGTTGTGGTACCAACTCCAACAAGAAAGGCAATTCGACATCTTTGGATGGAACGTTAGCTGACAAAATAAATGGCAATTTGGTATTAATATCACCTATAAACAAACTATTATCACTATCATCGTTTATGAATAATAAAACATTATTACTATTACCATAATACGGCAACGAATCCAGAACTTTTTTGTTTTTATAAGTTTCATAAATACCGCATTGAAAAACTGTTAATGGAACTGTTAGATTTATGTAATTACCATCTTCATAGTATATTTGAAAATTTGGATAATAATAAGTATTGTACAATTCGCTAGGATAATATATCGATCTTATACTGCTTAAATTTGGATATAAAATATCATTATTGGACAATTGCAATGTATATGTTTGAATATCGTTTCCATTATTTGGATCAAATGTGAGTTTTATTATTTTAGATTTACTTTGATCGAAATTTGAAAAGTCGAATATTACATCGGAATCGCAAAACACATAATGTCCCATGTTTATATGTTTTTTATTTTTTAAATCATTATATGTTGTTTTAAAATTACCTCCAGATAAAGAAATTATAGTTGGTATATTTCCGCTTAAATTCCAAACCTGTGAAGCGGGTATATTGTATTGATATATATTATCAAATTGACTACCCAAAATATAAAATTTATCACCTTCTGGTTTAAAAAACATTCCAACTGGTCTATTATCTTGAGCACTAATTGCAAATGATGTACTAGTATAATATGCGGTTGTAATATCCCAAGGTGTTGACAATTTATATTCAAAAATTCTATATTTTTCCAAACCTATAATAAAACATTCAGAACCATCTGGTTTGAAAAATAAATCAGATGGTAAAGACTCTTGGCTTTGAACAGAAAATTCTTTCAAAGGATAAGTTCCAGTGGATATTTCCCAAGGAGTTGATAATGAGTATTGATGAATTTTTTTGCTACTAACTCCAGTTACATAAAGATTTGTACCGTTTGGACTTATAAATAAACCTTTAGATCCAGATTCGAATAATATTGGAAATTGTGATATATATACTGCTGTACTCGTATCCCAAGGTGTTGTTAAATTATATTGCATTACGGCATTTTTATTATCACCTATAATATACATTTTTAATCCATCTGGTTTAAAAAATATACCAGTAGGACTGCTTTCCAAACTAGGATTTAAAGCCAAACTTTTGTTATAATATGCTGTAGAAATATCCCAAGATAAGGAGAGATTATATGTGTGAACTTTATCGCTAACGTTCCCAACCATATATAGCGAATATCCACTATTACCAAAAAATAAAGATTGTGGATTTATTTCTCTATCAAAAATAGATTTACTTTTTCCACTATAACCTATATTATCGCCATTATCCAGACCGTAAAAGGTATCTTGAAATAAAAATGATGATGGATATAAAAGTGGATCTATAATATAACCTCCAGAATAAACAACAAAATCGTTCAAAGCACTGAAAGGAGAATTATTAGTGGCTGATACTTTTATATTAATTGTATTTGTTGTAAATTTCATCATTAAAATATTATAAACACTATATTAAACGTTATATTATTATTTAAACAATCAATCTTCTTTCAATTTGGCAACTCACGATTTTGCGGAGTTAAACCGAATCGTGTAAATTATTATCAATTATATATTGATCAAAATCATGTAAATTATTATCAATTATATACTGATCACATTCTTCCTTTGTTCCAACAAAGAGATTTTCTTGAGTTGATGTAATACCAATCGATTTAAAAAATGTGATTATATTTTTATCATTGTCAAATATTAAATGCCAAAGACCGTTTTGTTCTTCAGTACTAAATGACCAATTGTATACATTTCTTTCTATAAGCATATTATGTTATTGTTAAAGTCGAGTTTGCTGAATTATAAGATCCAGTTCTTCCAGAAGCATTTTGCAATGTAACAGCGGGATACAAGTTAACAGTTCTTGCTGGTAATAAAATAAAAGAATCGCCGACAATAGGAGGAGTTGTAAAATCAACTGTTAAGGTAGTATTGGTAAATGATGCAAAATTTACTTTATTGGAAGGATTGGAAGACAATCCATAATTTACTAATGTACCAGCAGAAATTGCAGTAAATCCTGTATATCTCGGCCCAATACCTAATGATGTACTACCAGAAAGAGTTAATGTACCTGTTCCTGTTTTAATTAAATTAATATTACCAGAAATATTTCCAGTATATGTTGTATTGGTAGGATAACCAAAAGTAGTAACATTATTTGCTGTTAAATTAGAAAATGTTGAAGAATTATTAAAAATATTAGCAGATGTACATGAAGCAAAATTGGTAGAGTTATTATTAATATTTCTTAATATCTGATCTGTACCATTTAAATTTAAAAGTGGTATTTTAAGATTGTTAGGTGCGGTATCGTTTCCAATTCTAAGCATTTCATTATTAATAACAAAAGAAGTGTTCATTATTGCCATGCCATCCATAAGCCTAAATGCATAAAATCTATGCCCTGAAACATTAAATGTTACAGTCGAAGGTGTGGGGCTATTGATTGTGAACGTATTGAAAGCGTTATTTAAAATAATAGGTGAATTTATAATAAAAAGACCGTGGGTCGAAGCCCCAAAAGTATTAAACTCACCAGTCCAATTAGAATATCCAGATACGCCTCCGTTAATTGTTATAGTATTACCAGCATTTACTCGTAGAGTTTGGGTTATATTAGAAGCACTATTATCAATAGGTCCGCAAACAATTAGGCCATTTAGGGTAACTGATTTATTGGCAATTAAAGATGTACCAGCTGCTCCATTTATATAAATTGGATTATTAATAATTGTATTTGCTGGTGTTGCTGTTGAAGGGATATTAATAAACCCGTTCGTAGGTACTGTAGCACTCGAAAGATAAACACTTCCAGTTCCAAACGGATTACTATTAAAAACATTAATAGTACCAGCATTTATAAATGTATTTCCAGTATATGTATTATTTCCACTTAATGATAGTGCCTGTGTTCCAATTTTTGTTAAAGAACCAGAACCACTTATCTTACCATTAAGATTGATATCAGCTGTCTTACAATCCACATTTCCAGCACTAGAAGCTAAAATTATATCATTATTGATGGTTTGTGTGTTGCTAGAATTATTTTCAATATTACCAAAATTTAAAGTGAATCTATTTCCAGATAATGCGAATGCTGCGGCTCCCGTATTAAATTTTATTCCATTATAAGGAGCATCTATCGTAAGATTGTTAAATGGTGTTAGTCTATTAAATCCAAATTGCAATTCATCAAAAGGTTTTGGAACTCTTATATTCCAGTTAGAAGAAGTACTCCAGTTATTATCAGAACCTAAACCCGTCCATATAAGAGTAGACGTTTGAAGCAGAGTTGGTGTATTTGTTGGTGTATTTGTTGGCGTAGGTGTTGGGGTTGGGCATCTACTTTCCAAAGGAGTTCTAGTAGGACTTATACTTGGAGTTATAGTGGGAGTAGCTGTTTTGGTGGGAGTGTTTGATGGACTTCTTGTTATCGTAGGAGTTTGTGTGGGTTTTGGGGTTTTTGTCGGTGTTCTAGTTACTGTAGGTGTTTGTGTTTTAGTTGGAGTTATCGAAGGCGTGGGAGTATATGTGGGGGTTATAGAAGGTGTTGGAGTTTGTGTTGGACAAATTGGAAAATTTTTTATAGCCGATAAAGAAAAGGATTGTTCGGATATACCCAATATCGGAGATCCACCATATCCAGTGTTAAAATAATAAAAGGTGTAAACATTATTATCCGATGCTGAGAGAGTGACATTATTGTTTACAAATAATTCATTTTGACTAGATGTTATTTGATTCGTATTTGTAAATGATATTTTACAATTATTAAAATTATTTAAATCGTAAACATTGCTAACCTGCAATCCGTTTATTCCTTTTAAATAAACATTGAAATTTGAAACAGTGTTATTAACAATAATATAGTTTCCATAATATACACTAGTATCAACTAAGTCGTAATTATTAACAACACAATGATATTTTACAGGAAAAGCTGAAACTACAAAAAATTGAGTGTATGTACCATACACATTTGTTCCAGAAAGTTTAACATAATAAATCCCATCATTATTAAATGTATGTACAATATTTTCCGAAGTATAATCCACATCATACCCTCCACTCACATTCCAAGCCCAAGAATCAACAGCTAAGATATTTCTGTTAAAACCGCTCAAAGAAATTGTAAGCGGTGCAAACCCTTTTAATGTTTTAAATTGTTGAGTATTATTAAATGTACTAGAAGGTGAAAATTCACCATTATTAATCAAAGGAAAATATGTCTTTAAACCAATCATATAATTTCTCCCCCCAATATTTCAACTTCTGGTATCATTATTTTAGCCAAGTAATCTTCATTTTCCTTATCAATTAAGAAACCGCTTTGATCGTTTTGTTCCATAGCGGACAGTGGTATAGATAAATGTTTATAAGGATCTGGTAATAAACATTCCGTATTAAAAATGTCTATGTAACCATTGTTTTTGTCTAATGTGAAAGGTATGCCAACCATTGCCGTATTTTGTATAATATTTACTTGAGATCCAAAAAATTTATAAGATCTAAGATCCGAGGATAGTGGATATAAAGTAGTTTTTTCAGCAAAATATCCAGTATCATCTTTTGTGAAAACATAAGCTCTGCCATAGTTTGGTAATTCTATGGAAGGTCTTGTATCGGTGTAAAACGCTTCACCAGGACATCCTACGATTGCTCTATTTCTATCAATTTTTACAGAGTATCCAAAATTTCCAGCTGGCGTGTTTAAATTGAACACAGTTCCCAACTCTGCAATCAGAATCCATTTGTTTAATGCTGGTGCTAGAAAATAATGAAAAACTTCACCTTGTCCAGAATCTCTTAAATTTCTCTTATTCCCCATTGGAGCGCCTATAAGTAACTCATTACCGTATATGCTCATGGATTCTCCAAATCCCCTAGCTTCATCGTAAGGAGGCATTAAAATTTGGTGATATTTGTATCCAGAATTTGAATCTCTCTGAAAAGAAATAACGTAATTTTTTTTAGAATAAGATAACAAAAAGTCTTTTGACATTTCCACATTTAGACCAAAACCACCACTTAATGGAAAATTAAAAGATTGAGTAAGTATCCATTTTCCTATGTTTTCAACATTTTCAGATTTAGTGACATAATCATAAACATAATAATATTCCCCACTAGATGAAGATGATATTACTAAAGTATTGTCTGATCCAGCGCATGATGTTATGTCATCATTTGTGGGAAGTGTTATAGTGTTTTGTTTAACAAAAGCGTTTCCTTTATTCTCGTAAACCAATAAAGTATTTTGAGATTTAACATATATTAAATTTTTATAATAATTTAATATTTTTAAAGGAGTCGTAGATCTCGTAGTTTTTTGAAATCTGTAAGAATTTCCATCAAATTTATAAGTATTAAAAAACTTATAATTATTACTCACCGCCCAAGTTTTATATGCTGGTAATTTATTACCATATAAATTGCCCTTTGTAGAAATTTCTTGAAAACATGTAGATAGGTATTTGTCGTCTATTTTTTCAGGATATCCAGCAACATTAAATTGTTTTATCAAAAATCTACTATCTTGATCCAAAGACGTATAAAACAATGCAGCTTTTATAGATCTTCTTTCTAATACAGGCAAGTCGTTTAAAAATAAAACTGTTCTAAAATCCCTTTCATCGTTATTCTTTACTTGAATTTCCAAATTGCTCATGCATTTTGAAAAAATAACTCTAACTTGTTTATATTGAATTTGTTCATTTAATGATGTTAATTGTTGAGATATTTTAAAATTATGAGAATATTCTAAATTTTCACTTTGTTTTAAAAAAGAATATTTTTCTCTTATCCCCTTTCTAATACAAATAGAATTTGAAACCGTGAAATCAACACCATCTACCAATCGTGTTTTTTTGGCAAAAATTCCATTAGCGTCAAAACCTATACCATACAATGCAGATTCCAACCCTAAATAACCTCCATCATTACATTGATCGTTTATTTCGTTTGGAGTATAAGCTAAACTATATGCTGGACCACCACCTCTTGGTTTTTCATTTAGAGTCTCAAAAAAGGCTAAACAAAATCCACAAGTAGGAGTATCATTGTAATTATAAAAAGCATAATCAACAGATACTATAATATCATGATGAGTGTTCAAAGGTTGGTCGTTCCACATTTGAACAAATTTAAATGTTGAGTCTCTTTGTTGCATTTTATGCCTTTATAGTATTTAAGGCTAAAGATGATTTAATCCACTATGGTTTAGTTGGAAAAACAACATCTTCTGGATTTGAAAAATTTTGAGGAATGTCCCTCAAGTCTTGCCTATAATTTAACCAAGCTTCTTTAGAAGGTTTTGGACTCGAATCTGGCATCACAGACCAATCGGATTGTGATAATAACAAATCTCTTTCATTTCTAATAGAATCCCAAGTTGGTATTAAATTCAATACCCACTCGCCCGAAACCCAATCGCAAGTATATATACTATCATCGAATTCTGGCTTAGGTGTATTTTCAGGCGTTGGTATTTCCACAATAACCCATTTATCATCGAGCCAAATAATTTTTTGAAGGTTTATATCGAAATCAGGTTTCGGAGTATTAAGCTCGTTTGGAATTTCTTTAACATTCCAAGTTCCATCAATTTGATTGAAAAAAGCATATTCAGTATTTTCATCAAAAATCGGAGGTTCTATTTCCGTAGAATTCGAGGGAATTAAAAATATTGGATTTTCAAAATTTACAGTATCCCAAGATTCATAAGCAACGTCTGTTCCAGAATATTTTCCAAATTCGTTAAAAGAGTAAACTGTTTTAGATCTTCTCATAATATTTTTAAAGTTTAATACAAGCTAAAAGAGATATGTTGGCAGGACGTGTTTCCGATCCCGTACGAGGAGTTCCGTTCACACCATCCGTTAACGGCCCTCCAGAATCTTGAGGATTGCAAATATTTGTAAGTCCAGTATAAGGGGAAGCGTTCCCGCAACCAGATCCACCAACAGGAACTCTATGAATATGACCTTGCATTTGATCATTTTGTCTAACTCCAATAGTTCCAGAATATGTTAAAGTCCCTATGGCTTGGCTTCCAGTACCTCTAATGAATATACCCCTAATATTAGGAACTTGAGGGTCGGTATAAGGAGCTGTCCCTGTGTTAAAAACATAACCAGCGTTTATTAAAAAAGTTCTCAAAGAGGTATAACTGGGTCCAAGTGCGGTTGTTATTGCGGCTCCATTACACTCTATCCATCCTTGAGGTGCTGTTGTTGATGCAAAATAAGAGACTATTCCAGTTGGTATTGTTGATTGAGTTTTGGAGTTTATCAAATTATCTAATTGAGTATTCATCACACCACTAATAGCATTAGCCATGGTTGATACCGACCATCTTCTTTCTCCTCCTAAAACAGCCGTATCATATCCAACTATGAAATCGTCGGAAGCAGCTGTTGTTCCTAAAGTAAATTGAGCTAAAGTGCTTGGCATATTATTATATATTTATCTTTATATTAAAAATCAACTGAAAGTGACCAAATAATCGTTTTGAATTCTTATAACAGGATCTGAGTTAACAAATGTTACTACAGAATTTATAGGAGCTGGTGGAGTTTGTGTAGGAGTTGGCGTAACTGTTTTCGTTGGTGTTTGTGTTTGTGTTTTTGTTATAGTGGGTGTTTGTGTTTGTGTTAAAGTAGGTGTTTGTGTCGGTGTTTGTGTCGGTGTCGGTGTTTGTGTCGGTGTCGGTGTTTTAGTAGCAGGTAAACTTAAAGTTTGTGTAACAGTGGGTGTTAATGTTTGTGTTGGCGTTACTGTGGGTGTTGGTGTAGCTGTATCTGTTACTGTAGGTGTTAATGTTTGTGTTGGAGTTACAGTAGGCGTTAAGGTTCGTGTTGGCGTTACTGTAGGTGTTGGTGTTTTAGTAGGTGTATTTGTACGTGTATTTGTAGGTGTATTCGTTACTGTAGGTGTTTGTGTTGGAGTAGTAGTAGGTGTTTGTGTTGGAGTTTTTGTAAGCGTTGGTGTAGGCGTAACTGGAGGGGCTGAGAACGGGTTTTTATAATCTAAATATGCTGAAACATATATCGTTTCCGTTAAGGATAAATTTTCTATACTGGAATAACTTATATTTATACCAGTAGAATTTTGATAAAGATTTGATTGAGCATATGGCGCTCCTAAGTTGGCATCTGTTATAGATAAACTATCGTTTATCAATATAAAACCCGTAGATCCAGATTTTATATCCAAAGATGATGCCCCCATAAGTATACCATCGCCAGAAATATATGTATAATCCAATGGCACATTTGAATCATAATACAATATACTAGACCCATTAATAAAATCTGGAATTATAGAAACATTACTATTCTTTATATATAAACCAGAACCTTCAGTGGTAATAGTGTCTAAATATATCGGACCATCATTTCCGAAAGCATTTGGATCTGGTGTTGAACTTATTATAACTTTATTTGGACCAATTTTATTGATGGACAATCCAACTTGTCCAAATGGTAAATAAACAGCGGTTAATGAAACATTTCCAGTAATAACGAAAGTTAAAGTATTTTGGTTGGCAGTTCCTTTAATGTTCGGGTCATCCGCACATAATGCTATAAACGTACTATCCCCGAAAGTGTTGTCTGCCTTTATAGTTACTCTTTTACCAGATAAAAATTCATAACTGCAAATATTCAAACTAGAAGGATTGAATGGTTCACAATCCAACCCGATTGGCTCTGTAGAGTAAACTCTACCAACACCACCGCCAGCAGAATATGTTACACTCACAGTATATCCCAAATAATTAAAATATGCTACAAAATTATAATTATCATCTAAATCAAAATAACATTTAGGATTTGTAGAATTATTACATGGTCCACCAATCCATCTATTGAATTGGTAATATTCAGTAGTAGGCTTTGCCGTTAAACTTATAAAAGTTTGTTCGGATAAAGATTTATACGTATTTGAAGTTGTTATATTTAATTCAGAATCGTCGTAAATCCATTCTATAACACCCTGCGCTGGTTGATTCACTAAAATACTTTTAGTGGTTGGAAATGCCAATGTTTCGAATTCTCCACCTTCCGTATTGATTATTAAAGAATCATTATCGAAGGGTTGACTTTCAACTCCTAAATTTAAATCATAGTATATGACCTCTCTATACATTGATTTAACATCAACGTCACCCCACATTATAAACGTACAAACTCTATCTCCACTGTAACAAGGTATACCATCGAATCTATCAAACTTATAACCAAATGGGGCTGGAGATGCCGAAATAGTAACATATGTTCCTAAGAAATAATCGGTTTTACATTGTCCAGTACAATCCAATTGACCATCTAATGTCATTATACTACCTAAAGTTGAATCTGCTTTCAAAGTAACTAGAGGTAATAATTCAAAATTGGCTATTAATTTTTTATCATCGTTTAAATACAAAACGCAATCGTTTGTACTACCAATACATTCTGTCTCCCCCAACCATGAAACGAATCTACTATTAGACGCTGCTGAAGCAACTAGAGTTATAGTGGAATTAGCAGAATATAAGTATTCGCAATTATCACCGCAATAAATACATGGAGGATCTGTAAACACATCGCCTTTACCAGATCCAACCTTTTCTATTTTTAATCTTTTATAAATTCCAGATAAATTACTTGAGAAAAATCCAGAGAATTTAATATTTTGAGTTGTGTTAACGTCTATAAAAATAACCTCATCATATGGATAAGTTGGTCTTGTAGCATTTACATAAAATTCTATATCATCTACGTAAAAATTAAAAATATTTTTAGTTTCGTTATACGATGTCAAATAAATTGTTTTTGTGGATTGAGTATTTTTATCAGTGTATGTTATTAATAAATTATTTTCAACATCTTTTATGTTAAAAAATTCTTTACCTACGAAAATATTAGTATTGTCATAAGATTCCCAATCGAAGTGAACAACATAATTACCCACTTGGTTTATTTCTAAACTCTCAACATTCGAGGCAAATGCGTAATTCACACTATAGGGTAAAGTGTCAACTATATTTAAAGAATCATCATCTCTAACTCCTATATATCCAGATTTATTAGATATAGCTCTAACATAATATGTGGCTGAAGGATTTGCGTAATTGTTGTCTAAAAAATAATAAAATGGCTTTAATAATAACGGACCTTCTGTTACAAAAGTATTATCTTCTGGTTTATAATACAATTTTTCATTTACTATAAACGGTATAGAGTTTAAATTTCTAGAAAAATAACTAAAATTATACTCATTTAAAAATGAATTTTTTCTAAAAGACCCTCCTGAATACTCCACTAAATTTATTTCTGGCACATCACCGTAAGGGCTAGAGAGAGAATATATATTGGTTAAAGTTTTATTATTCGGATATATTTTACTATAATTTAAACTTTCTAAATTTGAGGCATATATTTCTGGACAAATATATTTGTAATTTGAAGCTGATAATGAATTTTCTAAAGTTTTTATAAAAACTAAAAATATTTTTTTATTTTTTTCATCATACCATGGGTTTACAAATGTGTCTAAAAATATATTAAATCCTACTTTTTTATTATAAAAGGGTTTGGTGCTTGCATTCTGAAATTCATTATTTTCGATATCATATTTGTAAGAATCACTAATTACATAATTTTCAGTTTCTATTACTATTACGTTATTAATTACAAATAGTTTTAAAACCTTATCTTTTATCTCATTTACCACAAAATCTGGATATTTGAAAAATATTTTAGAAAATGCAGTGTTAATATCACTTACTGTATTATAAAAATTATTTCTTACAAAGATTTTACCAGTTTTTATATTTTTCTTTTCATATATTGAAGAGTTTTCTATTTTTTTATTAGAAAATTCTGTAGATGAACCTTTAATCAAACCCCCATCATATAAATCTCCAGAAATATATTTTGTTTCAGTATTGAGTTTTTTATATAAACCGAATTCATTACTATATTCATCCGTATACCAATCTACTACAACACCCTCATCCAATAAAAGATTTTTAGTATCTTTCTCTATAGGGTATATGTCTACATCGAAACTACCTTGCCATATTTGATCCTTATCCCCACCCCAAAAAGTTATATTATCGGTAACTTTAGAAACACCTTCTGTTGATATTTTAGTATTTTGCTGTCTGCTTTGATAACCATAAAAAAGTTTATCATAATTGTTACTCAAAACGTCATTTAATCTGAAACCGTTAGATATTTTATCTCTATTCCAATCAACATTTACACTATAAACTAAAGGGGAATTATTATTTTCTTTATCCGATGTATATATCGTATTTCCTATTTGATCTGGATTTGGAAAAATATAAACTTTATCTGGTGAAGTATTGCTAGGATTTAACTTATATGATTTATTAGGAGTATTATAAACTAACAATGTTTGATTCTGAGGTATAAAAAAACCTCCTAATTCATATAATGAATATAATTCATCCAAGGGTTGATTTAATATATTTGTGGAAAAATGTTTATTTAAAAATTCAGATGAATTTTTTTTAGATTCGAATAGTAATCCAGAAACACTTTTATTTTCTGAATTTGTAGATATGTAGTAAAAATCGGTACCTATAAATTTTGGATATAATGATTTAAAAAGATTTAATTTTAAATCTTCGTCATTTTCAGATGATATGTAATTTAAAAAATCTCTATTTTTTAAATAATATAATTCATCTCCGCTTAATATTGGATTGAATGTAAAATCTGAAATATAATCATTATTTGAAGATTTTAAATATAATGGATATGCAGATATTGAATTTATTATAGATTCTTTAAAATTTAAAAATATATTGTGATCTAATTTATTTGTATATGTATATTTTGTATTTTCAGATTTATCATAAAAAGGATCATTTTTACCATATAGTTCTTCGACATTTACATTGAAATTATTATAAAAAGATGACAGTTTACTACCTTTAGTGTCTATATTATTCTCTATATATTCAAATATTATTTTTTTTATAATACTCTCAACTCCAACGTTGCTACCTTTTAGGTTATACCTTAAAACACTATCTTTCACATCCTTTCTTTTACTTTTATAATAAAAGGATATTTGTTTTAATTTTTGTATAAAAAATGGAATTATTATATCTAAATCAGAATCATCTGTAAAATCCGAATTCAATATAAATCTTTTCTCTTCTTCTGTGGAAAAATTTAATGTAATTTCTCTTAAAAGATTAATATAGGCGTCTCTAACTATTTCCTTTTCTTTAAACTTTTTGATATTTTTTTTAGATGACCATTTAAAAATATAATTTTGATAATTTTTAAAATTTCTTTCTAAGTCAAAAGATTGATAACTCTCATATTGAATAAAGGATATAAACGAATAAGGAGCATTATAATCCTTCGGATTCTCTACATCATTGACTATACTGTATGGTAAAAATGAAAAATCCATTATATTTTATTAGTTGTAATTATTTACGGGAAAAATAAAATTTTAAAGAGGCTTATACCAATTTCAAACCTCTATATAAACTATATGATAACGATTTATCCATTAGACCCCCAAATTTGGACCAATCTTTGAAAGATGTTTGCTGTGGTGTTATTGTTGTAAAATCAGAATCAAAATCTATAACATTATCATAAATTTCTAACTCTTTATTTGGTATATAATTATAAAATTTATAATATTGTTTTATTTCTGACCCAGATTGTTCTTTTGTAGCTGTCACCAAACCCCAACCCCAATTATAATTAACCGAAGACAGGGGTATAATATCTCCATTTTTATAACCTTCTACTATAGTATTTGTGACTAATTTGAAATTTTCAGAAAATAATTCAAACGTGACTATGGGATAACCTGCTATAAATTTACCAGTATCTATATTTATTTCGCTACCCAAATTATTATTTTTCAAATATCTTATAGAAGAAAGGGCAAAATTTCTATTATATACATTGGGGCTACCAAAAACTTTTTTTTGCCCCATTGATAACAAATCTAACGCTCTTCTCACAGAAGGTGGATAGGAATATAAATATTTATTCAATTCTATTCCAGTAGATTCAGCATATGATATCAATTGTTGTATATTACAAGTATCTATATCGGAATTATTTTCTACAAAATTTGTTATTTTTTCATATATTACCTTTCCAATTTCATCTATATTTTCATTTTTACCTATTATTTGTCCAATAAAGTCATCTAATAATACTCTTTTATCGAATAATGATTCTTGTTGAATATATGATTTAAATTGAAGAGATGCGTCTAAATTTTCTCCTTTTTTTGCTATAGCTGGTTTTGGTTCTAATATATCAAAATAAGTACTCAAGCCTTGAATTGTTCTAGGTTGTGGATTTTCAGTTTTTATAAATTTGTTAATCCATCTGAAACCAGTCCAATCGCCAGTTACAAAATAAACACTTTGCAAGTCTTGTAATGTTTTTAATTGAAAGTCCTTTAATTTAACGAATGGTAAAGCAGATAAAGGAGTGTTCATGTTTTTAGTGTCTGCGAAATAAATTTTACCATCCACATTGTTCACAACCCAAAGCTCTCCAGAGGAATCAACGGCTATGCCCCCAATATCTTTTAAATATTCATATCTAACTGTCCCCTGACTAAAAGTATAGTCTTTTTTAGTTTTTGTTGAAAAATTTATTTTACTTATCGTATCTGTTTTATGTAAAACGTATAAATTTTGTTCAGCATCTATGCTCATCATGCCAAAACCTTCTATTCCTCTAATTTTTGTTTTTTCCAAACTTTCTGTATTTATATGATAAACATAATCTTCTCTTTCATAGTTTAAAAAAGATGACTCGTTAATATTTTCCACACCCACCCACAAATTATTGGTATTATCAACTATTATTTCTTGTGGAACTTCCAAATAATTAAAGTAGATAATATCTAACAATTTTCCATTATTTGCATATTTGCAAATAAAATTAGACAATGGATGTGTATACGCTACATACACATTATGATTTAAATCTACATCAACACAACTGGGTATTATTGTGTTTTCACCAACAAAGCCAAAATATTGAGGATATTTTTGAATTGTTCTTATATCATATTTCCCCTCTATGGTTTTAATGTCTGTAGAAACATCGGATATTTTTGAAATAATTTTTCCTTTTTTACGATATAAATCCATATCGAAAAGTTCTAAATTTTCAGAAGAAAAAGGTGGTAAATAAACAACGCCAACAGTATCAGTTTCATAATTTATTTTTATAACAGAAATAGCATCTGTTAAAGAAACGTAAAGATTTCCGAATCTATCAGTAGTTGACCACATTGGACTTGCAGTATTATTATGATTTAAAAAAGACACATTACTTCTCAAAACTCCAAAATTATCCAAATAATTTACATCTTTTAAATCAATTATAGATATGGGGTTTCCTTCAACATCTGTTCTGTAAATTTTATCATTATCCGCATCTAGTATGAAAACTCTATTCTCTTTATCCTCATCTATGTAATTTAAAGGACAGTATGATACATGAAAATTGGCCGTTGTTGTATCGGTAAAAGTATGTAAGGAAGGTTTAAAGTAAAATTCCAACTCTTCAGTATTGCAATAATTATAAACACTTAATTTTTGATATCTTTTAATTTTAGAAACTCCTAGTTGAGAAATAAAACCATATATTGGATATATTTTTGGAACTGGGACATCTTGTATTTTAACAGTTGCTGATATGGCTACTGTTTTAGCTTCGTATGGTAATGATACCTTGCCAGCAAAATAAGGGGAGTCATTATATCTTGGTACTGATTCGTTTTTACTAAAAACTGCATCTTTTAATTCATACGCACTTACGTTCACATATTCTTGTAATGGATCTAAGTCAACATATTTTATTAATTTTAAATTTACATCATACAATTCATTATTAAATTCTCCTGTATGGAAATTATAAATTGGTTCATATGCTTTTACGCTATAATCTTCATTATCTTTTAAATTCAACACAAACGGTATATTCGTATTTTTCCATTTTATAGGATATATGTCAAACGGGTAAACCGATTGAGCCGACAATGTCCCAACAGTTTTATTGCTACCTTCTATTGAAATTCCATTACTTGTAATTCTTATACTGGATGCTGGATTGAAAATGGATCTAATTGTTTGTGCTGACCATGGAAGATTGAAATAACCTTCGTCATAATTTTCAAAAAAATTATTTAAATTGTTATTCAATATATCATTATCGTTAAATTCTTTAGAATTAAAAGATGCATATATTATATCAACACTTTTTTGGTTGAAATCCGATTGTTTTTGATCAATAAAATATATGTTATCTATGTCTTTGTTGCTTCCACTCGATCCTATGAAACAAGAACCTTCTACGTGGCTATTATAAAAATTAAAATCCATTTTCCAATTATTATCAACATATCCAGTCGTATACGGTATAGCATACACTGATACAGAATTGGTTTTAGTGCTTTCCACTACTTTGGTTTGTAAAAAATTATCCGAATTAACAGATACGCTTACAAACCCATGAAAGGCTCTCAAATGACTATATTTGTTAGTGTAATAAGATGAAAGAGTTAAATGATCGCTTTTAGATCCAGATACGTATAAATTTATAGTGTAATCGTTTTTTCTTAAAAAATTTTCGTTTTGCCAAGAATTATATCTAGTAACTATTATTTGATTACTCGCTTTACCTGTTGGCAAATTATAAGTTTTACCATTAGAATTTAATGGATGTATATAAATATAATCTGGAAAAATATTTTTGGCCGTTAAAGCGTTTTCAAGTATCAAATTATAAGAATCTCCATTTTTATCAAAAATTGTAGCCCTAACATTGTATGTGTTTGGAAATTTATAATGATGTTTAGCGGATGATCCAGTAAAAATGGTATCATCTCCAAAATCCCATATTATGTAATTGTTTGAATAAAAATTTCTGTCTGTAAAATTTGGACTCCAACTCAATGAGAAATAAAAAGCTGTATTTTCTAAAGTATAAGATTCGTAAGTTTCTGGCGCTCTATAATCATCATAAACTTTACATACTATTTTTACACTGGATAATAAATGTGTCATTTGTTTAATTTATGATAATATTTTTTCTTAAAACTTCATAGTCTTCATAAAAAACAGTTTTAAAATAAGGTAATTTTATAGATTGTGTCGTTATGAATATATCTTCGCTAGGAGCATTATATATGGGATTATGTATTAAAAAACTCAAACCATTTATTAAAATTTTTTGATTGTTAACCAACCTTTCGGTGTAAAAAGAATCAACGCCATTGATTTGATATAATGATGAATTTAATTGGTCAATATTAATATACTTTCCCAATTGTAAATTATCAAAATATGATTTAAAAAGATTTATTATATTTTCTATTAATGATTGATTGCTCACAAATGATTGATTTGTTTTATTAATATAAAGCTTTGTTTCAGATATTATTTCTGGATATAAATTTTTAGTTGAAATTTCTTCAGTTGTAGCAACTCCCAATCCTAAAGAAACATAAACTGGATCTTGAAATACTATTTCCGATGTTATTACTTTTAAAGGTGTTATTGAATCTTTTATTTTATTCTTTAACCCCAAATTTAAAAATCTATTATAATTAGCATTTTCATTTTGAGGAACTCTTGGTATACAATATAAATTTATATTATTAAAAGAACAAGAGTTTCCAAAATTTATTTGATTAAACATAATTCTACTATCCAAATTGGGTTGAGATAATCCCAAATCGAAATAATATTTCATGTGTTCATTCGTATATAATGTATTATCAACAGCTTTAATATCTTGTATTAAATTTGAAAAATTTTTCAAAATATAATTTTCAAAATCGCTAGAATTTATTAATCTATATTGAGTTTTATATGTATTACTAGCATTCTTCTTAATACTATCAACATCTTCTTGGAATGTGAACTTGGAAGATGGTAACGTATTAATGAAATTTAATTTCAAGGCTTCATTTATATTCAAGATTTTCATTCCAGAAAATCTTATATTTGACATAATTTCATTATATTCAACTGAATTATACAAAAACATTCTAGATCCATTTAAAGCATTAGACCCTATTTCTCCATCTACTCCATCGCTTCTCAAATAATATATAGCAACTAAATCACCTTCATTTAATTTTTTACCAGTTATACCATCTCCAAACTTAATAACATATCTTTGATTTTCATTAAGTCTTAATTCGAATGATTCAGATAATGGATTTTCTAAAAATAAATTATTAACATTTTTCAATTGCCTCCAAGATTCGTTAGAAGGTTTCACATAAACGTGTATGTTATTATGATCTATTAAATCATTATTACCACTTTCATCAACAGATACTAATGTCAATTCTTCAAAAGGTTCACCTGTTGAAATGTATAAAGGATATTGTACAAACGAACCTTGGTATAATAATGCAGATTCGTTTAAATCATTTAAAACTTCAAATCCAGATTCCGATTTAGTAAATGTCACATCTTCTACAAAAGAATATTGCAAATCATTTATATTAAAAAAAGCATATCTTGGAATAGTGTATATACCTATGGGTAAATCTGAATTAGATGCTGCTGAAAAAGATATTACTGATGTTTGTATTCCTATAGGATTATAGTTTAATGTTTTAACTATTCTATTAACATTCTCGTATAACTGTGCAGTTGTGAATGCAGCTTCATTTGCTGTTCTGTTTAAATAAAATAATAAAACGTGATAACTGTAAGCTACAACATCCAATAAACTATTGAAATTTGAACCTTCAAATATTTGATCAGTGAATACTCCACCTTCAATCAATCTTTGTTGCATTAAAGTTTTCATGGATGTGGCATCGAATGCCGCATAGCTATTGAAAGATAGTGGGAAATTTTGATTAGTTATGTTATTGTCTTCGGCCATATAATTTAATTGAAATAGTAACCAGATTCTGCTAATGTTCCTTTTATTTCTAAATTATTAATGTTTAGAGATGGAGCGGATATTATTAAATCTATAATATATTGTTGTTCGTCTGTATTTGTTGTGATATTTATATTATCTACGGTTAATCTAGGCTCAAATCTTGTCAAACCTTGCAATATAGTATCTCCTAATAATCTAGCATTTGCTGTCGATATCCCAGTGAATAAAAATTGTAATAAATTCAAGCCAAATATTGGATTTAATATTTTTTGACCAGGCATTGTTGTAAATATGTTATATATACTATTTTTTATAGCGTTTAGATCATAATCAGCTACTATATCTTTTTGCTCTTTAATATTGTATAAAGGGTTAGTTTTGGTGTAATCTATTTCTAAATCTACTTCCAAATCTATATATGTATTTTTTCTAGCTTTCGGTAAACGATTAAATTCTTTTACAATTATAGCAGCCATGGAATTATTTAGATTTAAATTTTAATATTGAAAGATATATTGCTTTTGTGTAATGAAAAATTAAGTAATATGTATATGGCTGGAAAAATAACTATTGAAGAAATAAAAACCATTTTAAATTATCAAGATAAAATTAAAAACAAGTATAAGAGTATAAATTTTGATACTTTTATAGAAACTGGTACTCACTATGGTTCAACGATATTTTCATTATATCCATTCTTTAAAGAATTACACACTGTAGAATTATCTGAAAATTTTTACAATATATGTAGGGAAAGAGCAAAATATGAAAATATCGAAAACATACATTTTCATTTGGGTAGTTCAGATATAGTTATAAAAAAAATATGCGAAGATATTAAACAACCATTAATATTCTTTTTGGATAGTCATTGGTCTAAAGACAATACGGCTAAAGGAGAAATAGAAATTCCTCTTTTAAAAGAATTGGAGAGTATAAAAAAAAGAAATGAAAATGATATCGTTATAATAGACGATTTAAGACTTTTTGGTACAAAAAATCCAGATGATGTGGATTGGAGCGAAATAACCACAAACAATATTTTAAAAATATTGGGAGAAAATGTATTTGCTACGATGGAGTATAATGACAGATATATTGTTTTTTTAAAACAAAATATGTAAAAATGTTTCTTTAAGTATAAATAATTAAGTCAAATTATGGGAAAATTTATAAAATTATACGAATCGGCTATTCAAAGATTTACGAGAGGTGGTTTATTAGTGGGCGATCTTGTTAAATTTAAAGATGGATATGGGAATGATGATTTTTTTAAAGATCAAAGTTCCAACTATATAGAAAAGATTAAAAGTTTTATAAATAGTGGTTTGAATATAAGAGTTTCAAGCATTAAACCAGTGCGCCCATCTTACCAACCTGGTAACGTTTACAATGAATCTAGTGAATTTTTAGTGGATATAGTTTTGGAGAAGGCCCCAGGTCTTTATTATGAATTTATAACAGTACCAATGAGGATATTGGAACATTTTGATACTGGAGTTAATCTAGCCCCAATACCAGATGCTCTAAGATATGATAATAAGGCATCTACAGATATTACAGAATTAGGATCTATCCGTAAAGGCGCGGAAACTCTCTTGATCCAT
>Ga0214923_10001606_pt1 | contig 31956 bp, 25 predicted proteins | sample LL1510_MetaG_FD_177993 | JGI IMG/M metagenome (GOLD analysis project Ga0214923, IMG submission 177993) | Freshwater microbial communities from Lake Lanier, Atlanta, Georgia, United States - LL-1510 | ecosystem: Environmental > Aquatic > Freshwater > Lake | place: USA: Georgia | collected...
CTTGGTTGGCCTCTTGATTACTCCAGCGATTGTTGGTTTTGCACTTCCAACACAGTCAGCAATCTCGATTGTGATTGCACTTGTTGCAGTTGCAGTAATCATCGGCGCACTTGTGCGCAACCGTCGCCAATCAACCACTATCGAATATTAAAAATTCGAACACCCTCTAGATAAAGGTTCGGTAGATAACGCGTAGTGGCTAAAGAATTAAAGAAGCTGGTGATTGTTGAGTCACCAGCGAAGGCTCGCAAAATAGGCAGCTACCTCGGCGCTGATTACATCGTCGAGGCTAGCGTTGGCCATATTCGCGACCTTCCACAGCGCGCTGCCGATATCCCCAAGGAAGTGAAGAAACTTGCTTGGTCTAAAGAAGGCGTTGATATCGAAAACGATTTCGCACCGCTCTATGTCATTAACCCTGACAAGAAAGCAAAAGTTGCTGAGCTCAAAGAGTTGATGAAAGAAGCAGAAGAGATTCTGCTTGCAACAGATGAAGACCGCGAAGGCGAAGCCATTGCTTGGCACTTAGTAGAAGTGTTGCAACCCAAGATTCCAATTAAGCGCATGGTCTTTAACGAAATCACAGAAGAGGCCATCAAGGCTGCAGTTGATAACACCCGCGATCTTGATTACAACTTAATCGATGCGCAAGAAACCCGCCGCGTATTAGATCGTCTCTATGGATATCGACTTTCTCCAGTTTTGTGGAAGAAAGTCATGCCGCGAATTTCTGCTGGGCGCGTGCAATCTGTTGCCACTCGCTTAATTGTTGAAAAAGAACGCGAACGCATGGCCTTTATCTCATCCTCCTGGTGGGATCTCACCGCAAAAACAGATTTAGGTTTCACAGCTCGTCTGCTATCTGTAGATGGCAAAAAAGTAGCAGCCACCGCGGACTTTGGCGCAGATGGCGCAGTGAAAGAAAAGTCTGCCAAAGACATCTTGCTCCTTGATGAGAACCAAGCGAAATCACTTGTTGAATCCCTTAAGAACACACCGCTGACCGTAAAGTCGATGGAAGAAAGTCCGCGCACTGAAAAACCAAAGCCACCATTTACGACATCAACCATGCAACAAGATGCAGGTAGCCGCTTAGGTTGGGGAGCGCAGATCACGATGCGCGTTGCTCAGCGTCTCTACGAAAACGGTTACATCACCTATATGCGTACCGATTCCATCAACTTATCTGATCAAGCGCTCAAAGCTGCCCGTGCTGCCGCAACTGCGCTCTATGGCAAGGACCATGTCTACGAAACTACGCGTTTATATCAAGGTAAATCTAAGAATGCGCAAGAAGCGCACGAAGCAATTCGCCCAGCAGGTGACACCTTTAGAACCCCAGGTGAATTAGCGCCAGAACTTTCACGCGATGAATTTGCACTCTATGACCTTATTTGGAAGCGCACCGTGGCATCACAGATGGCTGATGCTAAGAAAATGCAGATGCGCGTGGACTTCGATGCGACAACAAGAGATAAAAAATCTGCAATCTTCCGCGCCAACGGTTCGGTAGTCACATTCCCAGGATTCCTTGCAGCCTACGATGACATTGCATCCGATGAAAATAAGGATGAAGAGTCCGAAGATCGCAGATTACCTGCGATGACAAACGGTCAATCGGTAAAAGTCGATGAATATTCCTGCGAAGGCCATGAAACCAAACCACCAGCCCGCTACACCGAACCAACTCTTGTAAAAAAGCTAGAAGAGCTCGGCATTGGTCGCCCATCAACATTTGCTTCGATTATTCAAACCATTCAAGATCGCGGCTACGTCAACAAACGTGGACGCGCACTTGTTCCAACATTCCTTGCTTTTTCAGTGACAGGCTTGCTCGAAACCCACTTCACCAAATTAGTTGATTACGACTTCACCGCATCGATGGAAGAAGATCTCGACAAGATTGCATCCGGTGAAGCAGGGCGCGTTGATTGGCTGCGCGATTTCTATTACGGCCACGATGGCCAGCCTGGGCTAAATGAACTAGCACTTGATCTTGGCGTTATCGATGCACGCGCTACCAACACCATGAATTTATCTGACACTATCGAAATACGCGTTGGTCGCTATGGCGCATATTTACAAGAAAACCTTCCCGGAGAAGAACGCAAACTTGCCAATATTCCAGAAAACCTTGCACCTGATGAGTTAACACTTGCCAAAGCAATTGAACTTCTTGCTGCTCCATCAGGAGAACGCGAACTCGGGATTGATCCCACCACAGGCCTAGAAGTTGTTGCAAAGTCAGGACGCTTTGGTCCTTACATCACCGAAATATTTCCGGAAGCACCCGTTGAACTCAACGATAAAGGTGAACCCAAGAAGAAGCGCAAGAAAGCTGATGCACCGAAACCAAAGACCGCATCACTTCTTTCTACAATGACGCTTGACACCATCACACTTGATGATGCGCTCAAACTTTTATCTCTTCCTCGCGTACTTGGTACCAATTCTGCCGGCGAAGAAATCACTGTTCAAAACGGTCGCTACGGCCCCTATCTCAAAGCTGGCACAGATTCGCGCACACTGACCTCAGAGGAACAACTCTTCTCCATTAACCTGGATGAAGCGCTTGAAATTTATTCAAAACCAAAAGAACGTCGCCGCGGTGTTGCAAAACCACCACTCAAAGAACTCGGCGTTGATCCTGCATCACAAAAACCTGTCATTATCAAAGATGGTCGTTTTGGCATGTATGTCACCGACGGTGAAACAAATGCAACGCTACGTCGCGGTGACACCCTTGAAGCAATGACTTTAGAACGTGGCCTCGAACTCCTTGCTGGCCGCCGCGCGTGGGAAGCAGAGAATGGCCCATCACCTAAAAAGTCGCGCAAAAAAGCCGCTAAAGCAAAGCCAGGGGATTCAGCGCCATCGCTAACAAAGAACACAGTTAAGAAAGCTGCAACAAAGAAAAAGGTTGAGAAAAAGGCGACCGGTAAATCTAAATCGAGCGCTGAGTAAACTCATAACATGACTCAAGAAACGTGGTTACTCACAGGCGGAGCCGGATATATCGGCTCACATATTGCCGATGAGTTCATCCGTGCGGGCAAATCAGTCGTTATCTATGACTCGCTCTACCAAGGCCTTGAATCCCGTATTCAGTATTTGCGTACAAAACACAACACTGATATTCCTCTGATCAAGGCGGACATCCGTGATTACAATGAAATTGAAGGCGTAATCCGCAAATACAACATCAATGGAATCGTTCACACTGCTGCCCTCAAAGCAGTTGGCGAATCAATGGAAAAACCTGATGAGTATTTCGAAGTGAACCTGACTGCTACAAGTGAATTAATTGATATCGCACGACGCAATAACGTCAAAAAATTTATCTTCTCATCTACTGCCGCTGTGTATGGATCACCCGATTCAATGGAACCTTGCCTTGAAGACGGACCCAAAGCCCCTATCTCCCCATACGGAGACTCCAAATATCAAGCTGAGGCAAAAGTAACCGCCTTTATCAATTCACCTGGCAATCACGGAACATCACTGCGCTTCTTCAATGTTGTTGGCACAGCAGCCCCAGAATTGATTGATAACTCGGTAGAAAATCTTGTACCTATCGTTTTGGGTAAACTTAATGAAAACCAACCACCAGAAATCTTTGGCACTGATTACCCAACTCCCGATGGCACCTGTATTCGCGACTATGTTGATGTTCGTGACATCGCCCGCGCGCATTTAGCTGCTGCGGATGCAACCGGGCAACTTCCTCCAGCACTCAACATCGGTACAGGTCGTGGTGCTTCAGTACGAGAAGTAATTGATTTAGTTCTCAAAGCAATCAACAAGTCAGATACACAAGTGATTGAATCTCCACGTCGCGCCGGAGATCCAGCTTTTCTCTGCGCAGATATCAACCTTGCAAAATCCTCAATGGGATTTACCTCAAAGTACTCGCTCGAAGAGAGCGTGAGAAGTCTTTTCTAGGCCTATCAGCGCTCCCCGATAGACTTTCCGCATGTCCCAAGGCCTGCCTAACCCAGCAGCCCCTGCGCCTCAAGCAACTCGCAGCGTTCTGGCTATCCCAGCCTTTCGCAAACTCTGGAACTCGATGGTCTTCTCATCCCTCGGCGACTGGCTTGGGCTTCTTGCAACTACAGCTCTTGCTCAGCAACTATCCGGTGGCTCGTATGCAACCGCTAACTTTGCAATCGCAGGTGTCTTTATTGCTCGATTGCTACCAGCCGTATTTCTTGGCCCAATAGCTGGTGTTCTTGCCGATCGTTTTGATCGCCGCAGACTTATGGTCATCGTCGACATTTTGCGCGCAGCGCTCTATATATCGATTCCAATCGTTCACACTTATTTCTGGCTCTACACCGCCATGATTTTGGTCGAATGCTTAACTCTCTTCTGGTCACCAGCAAAGGAAGCTTCGGTTCCAAACCTTGTGCCAAAGGAAAAACTTGAGAATGCAAATCAAGTATCACTTCTTGCCGCTTACGGCACAGCTCCAATTGCAGCAATTCTATTCTCTCTTCTTACTTTGGTTTCTGGAGCAATAGCCGCAATCAGTCCACTCCTTCCAACTAGTTCAGTTGATATTGCGCTCTACATCAATGCTCTTTCATTCCTCTTTGCTGCCTGGACTATTCGCGGCCTCAAGGAAATTCCAAAAGGCGCTGCCTCTAAATCAGAAGCAAATTCCAATGTTGGTCAATCCCTTGTGCGTGGCTGGAAGTCTGTCTCTGATTCAAAGATTATTCGCGGGCTCATCATCGGAATGGTCGGTGCCTTCTCTGCAGCAGGTGCAGTAATTGGTTTAGCTCGTACCTTCGTTGGAGATCTTGGCGGAGGTGATGCTGCCTACGGTGTTCTCTTTGGTGCAGTCTTTACAGGGCTGGCTATAGGCATTGCATTTGGTCCGAAAGTCTTTGCTCAATTTTCGAGGCGCAGATTATTTGGTGCAGCTCTCACCACATCAGGAATCTTCCTTGTTCTTCTCGCACTCATTTCAAACTTGGCGCTATCAGTTTTCATCGTTATTTTGCTTGGAGCATTTAGTGGAATCGCCTGGGTTACCGGATTCACCATGCTGGGCATGGAGGTGCAGGATGAGATTCGAGGCCGCACCTTCGCATTCGTACAGTCCCTGATTCGTATTACTTTGGTGGCAGTTCTAGCCATTGCCCCCATCATCGCTGCCACTATTGGCGTTCACACCTATCAATTTAAAAATGTTGCCCTCAATTACAACGGTGCACAAATCACCATCGGCATCGCAGGTTTGATAGCTGTTGTCATTGGACTTATTTCATACCGTCAAATGAAAGACCGGCCAAACGTTTCACTATGGTCAGATATCAAAGCCGCGCTTCAAGGAGAACTTGGTTCCATCACAGGAACACCCACCAAAGGAATCTTTATTGCCTTCGAAGGTGGCGAGGGAACGGGTAAGTCAACTCAATCAAAAATTCTTGCAAAGTGGTTAGAAGAACAAGGGAAGAACGTTGTTCTTACCCATGAACCAGGGGGAAGTGATTTAGGCAAAGAACTGCGTCATATTCTTCTTGGACACCAAACTGGAGATATATCTCCGCGCGCTGAAGCGCTTATCTTTGCAGCAGATCGAGCACATCATGTGTATCAAGTGATCCGACCGGCGCTAGAACGAGGAGATGTTGTCATCACCGACAGATATTTCGATTCATCTGCTGCATACCAAGGAGCGGGCAGAGTACTCAATCCTTCAGAAGTTGCTCGTATCTCGCGTTGGGCAACCGAATCTCTTTATCCAACTCTAACGATTTTGATTGATATTCCTGCTGAAGTTGGTTTAAACCGATTGCAATCAAAAGATCGACTTGAATCTCAACCACTAGATTTTCATGAGCGCGTTCGCCAAGAATTCTTACAGATCGCCATGATGGATCCTGAAAGATATTTCGTAATCAACGGAATGCAATCGGTTGATGAAATTCATAACCAAATCATCGCTCGCGTAAAAGAGATTCTTTAAATGTCCGTCTACGACAATTTAATCGGACAAGACCACATCATTAGCACCCTCAAAGGTGCAGTTGAAGCCTCTCGGTTAGGCGCAGAATCCCAGGAAATGACTCATTCTTGGCTCTTTACAGGTCCTCCAGGGTCAGGTCGATCCAGCGCTGCAGTTGCATTTGCACAGGCCTTGATCTGTAAAGAATCTGGGTGCGGTGCTTGCAACGAATGTTTATCGGCTCCATCTGGCGCACATCCTGATGTAGAAATCATTCGCACGGAAGGTCTTTCAATAAAAGTTGAAGAAATCCGCGAGTTACTCACTCGAGTGTCATGGGCACCTTCGAAGGGTGGTTGGCGTGTTGTCGTAATGGAAGATTCAGATCGACTTACTGAATCTGCCGCAAATGCGCTTTTGAAAGCTATTGAAGAACCAGGATCTCGCACGGTTTGGTTGTTGTGTGCGCCTACTTTGCATGATGTATTGCCAACGATTCGTTCGCGTTGTCGTCATCTACAACTTCGAACCCTCTCAGCGCAATCAGTTGCAAATATTCTTATCTCTACTGACCGAATCGAACCCAATCTTGCTCAACAAGCTGCCCGCGTGACTCAAGGGCATATTGGTAGAGCGAGATACTTTGCATCCAATGAATCTGTACAGAAAAATCGCAAAATCATTATGCAGATTCCTATGCAACTCAATTCTCTTGCCTCAGCTCTTCAAGCAGCCCAAACATTGGTCGACTTGGCAACCAAAGAGGCAGAAGCGCAATCTGAGATACGCGACGAAAAAGAGATCCAACAATTACAAGAAGCTTATGGAAAAGGCGCCACAGGTCGAGTAATGGCAAGCGGAGCATCAAAAGCTGTTAAAGAGTTAGAGAAAGAACAGAAGGCCAGAGCTACTCGATTAATCCGGGATTCGATTGATGCAGCCCTGCTGGATTTAGCCACCTTTTACCGAGATGTTTTGCTTGTTCAAAGCGGATCCCCTGAATCACTCATTAATTCTGATCTTCAAAATGAAATAAATCAACAGGCTTCCAGTTTCACTTCTAAATCAGCAACCCTAAAGATTGATGCAATCCTCAAAGCCCGCAGCCAATTGACTCAAAATTCAGCACCAATATTGATCTGTGAAGCGCTGATGTGTGAATTGGCCCGGAAATAGGCTCTGGCTGTACTTCACCCAGATGGTAAAAACCACCATCTAAGATGGTGCAGAATTCCTCCATGCGTTTAGACCATGTTTCGTATGTAACTACTCATGAACAACTTGCTGACACAGTTCAACGCCTCGGATCACTGATTGGCAGCCCCTTTGTTGACGGTGGTATTCATCCAAGATTTGGCACCAGAAATTTCACCTGCGCCCTTAAGAATGGACAATATATTGAAGTGGTTTGTCCACTAGATCACCCGGCAACAGAACAAACCCCTTGGGGTAAAGCCGTAAAGAGAAAAGCAGATGAGGGCGGAGGTTGGTTTACGTGGGTTTTTTCAACAGATGACATTTCTCCTATCGAAGCAAAATTTGGAAGAGCCGCAACTGAGGGGCACAGAACCCGACCTAATGGAACAGACCTTCAGTGGAAGCAAATCGGCGTCAAAGAAATATCTGAGTCTCGAGAGTTTCCATTCTTCATTCAGTGGCTTTCAACAGACCACCCTTCGCACGATGGTGCACCATTAGCTGAAATTAAAAAAATTGTTATTGCTGATAAAGATCAACTAGCAGATTCTTGGTTCAAAGACGAAATCTTGTTCGCACTCGGTGATGTAACAATTGATTGGGAGGATCCGCTCAATAATGAAGAGCAATCAGGAATAGTTTCCGTGCGCCTTTCAACACCTAGCGGTGTTGTTGTTTTAGATTAAATTCTCTAACTCGAAACCCACTCTTCGAGAGCTGAAGAGAGCATTTGAATATCTTGTTCAAAAGTTTCACCAGAACCTGCGAGGCTAACTCGAATACTATTTTTTGCATTCTCGCCAAACTTTGAACCCGGACATGTCGATACGTTCCGATTAAGCAAAAACTTAAATGCAGCATCCCCACCACGATCACCGGTGTCTATAAGTGAGTAAAAGGCAGCATTGGGTTTGGTTTTCAGAAGACCAGCAGGGATTGAGTTACCCGCGACTAAGAATCTTCGCGCCATCTCACCTCTCAATTTTTTGGTAAATTCCTTCGATTCTGGAGATCCTAGATATTCCGCAACCGCAAACTGAATAAATTGTGGAACACAAGAAATCGATAATGAAATTAAATCCCCCATGCTTTTTGCTGCAGCAGCGTCTGCTACGGCGTAACCTACTCTTAAACCTGGCGCACAGTGTTCTTTAGAGAAAGATCTGATTCTAATCGCTGGTAAGTTTTCAATTAATGTAGCAGTATCATCAAAAACAAGATTTACATAAGTTTCATCAAAAATGATTTCAATACCCAAACTTGGAAAGTTTCCCAAACTCTGACGAATGATGTCTGATTTAAATGCGACCCCCAACGGGTTAGAGGGATTATTCACGATTATTACTTTTGGGCGCTCATTTAATCCTGATATAAATTCACCTAAATTAGGAAAAATGGATGCTCCTTGATGGTAAACAGGGTAGTAGGCAATTCTGAGTTCAAGAAAGTCTGCCGCTAGCTTGTAACTTGCAAAACCCGGATCTGGGAGAAGTGCAATATCACCAGGACTTGTACAACTAGCCAACGCAGCAGTAATTAGAAAATTTGCTGGACCAATAACAATATTTTCTTCATTCGCTGATTGCCATTGAGTTGCAATTACTTTATTTATTAGAATCTCTTCTCCACGAGACGGAGAATATCTATAAGGTGAAGTAGAATGTTTAGTTACCAACTCATGAATAAAATCATTTCGAAACCCCGGGGTATCACCAATTTCCATTCTTGCAACGTAGTTTCCCTGTTTTTCGCGCTCTCTAGCCATTGACAACACATCAAACATTGGCTGCGGTCTAATGCGATCTCGCCAAGCATTCATATCTAGTCCTTGTAACTGAAAGTGTCGTTTGGAAACGTATGACTTTTTACTTCTGATATATAAGCCTCGATTGCAAGCCGGGTAATTTCGTGAATTCCGTCTTGGCGAGTTGTTCTTCCGAACCCAACTAAGTCATTATGAGTTTCTAGACCAAAGCTAAAAGACGAAACGACATCAGGTATGTAACATTTTGCAAATTTTGGTCTGAAACTTGGATAAAGTCCCAATAAGTCATGAAGAATTAATAGTTGACCGTGAGTAAATGGCCCAGCTCCGATCCCAAAAATAATCGATTTTGCAGTTTCAGTAAGAACTTTTGCTGCTTGCGGGGGAATGGCCTCGAGTAAAATCCCAAAAACCCCTGCAGTTTCAAGTTCATAAATAGCTTTTATCAGAGTTTCCATTTCTTTGGAGTCTCGGCCAAAAACTCGGTACCCTCCAAAGGATGCCGACGACTGAGGAGTAAGCCCAATATGTCCTATGACGGGAATTCCAGAATCCACAATTGCTTTAGCTCGATTCGTCATAACAGCTGCACCTTCGAGTTTGACTGCGTCACAACCAGATTCCTTTATGAATCGCATGGCATTTGAGATGGCATCGTAATCAGACGCTTCGTAAGAACCTTTTGGCATATCCCCAACAAGGAATTTACTTGGAGCTCCGCGCCGAACAGCAGATGCCAAGTGAATCATTTCATCCATAGTTACGGGAACAGTGTCTTGATATCCCAGAGCGACCATTCCTCCAGAATCTCCAACCAAGATCATGTCTAATGAAGTGGCCTCTAAGGCGGTCGCAAATGAATACTCGTAGCATGTGAGCCAAGCAATCGGCACGCCAGCTGCTCGCAAATCCGCAAGTGACTTAACATTGTGCTTCTTCATTAATTCACCTCTTACACACCTCTTGAAGTCTACCTTGATCATTTAGGAACCCAGAGTAACCTGTACGTACTAGAAAATAAGGGGTAAGAAAAATAAAATGACCAGTTCCATGTATACGGGTGCAGATTTAATTGCTGATTTCATAGCTGAACGCTGCTGCGGGACTGCATTCTTGGTAACAGGAGGGGCCTGCGCCTTCATTGTTGATGCAATAGGCAGAAACCCAAAAACTGAATTTATTTGTTTTCAGCATGAACAGGCAGCAGCTATGGCTGCAGATGCGATTTGGAGAACTACCGGGAAGTTAGGAGTTACGGTAGCGACAAGTGGACCCGGAGCCACAAACTTGATTACAGGAATAGCGTGTTCTTGGTTTGATTCAATCCCCAGCATTCACTTCACCGGACAAGTCAATCAGAGTGAGAGTAGAGAAGCTTTAGGTGCAAATGTAAGACAAGCAGGATTTCAAGAAACTGATATCGCCTCAATGGTTTCCTCAATCACAAAACTTGCAAAAAAAGTTGAGAGCATCGACGAACTGGTTGAACTTCTACCTAAAGCGGTTGAGACCGCAACTACTGGCCGCATGGGGCCAGTCTTACTTGACGTGCCCATGAATATACAAAAAGCGACTGTAACTTCTGAGCAGCGCAATAAAGCATTGCGTATTGTAGATAAGGAATCAATCAAATACTTAGGATTAGACCTAAAAGAGATTCTTTCTAAATCCAAACGACCAGTTGTGGTAATTGGTGCCGGAGCAGCTCTCTCGGGTTCGGCGAAAGTTATACAAGACTGGTGTGAGAAGTATCAAGTACCTTACGTAACCAGCTGGGGTGCTATGACCTACATTGATAGATCAAGAAGTAACTATTTTGGTTCGCTTGGCGTCTATGGATCAAGACTAGCTAATTGGGTTGTTCAGTCGGCTGATCATTTATTGGTCTTTGGTAGCCGACTCGATAATCGACAGAGAACTGGAAATCCCTATGGCTTTGCACCATACGCCAAAATCACGGTTTTCGATGTTGATCAAGAAGAATTACGAAAGTACAGGCAACACACAAATTATAAAGTTATAAATTTTGATTTAGCAGGGATAGAGAAATTTCTTCCTGAATTAGACACATATAAACATTGGAGCGAGTTAGCCAAGGAGAAAACCTCCGGAATGCTCGACGGTTTTGATCAGGCTACACAAGGTGGTGATTTAAATCCTTACCAAGCTGTACGAATTGCTCAGGAAAAATTCGAAAAAAACGCGATTGTTGTATCTGATTGCGGGGCTAACCTATGTTGGGTCTACCAGAGCTACTTGCCTGATGACTCTTTCTTATTTACGGCCGGCGGAAATTCCCCAATGGGATACAGTCTACCGGCAGCTATAGGTGCCCAGTTATTAAATCCTGGTAAGAAAGTTTACTGCTTTATTGGTGACGGCGGTTTGCAGATGAACATCCAAGAACTCCAAACAATAGTTGCCTACAATCTTCCCATAACAATCTTTATACAAAATAATTTTGGATATGGAATCATAAAACAATTTCAAGATGCATACTTTGAATCAAGGCATTTTGCGACGGGCCAGGGCTATACCCTTCCCAACTTCAAAGATGTTTCTCTCGCGTACAAAATTCCTTACACTAAAGTTGATTCAGAATCATCTCTAAAAGCACTAGAGATAGTCCCAGGTTATTCCATAGTCGATATTAAACTACCCGCAAATTCATTGATTACGCCTAAAACTGAAATGGACCGATTCATTCATGACCAGTACCCCTATTTGCAAGACGGATCTATTGAAAGCCTAATGTTCAATTATCCTGAACGACCTTCAGCGTTATCTGGACACAGCAACCCGACTGTTTAAATGGAACTCTTTGGTCTCCTTCCACAAAGTGACTTAGAAGAACTCGCCGGACTTACCGACAGGTTGATTCAAGAAAATCGAAATAGCAATTTTGTGGTAATCGGCGCCTCAGGATTTCTAGGTAGATGGTTATCAACTTTTTTCACTTTCTTGCAGGTGAGTGGAGAGTTCAAAGGGACAGTTAGTCATGTTGTCCGAGACCCCTCAAAAGTTTCTGAGCTGGAATCTCTCTCAAATTCCCTACCAAGCCGCGTGATTCAAGTAAAAAGCCTGGAAAAAAATAGCTTCAGTCACCTGACTGAAGACCGAGTAATAGTTTTCTATGCCGCTACTAGCACCACGACCACAACTGGGAACACACTGCCTTCGGACTCACCTACATTAATTGCAGAGAAGGTGGTTTCTTTCTTGCCGCAAGGAAACATAACCTTTATCCATTTAAGCAGTGGTGGTGTATACGCTCCTTCAGCAAGACAACTGAGCTCAATACCAAAAAAATACAAATCGCAGGATTATGCGACAGACAATTACACCAAAGAAAAACTTGCGCTGGAAAAGTGGTCTGATCAGCTAGACAGGCAGGGCCGCCTCACAGCAAGAAATCCGAGACTTTTTTCTTTTTACGGCCCAGGTCTTCAACTTGACCGGCACTTTGCAATAGGTGAGTTTATGGCGCGGGGAAGGACTCAGCAAGAAATCCAAATTAAGGGAAATCCATCGAATCTGAGATCGTATCTATACCCAACGGATGCTATTCGGCAATTAATCTTACAAACAAAAACCAGAGGACTTATTTATTCCCAGGTAGGATCGCTCGTGCCAATCACAATAGCTGAAGCAGGTAGCACAATCGCTGATATGTATGGAATAAAATTTAGAATCTTAACTAAACACGAGACGGTTGTCGATAACTACGTTCCACAGGATGTCCCTAAGTTGATGGAAATAAATTTTATTCAAGGTTTGAAACGTTGGCGCAATTGGCTCGACCACTTGGACTTAAATTAGCTCCTCAACCAAATATAGAGGTCTCTACTTGACCTCCTCATAAATCAACCCGATGTATTGTGTAATCACTCTTAAGACCAGAATGGTGATTGAAAAACACAAAACAAGAGTCAAAATAATTCTTCCAAATCCCGCAATCAGAAATCGCTTTATTGACGGCCACTAGGACGGTATTGGAGAATGTTAAATTGACGGTCCACTCAATTCCATGCTTTGCAAGTATTGAGTGAGATTTTATTCCGGCAGTAGATCTTGGGGTTGGGTTTTTATTTGATATGTCCCTCAAGTTTGGGCTATTGAAGATGAATTAGGCGTGGGTTCAAGCAAGCTTTGGATAGAGATCGTTAACCGCAAACTGGTTGCGGGTCCAGATTCTGCAACACGTGAAATCGCTCAAGAACTCATCAATCTTTAGATTCAAAAAAATCTAAATTTTCATATCAAATGTCCGCCAACCATGGCGGATTTTCAAGCATGGCCATTTTGGCGAGCTCTCGTTTTTCTCTCAGTGTATCCATAGGTTGCCAAAAATCATCATGGTGGTATGCGCTTAACTGAGATTCGCTCACTAGTCTTGGCATTGCTCCCGTTTCAAAAGGTTCATTGTCGTTAAATATGTAATCCTTCACCTGTGGTTCCAACACAAAGAATCCTCCATTAATCCATCCCGCCTGCGCCTGATTCTTTTCAGTAAAACTCGTGACCTTCCCGTTAGAACTTTCAAGAAGGCCAAAACGTGCGGGAGGCCGAACTGCAGTTACGGTTGCACTCCTACCTTGCTGAATATGAAAATTTAGCAAGGTATCCAAATTAATATTTCCTAAACCATCTCCGTAAGTAGCAAAAACTCTATGTGGACCAACAAATTCCATGCATTGCTTGATTCGACCGCCTGTCGGTGTCGACAGGCCTGTATCGAGTGCTGTTATATCCCAACTAGTCTCTAATCTCTTGACCCAATCATGAATAACCTCGCCTTTGTAGCCTGTTGCAATGATAAAACTACTAAACCCCTGATTTGCAAATATGTTCATAACATGCCAGAGAATCGGTCTTTCATCGAGAAGAACCATGGGTTTGGGTTTGTCTTCAGTTTCTTCTGAGATGCGAGTCCCATACCCACCAGCAAGAATCACGGTTTTCAAAGTTTATTCCTCACTTTGCCCACAAAATTTTTTAAAGGAAATAACGCCCATCCAGGTACACGTTTCTTAACCCTCCTGAGCCATAAGATAAATGATTGCTCTGCCCCCGTTGTAAGAAACGCAAATTCCCCCGTTAGCTCGGCTCTCTCGCTAAGTTTCAATATTACTAGGTCTGCAATTTGATCGATTTCATAACTTGCAAACTGGTGACAGTCAAATAAGAAATCTGAATTGGAAGTCGAAGAGTGCTTGCAACCAACCCAAAAAGTTCTTACAGCGCTAGAATCTTGGCAAAACTTCTGAGTGGCCAATAGTAATGCTTTACAGCTTCCTGATACAGCTCTAACAGATATGTTTGATGGGAAAATCATTTCTGAGGTTGAATCATTAAGCGTAAGGTTTTTGAGTTCCCCGGATTTTAGCCAAACACCTTGGGCTGCTGCGAAAGATCCAATAATTTGAGGAAATAGTTCTGATTCAGATCTCAACTCCAGCAGTACAGAACTTAACTTCTGCAAAATTTGCCCCGAATAGTAACTACTAGAATATATTGGCTGATGCAACAGGAGATAATTCCAGAATGTATTTATTTCGGCAATGTCAAGTTTACGTACCCAGGCTTGAAATTGATTGGAATCAATAAACTTTACCATCCACTGGGTTGCTTCAAAGTATTTCCTTCTACTGTTACTTAAGTGGCTTTCTTGAAGAGGGTGAATTCGATATTGAATTGCGCACTCATCGACCCAAGAAATGTTTCCACTAAGGATTAAATTCTGCCCTATCCACCAATCAAAATAAAACCTTGAGGTGGGGATTGGTGGTTCAATCACATCCGCACGGAAAAAAAGAGAAGGCCAAAGGAATTGAGGTTCGTGGAAACTTTTTGCAACTGATAGAGCTTGAGCGAGATTATCTCTAAACTCAGGCCTTCGTACTTTATTCAATTTCTTTCCATCTGTATCAATCGTTTCAACGTTAAATGCAATTGCTGATAGGGATGTATTCGCTTCTAGTTCATGTTGAAATCGTTTCAAAGAATCAACTAAGAAAATATCATCATCGCCAGGAAAAACTACCCAAGATAACTTCCTTTCTTCAACTTCTCGCCAAATTCGGCCAAGTCGAGAGTCGTTCTCTTCATAACGAATGCATTCGACATCATTTTTCTCACTCCATTTAGCCAGCTTAATTGAAGTTTCATCTGGAGAACCGTTATCAAAAATCAATACTTTTGCGAGCCCAGCTTGAAGGCAAGCCTCTAAACTTTGAAGGCATTCTTCCAGGAATTGAGAACGCCCACGGGTTACTAGGCAGATTGTCAGATTCATGCTTCGGCAAGAACTTTCATCGAAATCTCACGCGCTATTCTCCCAAATACCGCCTCGTTTTCCCAAGTATTCGAGAATACCGGAGATTTCAAGAAGCTATAAATCGCTATTAGATGTTGGCGGATATCTTCTTCAGAAATGTCTTGGAGATAATCAGAGATGGATCTAGAATCTCTTAATCCCTGAATCGCAACTCCATTCGGAATCCCAGACGATTCCAAATTTGGCCCAATGTAAATGGGAATTGCACCATTGATCAATGAATCAAAGAGTTTTTCAGTAATATTTTCAGAGGAATTCTCAATCACCAAAGAAAACTTGGAATTCCTCAAAACTGAGTGTTTATCCTTGATTGATCCAAGAGCACATGGATAGCGCTTACCCAATTTACCGAAGAGTGATAGAACATTGGGCAGGTGGTGTGATTTAAGAGAGAATGCGAAAACACCGAGCCTGTGTCTTACTTGCACAGATAAAGGGTCAGCCCAAAGCGGACCGTAGAGTTTCAAAAATTCAGGACTTAGACTGCTTGCAATCTTCCTTCTTAGCCCATACAGATTTTCATTTGTCGGGCTTACTTTATTTGCCGCAATCATGGTAAGGGCATTTTTTCGTCCGCTCCAACGATCAAAATCAAATATTTGCGCCGAAAACATTTCTGTCAGATATTCAGTTAAGGACAATTCGATTGGTTTTGGAGCAGCTGGGTTTTCATTAAACAAATAAGGCCAACCGAGAATTCCTGAGGAGGATTCTTGGCGCCGAACGTTTCCTGGATAAAAGCGATAATTGTATGAATTCAAAACTTTCTTTGTGTACTGAGCAGGAAATACAGATATAGGCTCAAGCGCAATCAGAAACTGCAGTTTGTTGGGTAACGGATTTCTACGGAACTTCTTAACAGCCCAACTATTGTGATTTAGGTTTACTAGCACTTGTGAATTTTCAAGGTTTCCTAATTCAAAGCCGAGGTCCAAGAAGGCTTTTTCTAAAGTAGGGCAGGTTCCCGTGCCGGCCTGACCATTATTGGCAGTCCCTGCAATAACAATCTTTAAAGTCACGAAATAAGTCTATACGGGGATATCAATTTCTAAGTGGTAGTACAAAATGAATTCAAAATCAAGCATAAATCAAAAAGTAACCTCATAGTAGTAAAGTCAAGACATGGGTTCATCCGCACCTAAAATTCTCTTAATCTACATTCCTTGTCACTCAGACTATCAAAGAGCTTTAGAGACTGCCGTAAAGATTCGTACGCAATTCGCTGAAATTCAAGAAGTTAGTATTAAAAATACGTTTGTGATTAAAGTTCACATTTCTGTAAACGGGGTGAAAATTCCAGCGGAGCATTACCACGAACTCGAGAAGTCGGCAGACTTCTTAAATTATTTCTCTGATCCTTTGGGAGGGGACACCAACATCAATCAAGGATTTTTGAAGGCTCTTGAAATCAAACCAGACTATTTCTGGATACTCAGTGCAAATGAATTTTTGGTTGATGGTTCGATTAACTATCTTCTAAAAATATTTGTTGAGAATAATCAATCCGACCTGTATGTAACCAATTCTATGAACAGGTCTACAACCTATCAGACTTCGAATGTGTTTATTGATATCCCATCAGGAAGCGGATACGGATTGATAAGTTCGGTCATCTATAACTTCAAGAAAACTCGCAGCTCTTTTTCAGCAGGTCCAAGGTTTGGATGGACCGGATGGGGACAATTAGCCGTGCTTCAAACCGCATGCAATACTTTGGGAAGTTTAAAAGTTACTGAATTTCCCGACAGATATATTTACCAAAAACCATTTACCGATGTTGGTTCAGGTTCCGAAAAAACTGAATACGAGTTTGTTAGAAGAACATATGCGCATAGTTTTTTTGGGATGCCTATATTAATTTTTGCTTTATTTGGCCGCAATACGAAGATTAGAAATCGCGTGTTATTTGCATGGATTAAGAAAAATTGGTTCAAAATGCGATATTTCAAGAAAGGAGCACAAGGAGAGCCTGATCCTTTACAGCCTCAATTTGACTCTCGATGGATACAGCAACTAGCAGGATTAATTCTATCCGTATCAGGGCCAATAGTTTCTTTCCTTGGCCTTACCGGAAGTGTGTTCAGTTTTGAAAAGGTAAGGAAAAGTAAGCTCTTAATTTTTGTGAAGAGAAAATTTTTCTAAGCATGAATGAGAAAATGGTTGTATTTGTTGTTAATTCGACTACCGGAGGAGGAGCAGAAGTCTCTGCAATGACGGTTTACCGCCACCTTACTTCTCTTGGTTACAATATAAGAATTATTGCCATTAATGAAAATCAATTCTCACATAATGAAAAATCTGATTCAGTTATACAACTCGGTCGCAAGTGGAAGTCTGGACTTCGCGATACACTTTTAGCGTTTATCAGTTTTCGAAAAGTAGTAGAAGAGTTAAAACCAGATATAGTTGTCGCTCATTGTGAGTTGCCGGAGCTCTTTTGTGCATTTATGCCAAATTTTCGAGTTAAATTATTTGCAGTAGAACATACTTCAAGACCATGGGATGGCCGGAAAATTTTAGGATGGGTCATTCGCGGAGTTCTAAGGTGTCGAAAAACCGTATGGATTACAGTTGACAAATCAAAAAACAAAATCTGGCTTGGCGGACGTAATCCGATTTACATACCCAATCCAGCTTCGAAGAATGAAATTTTGGAGCCTAGAAGAATTTTGGAGAGAATCGCAGTTATCGGTCGCATTAGAGAGGAGAAGAGACCTGAGTGGGCTATTGATGCGGCGATAGAAAATTCAATAGCTATTGCAGTTATCGGCGATGGGGATGATAAGTCACTATTGATGGATAGGTATGCAAATCGCGACGACCTTGTGACGTTTTATGGATTTATTGAAAACCCTTGGTCGCGGCTTTCACCAGACACGCTCATTGTCATGCCATCCAAATTTGAGGGGGATGGTCTCGTGGTAGTTGAGGCGATAATCAATGGATTCCCAATAATTCTTGCTGACAACCAAGATTTAAGAAGGTTTGGTTTACCTTCGCAAAACTATTTTGCAAGTGAGAGAGAGTTAGTAGATAAATTTCGACAAATAAAGGAACTTGGAACCAATCGATTTGAAATCCCAAAATCAACAGTTCTGAAAATACAGAACGAGCGAGATATTCGAACAATCTCAACTAAATGGGTTCAAGCATTAAGTCTAGACGTGCTGAACGTATAGTGTTGCCCAGTAAGAACTAAAGCATTGGAGTATTATCAGATGGGCAGTAATCTAAAAATGAGCACTTTATTGAATTCTGCCAGAAAACTCGATAAATCCACCAAGATTACCGCTGCCTTCTTTGCCGTCATTCAAATCATCTTAAGCTTCCTAGATCTTATTGGAGTTGCACTCTTGGGTTTAGTAGGCGCCATTTCAATTTCAGGAATCCAATCAGGAAGGCCTTCTAGTGGAGTATCTATCGTATTAGAGAGAATGGCGATCCATAGTTATACTTTTCAACAACAGGTTGCAATCTTGGCCATAGCGGCTACATTTGTATTATTTCTACGAACTGTTTTATCAATCTATATCTCACGCAAAAGTCTATTTTTCTTCGCTCGTAAATCAGCAGCACTATCATCGAAACTGACTTTCCGGCTTCTCTCCAGGGATCTTATATTTGTGCAACGTAGATCGAGTCAAGAGACTCTATTCTCTCTCTCTACAGGTTGTAACCTTCTTTACATAGGCATGATGGCAAATATAATTAATTTGATATCAGATATATTTTTGTTATTGGTTTTATCAGTGATAGCTATAATTTTCCAACCGCAAGTAGCATTATTGCTCTTTATTCTATTTTTGAGTTCGAGCCTGATACTTCATTTCTTCTTGAACAAGAGGGCCAAAATGCTAGGAAAAAATGATGCTAAATTCAATATTTCCGCAAACGAGAAAATCCTCGAATCTCTCTCAGTTTACAGAGAAATCTTTGTCCGCAACCAAAGGGCATTTTATGCTGACGAAGTTGAGAAATTGAGAAATCGATCATCAGCAACTCAAGCGGAAATTGCATTTTTACCTAATATTAGTCGTTACGTGGTGGAGATTTCGATGTTGGTTGGAGCTCTTACCGTATCTGCAGCGCAATTCATATTGTTCGATGTAAAGACAGCCGTTACTACACTAACGATTTTCTTAGCTGCTGGAAGTAGACTTGCTCCAGCTTTGCTGAGAGTTCAGCAAGGATCACTTGGAATTAGAAATGCAATGGGTGGAGTTTCTTCTACCTTAGATTTAATCGCAGAACTCGACTCAACAGAGTGGAATCCTATGAAACCGTTGAGTACGATGGCGATAAGTACTGAAAAGTTGAACGCCAACATAGAAATTTCAAATTTGTCGCTTAAGTATCCAAGTAATAACTTCTTAAGTCTGCAGAATATCAATCTCCACATCCCAGAGAGAAAAGTAATCGCAATTGTAGGACCCTCTGCTGCAGGTAAAACATCATTGGTAGATGTAATACTTGGAATTATTTCTCCAACCGCAGGTGAAGTTAGGATTTCATCTCACACCCCTTTGCAAGTAATTGAGCAGTGGCCAAATGCGATTTCATACGTTCCACAATCTATTTTCATAGCAAATGCAACTTTCAAGAATAATATTGCTCTCGGGTATCCTGATTCTGAGATAGACGAAAAACTAATTCTAGACGCGATTAATCGAGCCCAACTAGCCGATCTGCTTTCATCACTTCCTGAAGGACTAGATTCTCGCCTGGGGGAAAATGGGAATATTCTGAGCGGAGGGCAACGCCAAAGATTAGGAATAGCGAGAGCCCTGTACTCAAATCCCAAGTTGATTGTGCTCGATGAGGCCACTTCAGCACTTGACGCGGATACTGAGCAGTTAATTGCACAAGCTATATTGAAAATGAAAGAATCCGCAACGGTAATTTTAATTGCACACAGACTTTCAACGGTTAGAAGTGCAGATTTGGTTTGCTATATGGAGTCTGGGGAAATTAAATGCATGGGAACTTTTGAGCAAGTTCGAATAGCGGTTCCTCAGTTTGATCAACAAGCTAAACTCATGGGCCTATGATTTTTTGTAGACTTGATGAGCGTTAATATCAAGCGAGAAGTTATCAGAGTAAATCCAATGCCCTTGTTCTAAGAAAAGGGGTTCATAGAAAGTAACTCCATCGATTTCCCAATTGATTTTGGTACCGACCTGAGTAGTTGAGGGCAAGAATGCGCTCCCGTTGTTTCCAGTGACACAAATTGCAGCTAGTTGGGAAACCTGACTCCAGCTTCCTATTAATACACGCGCTTGAGACATTAAGTAGAGATCATCCCAAAGATTTCCTGTTATCGGATTAGTTTGTGCATCGATTCCCACCTCATTGAGTAAGGCTTGGGCAACATTAGGCTCATCTGAAACAACAATAATTTTTTTACTTTCTTGGAGCGACATTAAATCAATAATTTTTTTGAATACTTGGGGATCGCTTATTCCGTCCCCACCAAAGTCAGATGGATGGGTAAATTTTGCCCTTTTATCACCAATTCGAAAGTGAATCACTACATCAGGCCTAGTAGAAGCGTCTAAAGATACTGAGAAAGGGGAGCGTTTTCCGACCCTCAGAAATCTTTTGTCCATTTCTGCACTTACTTCTCTTTCCAAAAGTGGCACAAAGCCCCCTGAGACTGCCTTCGCATTCTTCGTGACTTTGTCTAGATTATTCCGAGACGCTAACAGTGCATGTTCTCCACGCAATTTTTGCAAGAATCTTTCTAATTTTATTCTTCGCATAATGGAAAGGACTCGCTCATAAGAAAACTTACGTGCAGCCAACGGATGTGATTTGATGATTTTACCAATTTCCAAATTTTCGGTCTCTTTGAGTCCCCTAATTCCAACATTTGAAGAAGCTAATTCACCATCATTTAATAGGAAATCAATCCCGAATGGCCAGTAGGTGCCTGTGCTATGCGGAAAATAAAAAAGTTGAAAATCACGATTAAGCTTATTACGTAAATAAATCGCGTTCATTAACGCAAGACATTGTGCAGCCGCACCACCGGCAAGCTTAATTTTCAAGAGGTCTTGTGATTTAGGCAAAGTAATTACCAAGCCGGAAATATGAATCTTGTCTCGAATCTTTCCAAAGCCCCCACAGATCGATAATCTTGGTCGAATCATCTAGCGCAGCGGGTATCGAAATATAACTTCGTGCAGGAACGAACAAGATGGCGATATCGTAAGCGTGGGTAATTGCATTACCTGGTTTAAATATTGGGATATCTAATCCAAATTGTTCGGATTTCACGTGCTCATCTACCGCTTCCACGAGATATCCAAGATTTATGGCTTGCTGTACAAATGCTACTCCTGGGCTCTCTTCAATGACATCTGTATCCGGCTTATACGATAAACCAACAACTAAAATACGATCATTGAATTTCGTAATTTTTCTGACAATTCTTAGGACACGATCATTTTGTCGAGAGTTTACTTGGTCTGTTGCAACAGCTAGGTCGGCATTTAGCCCTAGTGAATTAGCGTATTTATTAAAAGCTCTGTTATCACGAGGGAAGCACGGTCCACCAAATCCCGCCCCAGCGGTGAGGTAACTTCGCCCAATTCTAGAATCGTTCCCTATTGCTTCTAGAACTCTCTCTGCAGATGAATCAGGTGTAGCCTCACATATTTCTGAGATTTGGTTTGAAAAACTGATTTTAGTCGTGACAAAAGAATTGATGGCAATTTTGGAAATTTCTGCTTCGGGAATAGTTAGACGTGCAACCTTCGGCTCATTTTTCACAACTGAAAGAGAAATTTCTTCTAAGATAGAGCCTGAGGACTCTGTTTGTTGACCAATTAAAACCAAATCAGGGAATTGCATATTTTTTATCACTGTTCCCAAAGCAATAAACTCTGGAGAATAACTTATTTCTACTAAGTTGGAATTAATGCCTGACGCTTCTTTCAGCGCCGAGTTTATTTCTCCTAGGGTTGAACCAGGCATAACGGTACTTCCTATCACTACTAGATGTGGAGCTGGCTTACGTTTGGATAGTTGAAGCCCAATTTGAGAGACTGCATCAATTACAAATTCATTTGAAAATTCGCCAGAGTTGTTACTTGGAGTGGGGACAATAACGAAAGAAACCTCCGCTTGTTTGAAAGCTTCGGAATAATCGGAAGTAAAAGTAATCTTATTGGAATTCTTCGCCAATAATTCTTTGAGGCCAGGCTCGTTCCAAGTTACCGCCCCTGACCGCAGATTGCTGATTAGTTTTTCATTGACATCGATTCCGGTTACGGTATGACCCGCATCGGCAAGACAAGCGATAAGAGGAGAGCCCAATTTTCCACAACCAATTACGACAATATTTCTTGGTATGTATTTTTTCATATTAACCACGGCTCCCAGAATTTGAGCCGATCTGCTCATAAATCCATTTAAATGTCTTGCTAAGTCCAAATTCTAGGCTAATTGAAGGAGCCCACCCCAAAAGCTCAGAAATTTTTGAGTTATCAGAATTTCGACCTCTAACACCCTTGGGTGCTGTTAAGTCATAATTCCTAGAAAGCTTTACTTGAGCAATGTTTTCTAAAATATCTACCATCTGATTAATGGATACCATCTGGTCGCTACCGATATTGAGTGGGTCTCTGATATCACTCTCCATCAACATGAGAGTGCCTTTTATGCAATCATCGATAAATGTGAAGCTTCGGGTCTGTTCCCCATCCCCCCAAATTTCGATTTTATTGGTCGCATGAATTTTCGCAAGTGCAACTTTTCTTGAAAGTGCCGCGGGAGCTTTTTCACGTCCACCATCCCAAGTTCCGAGAGGTCCATAAACATTGTGATAACGCGCTACACGTGTCTCTATCCCGAAATCCTCAAAGAAATGTCTGCACATGCGTTCTGAAAAAAGTTTTTCCCATCCGTAACCATCTTCGGGCATAGCTGGGTAGGCATCTTCTTCCTTTAAGCCCGGATTATCAGGAGTCGTCTGCTTTGAGTCGTTATATACGCATGCACTGGAGGCAAAGAAAAATCTCGACACCGAGTTTTCTCTGCAAGCCATCAGAAGGTGGGTATTTACTAAGACACTTAACATGCAAGCTGCCTTGTTATTCTCGATGAACCCCATACCACCCATATCTGCAGCCAAATTAAAAACTTGATCTACGCCTCGGGTCGACGTCAAACATTCATTGAGCAAACTCAAATCACGTACATAATTTTCTGCTTTTGGATTAAGTTGGTACCAATCGGAAAAATCTTTGACGTCTACTGCAACAACTTGGTTACCCTTGGAGATGAGTTCATTAACTAAATAACCACCGATAAATCCACCGGCACCAGCAACCATGATTTTTGACATAATGCCACCTTATCAAACCCAGAATCTGGACTGGGCTACTTCGCAGATAGTCCATAATGCGGAAACTGGCTTCATGAAGAGTAGGCTTCCCCCGTGCCAGGAAATGAGGAATAGTAATTGACAAATATTGTGAACGTTCAAAAATTGACTTCTGCGAAAGTCGGGAACTACCCATTTTCTCATTTTGTGATAAACAGTGTTCTTGACTCCGCAATGGTAAGCAAAATTTTTGCCGATATTTATACACTGGAGAAATCAGAACCTACTTCGATTTTCAAATCCAATTTCGGAGAAAAAAAGGAGTGGAAGGTATTTCCAGCCGATCTTGTCCATCTCAACCAACTTCTAGATTATTTAAGTAGTCAAGAATTCATCAATGTACTTCAAGCGAATTTTGGCATTTCAAAAGAAATCAAACTGTATGCAGACAAATCATACGACGGCGGTGGTTACGTTATTTCTCCTCCAGGTTCTTATTTGAGTTACCATGCAGATTTTAACTTTAGTAGCAAAGCAGAGAAGTACAGAGTTTTAAATGTTTTACTTTACATGAACGAGAACTACGAAAATCATCAAGGCGGCCAACTCCACCTTTTGGATCCAGAATCAAAAACAGTAGAAACCATAATTAATCCCGAAGCTAACACATTGCTGGCTTTTTTTACTGATGATGTCTCATTTCATGGTGTGTCACGAAATCGGCCAGGTTTTTTCCGAAGAAGTTTTAATCTCTACTATTACGCCGACCAACCGATTAGTCCAAATCAGGGCGCTGACCCACACAGAACGATATGGCTAGATGCCGATATTCATACTCACTAAAAAGGAAGAACATGACCTCGGGAATCATAGAAGTAAAAGACTATTGGAATCGTCAACCATGCAATATAAAACATTCAAACGCGCCTGTTGGCACAATTGAATATTTTAATGAAGTGGAAACTCGAAAGTATTTCGTAGAACCTCACATCCCAGGCTTTGCTGAATTCTCAAAATGGAACGGGAAGAGAGTGTTAGAGATTGGATGCGGAATCGGTACTGATGCCGTGAATTTTGCAAGAGGAGGCGCAGAATACACCGGAATAGAGTTATCCGAAGAGTCGTTAAAAATAACGCGTGATCGATTCGCAGTATTTGGATTACAAGGCACATTTATTGAGGGAAACATAGAAAACTTGGATTTGTCTATCATTGGTGATAATTTCGACTTAATTTACAGTTTCGGAGTTTTGCACCACACGCCAAACTTAAAAAAAGCATTAAAACAAATTCATGCTTTATGCAACAAAGAAACGATTTTTAAGGTAATGGTTTATGCAAAAAACTCATGGAAACAAAAAATGATTGATGCTGGGCTTGATCAACCGGAAGCACAGTATGGGTGCCCAATCGCGAATTCCTATGAGCATAGTGAGATAGCTGAAATATTCAAGAATTCAGGATTCTTAATTGAAAATAAATCTCAGGACCACATATTTCCCTATGTAGTACCAGAATATAAGAAATACAACTATGTGAAAGAAAAATGGTTTGAAGTGATGCCCGATGAAGTTTTTAAGGTCATAGAAAAAGCATTTGGATGGCACATGCTCATTGATGCCAGGATAGACTAGTTGTATTGAAACGTTTGTACACCAAGGAGATTAATGTCTGAGAATAGTCCAGAAGCATTAAAGTCTCAGATTCTTGCTTTGACGGAAAAATATGCGGAGCAGACCTTGCAAAAGGGAAAGTTTGAACCTGGGATTTCCAGTGTACCCGTTTCCGGAAAAAATCTATTTCCTTCTGACTATTCATCTATCGTAGAATCTGCACTAGACGGCTGGTTCACGGCCGGTCGATTCACCGCAAATTTTGAACGAAAATTGGCTGAGTACGTTGGTGTACGAAAAGCGCTCTTTGTAAACAGCGGATCAAGTGCGAATTTGTGCGCATTGAGCGCATTAACAAGTCCGAAACTTGGCAAGCGCGCACTCAAACCTGGAGATGAAGTTGCCACGGTTGCGATGGGATTTCCTACCACCGTGAATCCAATCATTCAAAATAGATTGAAGCCGGTATTTGTAGACATCGATTTGGTAACAATGGATGTGAATGCACAATTACTGGAAGAAGCAATAACGCCAAAAACAAAGGCAATTATGTTGGCGCATACTCTAGGAAATCCATTTGATGTGGATGCAATCAAAGCATTATGTGAAAAGCATGAATTATGGTTGATTGAAGATTCGTGTGACGCTCTTGGATCAACCTATAAGGGAGAAAAGACTGGCAGTTTTGGCGATACAGCCACTGTCAGTTTTTATCCTGCACACCACATCACCACTGGAGAAGGAGGTGCTGTGTTTGTTAAGTCACCTCTCGTTGCGAAACAGGTCGAATCTTTCAGAGACTGGGGCAGAGACTGCTACTGTGAAACAGGTTGTGACAATACTTGCAAGAAGCGATTTGAGTGGCAGCTAGGAGAACTACCTCGAGGATACGACCACAAATACATTTATAGTCACATCGGATACAACTTAAAGGCAAGCGAAATGCAGGCAGCTCTTGGATATACCCAGCTTGACCATATTGATGCATTTACGCAATCCCGTATACATAATTTTGAATATCTCTCTTCTAGAATTGAAAAAATTTCTGGATTCAGTGTTGCCAAAGCAACGGCAGGATCTGTGCCCTCTTGGTTTGGATGTCCAATCACGATAGATCCACAGACAGGAATTGATCGTACACAGCTTCTTGCGTTCCTCAATGGTAGAAACATCGGCACGCGGCTTATGTTCGCTGGAAACATCCTAAGACAACCTGCCTACCTTGGTATTGAGCACAGACTTCATGGCGATTTGAAGAACACCGATTATGTAATGACACAGTCATTCTGGGTAGGAGTACATCCGTCACTCACTATTGAGATGCTCGATTACGTAGTTGCATCAATTCAAGAATTTGCTCAAAGCAAAGGTAACTAAGTGCATTTTCTCATCACTGGTCACACTGGTTTCAAGGGAACTTGGTTAACTTCACTTTTGCTAGCTCAAGGGCATAAGGTCTCTGGAATTAGTTTGGATCCGGAGCCAGAATCGCTTTTCAACCAAATAAATATTAAGGACAAGTTTGTATACGATTTCCGACTTGATATTCGAAACGCGGATGATTTCAAATCGGCCGTACAAGAAATACAGCCAGAAATTGTCATTCATTTAGCTGCTCAGCCATTGGTGCGCAGGTCTTATGCTGAGCCAGAACTGACTTTTGAAACTAATATTGGTGGAACATTAAATGTGCTGAGCGCTATCAGGAATCTAAAAAGTTTGAAAGCATGCCTAATCATTACTACCGATAAGGTCTATCGAGACACGAATTTAAAAGTCGCATATTTGGAAACAGATCCTCTTGGAGGAAATGATCCGTACAGCGCATCAAAATCTGCAGCTGACATCATTACCCAATCATGGATTAAGAGCGTTTCCGCTCAGCCGATCGCCATTGCGCGAGCAGGAAATGTAATTGGTGGTGGCGATTGGTCTCAAGATCGATTGGTTCCAGATTCAGTAACTGCGATTTTATCGGGTAAAGATTTAGTCTTAAGAAATCCGGATGCCATTAGACCGTGGCAACACGTCTTAGATTGCCTGAATGGATATCTTTTACTTATTGACTTCATGCTTAATCAGGAAACAGAGGTAATTTGGAATTTTGGTCCACTACCTGAATCTATTCGAACCGTTAAGGATGTAGCAGATAGCTTAATCAAGAATTGGGGAGCGACTAATTCCAAGGTTAAGGTAGAGAAGGATAAGAGCCAGTTGAAGGAAAGTAATTTCCTATTACTTAATTCTTCAAAGAGCCGAGAGAAATTAGGTTGGACTGATATTTTGGATTTTGAGGAGACGATGCAATGGACGACCAGCTGGTACAAATCTCACAGCAAGGGAATTTCGGCTGAGGCTCTAATTTCCGAACAAGTAAATAAATTTATTGAACTCTCTACAACGAGATGAAGATTCTCCTCATCTGTGAAGCTGTTTTTCCAGAGAACAAAGGTGGCCTTGAAAGATGGATGACTTGGTTAGGGAAGCAATTAAAAGATAGAGGCTACGAAGTCAGCTATATAAATGCTTCAGGGGTACTTGGAATTCGTGAAGGAGTTGCCTACTTCCCAGTTGAGAGTGGTAAGTGGCACTATGTCGCCGATGGTAAAAGGTCAATAAGACAGTCAATAGATTTTGCATTTTCAATCAGACCGCTCATTAGGAAAATTCAGCCTGATGTAATCTATAGCGTGCAAGCACCTATTTTCTCAATATTCTCACTTGGAATTTGGCCAAGAAAAAAATGGTTACTGATTGTCGAGTGGATTGAGATATGGTCATTAAAGTATTGGCGATCCTACTTAGGTTATTTCTCGGGAACGATTGGGTACTCTCTACAGTTTCTGGCTACCAAGTTTGCCGATGTTAGGGTCGTTTTTTCGAAGAGGTGCCTAGAGCAATTGAATAGTAAAGACCCGAAGAATGTATTGTTACCAGGCTTGTATATGAAACATGAATCTGCTCGGACTTGGCAGTTCAACAAAAGAAATGATGTGCTTTTCTTAGGACGGTTCGTAGCAGAAAAGCAGCCCCTTTTGGCATTGGAAGCCATTTACGAGCTTAGGAAACTTGGCTGGACAGGCACCTTCAACATCGTTGGTTCTGGTCCCCTGAAGTCCACCATAGAGATTGAAATTTCAAAGGAATCAATGTCAGGGTATGTAAATCTCTTTGAAAATGCACCACAGGAACAACTGGATGAGTGCTTTGCAAAAAGTTTTGTTCTTTTGCACCCTTCAAAACGAGAAGGTTATGGCTTAGCGATAATTGAAGCAGCCGAAAGAGGGATCCCGACAGTGCTTATCGACTACCCAGAGAACGCGTCTGTTGACTTGGGAATATCTCCGGGATTTGTCTCAAGAACGGATACACCTCAAGCTCTGGCGGAATTGATGTTGAAAGCACGTGATAACCAAGAGGTAATTTTCTCCGACTTGGGCAAATGGGCCCGAGAAGTACTACCCAAGTTGGATGCCTCAAGATCCGTCGATGAGTTAATCTCGGTCATAGAAAAACATCGCCCGAGATTGTGAGAGCACACGAATGTACCCAACTCCTGCAGGGTTGAGAGTTAAAGCCGCAGCCGTGATACCGGCGTATAAAGTTTCTAAACACATTGTGGACGTTGTTCGCTCTATACCCGATGAAATAGATTTCATTATTGTTGTGGATGATGCCTGTCCAGAAAAATCCGGAGAGATTCTCAAGGTTTCAAAGATTTCAAAGAAAGTGACAATTATTTACCATCCCGTCAACCTGGGTGTTGGTGGTGCAATGAAATCTGGCTATTTAGCGGCCTTGGAATTAGGCGCTCAAGTGATTGTAAAAATTGATGGTGATGGACAAATGGACTCATCACAAATTTCCAACTTAATTAAACCCATACTCCAAGGGGAATCAGATTACGCCAAAGGCAATCGCTTCTATTCTTTAAATCTTGTTCGTGAAATGCCCAAGATTAGACTTATTGGAAATGTTGTACTTTCATTTATGTCAAAACTGTCAACTGGTTTTTATCATATATTTGATCCAAATAATGGTTTTACTGCAGTTAGCTCTGAAGCGTTGGCACTTATAGAGTTTTCGTCCGTCGATGATAGATACTTTTTTGAAAGTGACATGCTTTATCAATTGAATGTGACCGGAATGAGAGCGCTTGATGTCCCCATGCCAGCGATTTACCGTGATGAAGTAAGTAATCTTCGAATCGGACATTCAATTTTCTATTTTTTCCCTCGCCACATCAGAAATACTTGTAAACGCATTACATTAAATTATTTTGTCCGAGATTTTAACGTTGCAACACTTCAGTTAATTTCTGGTGTGGCCCTGGGCATTTGGGGCTTTATTGCAGGCATGGGTACCTGGTTGCATAGCAGAAATACGGGAATACCCAGTCAACCAGGAACAATCGTACTTGTTGCAATTTTAAGTATTGCTAGCTTGCAACTTTTACTGAGCTTTATCAATTACGACATTTCCATTAATCGCAGGGGTAAGTCTTAAACCAGACCCAGTAATTTCTAGAGAGTCCAAAAGAGCCCAAGCGGCAAAAATCAACACTGGAATCTGGTATCGAAAGTTTACCCCTAGGGTTCCATTAATCGCTCCAATCACATATCCAGCAAAAAGTGAGGCCGCGAACAATTGCGCACTGAGTCTGCGATAGAGTCGAATAGATTGAATAGCGGTAATAAAAATAAAGATGAGGAATATCCGATCCAAAACACCAAACTCAAGAAAATCAATAATAAAGACTTTTACGAACGAGATAGGCAGTTGAAAAATTTTTGTCAATGTGGAGGAATCAGTTTCCCCAGGCAACAAAGCGGTTGAAATTTGAGCCTTCAGGGCTGGAATTGCACTCAGAGCGCTCAATAATAGCAAGAAAAGATAGCTGATTCTTTTTCTATCATGGAAATACAAAGTGAAAATGATGCAAATCCAAAAAGGAAGAACAAATCGAGTTGCAGAGGTAAGCACTATCAGAAGGCCTATACCAACAATGGCAGTAGATTTTTTTTGAAATTGATGACATAAGAGCAATGGCAGAAATGAAAAAAGACCAACCAAAAGCGCGTCTGTGCAATTGACCATCATCCACCGCATTACAGTGCTTGAAGATGCGAGAATGAGAATTATTCCGAGCCCAACCAAGGATTTATTAAATTTATTGGCCAGTAGTTGGATTGACATAAAAAGTGCAAGTAGTGAAATCGCTGGAATAACCAGCATGCCAGGAATCCCGAATAGAGCTACAAAAGGGACCGATAACAATGGATATAGAATTCGGTGAGAAATCACCGGGTATGCATAACTTGTCTGTGGCATGAGATCTTGAATTGTGAAAGTATTCATTTTGAAGCCGTTCTTGAGATACCAATCCACTACTTGTTGTGCGGAATTGGCCGGATTGTGATTCAAAAAATCTAAAGCCATATAAGTGTAAAACTTGCCGTCAGGTTGATAGTTTCCGTAATCAAACCCAAAGACAAGCCCATGGAATTTGAATTTAGACGCTACCGCCACCGCCCATACGGCACAGCAAAAAATGTAGTACTTTCGGTGTTTCGATCTAAGCATCTTTTTCAGCCTTTGGAATAGTCGATTATGCCCCAACCTTAAAGGCAGAAACCCTTTTAAGTTGTGAAATTTGTCCGTTTTATCCTCTTTCCACAACAACCTACAATCGGATTCGTAGAAGGGTTTAGAGGCAGCGACGGCTGACTTTGCAATACCAAACCGGTTACCGAAGGATCCAAACAAGTGGCACTTAGCGTATGGACAGTTGCTGAACTTGGGGCTTTTTACACTGAGACCCGTTCAGAGTTACTTGCGCATGCCAATCGGGTATTGAAGGATTCAGCTAAGGCTGAGGAAATCACCCAAGACTCACTCATCAAGTTCATGTTGGCAGCTCCTGAGTTGGAGTCAGCTGAACATGCACTCTCTTATCTTCACCGCACCATTGAAAACCTCTGCATCGACTACTTCCGCATGGAGGGTCGTCGTCCAAATCTTGTGGTCATTGATGATGCCCAGGCTGAAGTAGAAGCAACGTGGCAGGTTTCAGGGGATCACTCCGAAGTTCTTTCTCAGGCTGAGGATGCAGCAATTATTCGTCAAGCATTGGCTCTTCTTTCCCCTGCTGAGCGTGCTGCTCTTGTTATGTGGGAAATGGAAGGTCGTTCAACTCAGGAAATTGCGGAAGAACTTGGTATCAAGGAATCTGCAGTGCGCCACACTGTTTCTCGCGCTCGGGCGTCTCTTCGTCGCGTGCTTTCGGAGCTTGTCATCGATCAAGAGCGTGGTCTTACAGCGCTCGACATGCTTTCAACCACATATAAGAAAGCATCTGAACTTGCAGCCAAATCCTCGAAGGTTGCTCTCTCCTTATTATTAGTAGTGACTGCATTCCTTGGATTTAACTCAATGACTGGCCGAGAGGGTGCCGTCCCAACAGTTTCTAATCAGGATTCTTCAGGTGTTGTTGCTGATGCTGATACTTCAGCTAATTCAGCAGCCCCAACACCATCAATGTCGATGCCAGCCAAGAAGGCATCAACCATGGTTTCTGGCGTATACATCAAGAGTGGAAAGGCCGCCAGCTGGCCTGGCCTTGACAAAGAAGGCATCCCAACAGGTTTCACCGTCTCTGGTGAAAATGGTCCTATCGGCAAGTTGCGCGTAAACCGCAATGTTCCGGTTTCGACCGAGCAAGGCACAATTTTGGCCACCCAGGCCATAACATCTGGGGGTGGACCA
>Ga0214923_10001607_pt1 | contig 31940 bp, 24 predicted proteins | sample LL1510_MetaG_FD_177993 | JGI IMG/M metagenome (GOLD analysis project Ga0214923, IMG submission 177993) | Freshwater microbial communities from Lake Lanier, Atlanta, Georgia, United States - LL-1510 | ecosystem: Environmental > Aquatic > Freshwater > Lake | place: USA: Georgia | collected...
CTTTTGGCTGAAGGACGGATGAAGAACGAAGATGCAACTGATACCGTGACTCGGGCTATTCAAGTGCGCGATGATATTTTTCACTTGATTCCAGCAGCACGTCGGGAAGCCTCGCGGACCTCTGGGTTATATTCGCACCGACGGGTCGGGAATCGCGGCGATACGCGTGGCACTGCCGGTGGTCCAAACTTGCCCGTTTTGGTTTCGGCGAGCACAACAGGTTCAACTCTGATTCTGGAAGAGCCCATCAGCAAGCGGAAGATTGCTCTCGTCTTGGGGGCATTTTTAGGTGCATTCCTCGGCTTTGCTTTCGGTGGTCTGCGCGTTTTCATTCAAAAGAACGGCGGTCGTTTGCGCGAGGTTTTGGCTCAATGAGTTCAGCGCACCGCTCAAAACTGATCGACTCTGCTCTTGAGGCGATTGCTGACATTGACGATGGCGCCACATTGATGGTGGGCGGTTTTGGTCTTTGCGGTATTCCCGAGCACTTGATTGAGGCACTGCGCATTAAAGGCGTTAAAAATCTCATCTGTATTTCAAACAATGCAGGGGTCGACGATTTTGGTCTTGGAAAGCTTTTGCAGACCGGACAAATCAAAAAAATGATTTCTAGCTACGTGGGCGAGAACAAAACATTTGAAAAGCAGTTCTTGTCGGGCCAGCTCGAGGTTGAACTGACTCCGCAGGGGAACCTTGCTGAACGGATTCGTGCCGGAGGAGCTGGAATTCCAGCTTTTTATACCCCAACTGGGGTCGGAACTGTGATTGCAGAAGGTAAAGAAACAAAGATTTTTGACGGGCGTGAATACGTTCTTGAGCGTGCTTTGAAGGCTGATTTTGCCCTGATTAAAGCTTGGCGTGCCGACCCTCATGGCAATCTGCAATACAACATGACCGCGATGAATTTTAATCCAATGATGGCAACAGCAGCAAAAGTAACCATTGCAGAAGTTGAAGAGCTCGTTGGTGAAGGCGAATTGAATCCGCTCGCTGTGCATACTCCCGGGGTTTACGTCAAGCGGCTTTTACTCGGGCGTTCTTATGAAAAACGGATTGAACAGCGCACCGTTCAGCCACGCCTTTGAGTTGGAAAGAGAGTTGTCATGAACTTCAAACTTTTGTCTCGTGAGCAGTTGGCCAAGCGTGCTGCAGCAGAACTTCGACCCGGAATGTATGTGAATCTGGGCATTGGTATTCCAACTCTTGTTGCCAATGAAATCGCCCCTGACATGAATATCACTCTGCAGTCCGAAAATGGAATTCTCGGAATGGGACCCTTTCCGGAGACCGGCTTCGAGCGCGCGGATCTTATTAATGCGGGAAAGCAAACAGTCACTCTTCTTCCGGGCGCAGCAATTTTTTCTTCTGCAGATTCATTTGCGATGATTCGAGGTGGCCATATTGATCTCACTATCTTGGGTGCAATGGAAGTGTCTGAGCAAGGTGATATCGCCAACTGGATGATTCCGGGGAAAATGGTCAAAGGCATGGGTGGGGCGATGGATTTGGTTGCGGGGTCGCCGAATGTTGTGGTGGTCATGCAACACTGTGCTCCAGACGGCAGTCCAAAGATTTTAAAGCAGTGCAAATTGCCCCTGACAGGCAAAAAATGTGTGAAGAAAATCGTTTCAGATAGAGCCGCGATGGTGGTCACCGACGAGGGCCTCATTGTGACAGAAATCATTCCCGGTTTGAGCTTTGAAGAACTGCAGGCGTGTACCGAAGCGCGCTTGATCAAATCTCCTGAAGGGATTCGTCCGCTCAACCCCTGAGCGGGTTGGCTGAAATTCATTTTTGTATGCACGTGTGCACCAGAGGAGCTTCTTTGAGTTTGCAAAGCAAATACGATTTGTTTGCAGCTCAGCTGCCCGCCGGATTTGCGTCTGCTGGTGTTCGCGTTGTTGGTCATAGGTCTGCAAATACACCCTGGACACTCGCGGTTCCTGGTTCAAAGAGCGTTACAAATAGAGCGTTGATCCTTGCCGGCCTTGCGGCTCAGCCCCTCGAGATCCAAGCGCCGTTGCTGGCCGACGATACCTGGTGGGGCTGTCGAGCCTTGGAGCAGCTTGGTTTTCGATTAGATGTTTCGCATCTCCCTGATGTCCTGAAGCTCGAGCCGCCCCTGGCAGCTGGAATATCGTCTGCCGGCAGTTCGCCGCACTCTTCTTTGCTATCTATTCATCTCGGCCAAGCTGGCACTCTTGCCCGCTTCTTTCCTGCCCTACTTGTCAATTGGCAGCAGCTCTATCCCAACGTTCCCTGGTCAGCGTTTGAGCTCACGGCAGACCCTCAGCTGATGCGTCGGCCCCTCTCGCCACTTCTCCAAGCCCTCAACCAGCTCGGCGCCCAGATCAACGATCAAACCTGGCCAATTGTCCTAAGACCCGCGCATTTGCAGGGGCAGTGTCGAGTCGATGGTTCGCAATCGGGGCAGTTTTTGAGCGGTCTTTTGCTTGCAGCGGGAGGGGCTCGCACATCATGCGAGATCATTCGCGAGAACAATCTTGTCCAGCCTGATTACGTGCGCATTACCGCACAGATGCTCCGCGACTTTGGCGTGGCTTTGAGTCACGACATGGAGTTCTCTCGCTGCGTTGTTCATCCTGGAACATGGAATCCTCCCGCAATTTATAAAGTCGAAGCAGATGCCTCAACAGCATGTTATTTTGCAGCGCTTGCGTGTGTGTTGAATTTGCAATTGACGATAGAAAATTTGGGCTATTCAACTCTGCAGCCCGACTTTCAATTTATAAAGATCTTGAATGAATTTGGCGCTTGCGTCGAAGCTCGGGAACGTTGCACCATGATTCGTCCGTCCGGGGTCGATGATTTTTCAACCTCGAATGAGCTCTTGCTTGATATGACGGCGTGTAGCGACCAAGCAATGACGGCAGGTGTGATGTCACTGTGTAGTGGTCGGCCCCTGACTGTGACGGGAGTTTCACACATCAGGCACCACGAATCAGATCGCATTGCTGCGTTTTGTAGGAACTGCGCGCAATTGGGTGTTGAAGTGGAAGAGTTTGAAAGTGGCTTTCGTGTTCGCCCTCCTGTAGACCCTTTGCAACTTGTTGGCGATTGGCCAACTCATTCTGACCATCGCTTTGCCCTGGCGGGGCTTGTTTTGGCTGCCCGAGCACCCGGTGTGCGCGTTCTGCAGGTCGAATGTATTAAAAAAACCGCGCCTGGATTTGTCCGCCAACTCATCCAGGCAGGTTTTGAATTTTCGCTTGATTGACTGCACTGGATTGCAAAGTCCGAAAGACCTCAGAAGCGGATTTGTTTTTCTTGAAAATGTGACAAATTCGGCCCATGCAAAGGCTTGTTTACCGACATCCAGTTCCTTATCATTCAAGAAATGAATGGCCTGATTGCTCGTAAAATATGTCACGTTGTTGCGCCGCTGTGCTTCGTCTGGGCAAAGCGTTTGTTGACTGTTGCTTTGTCTGGCACAGTTTTTTTATGCGCAAATGCGATTGCAGACGATTTTTCCAAAACGCCGAATACGCTGTCGAACTCTGATGCTACAAAGCCTCAGGCTGATCTGCAGAAGGCAGCGCAACCTGAGGCTTCGCCTCTTGTCGGTGATGGAACTCTTCCTCTCGATTCAATTCGCTTAAAAATTTCATTCGATAAACAATTGTTTGATGCACCTTCTGAAAAGCAAAAGCTTGAGCAGTTGGCGACCTTTTGCAAAGTCTGGCAAGAGGCATTCATGAAAGACAAAGGTCCATGGGGGTTTGGGATTGCCTCGGATGTCGTTTGTTCGATTGCCGGAAACCAGAATACAGATAGAAAAAAGGCAGCAGAAAACTTCGATACCTGGCTTTTAGCAGTTGAAAAAACCGAACTCAATGAGCGTGCGGTTATTCAAGCAAGCCTTTGTCGATTTAAGGAGGTTAGGCAAAAAACTGACAATAATTCTGAAACAGTTATTGAGGAAAAGTGCGAAGCGCGAAAAGCATTTCCTTGGTCTAATTTTCGTCTCAGGTTTGTTCGTCATCGAGCGTTTGTTCGGCTTCTGGCAGCATCGCTTCTCGATCAACTCCCCTTCGTTTCCCTTGTGACCAAAGGGCTCGTTCGCTTCGATAAACTGCGTATTTCTGGTTTTCCCGAACCCAATACAGTCGAGGTGAACTTTCCTCCCCCACCTGAGGAGCTGATTTTTGCTGATGTGCGATTCGACCCTTATGCGAGTCGCTTTCGCTTAAAAGAACTTGCGATGAAAGATGCGGTTTATCGTGCGATGACTCAAACGGGTACGTCTTGGATCGTGAGTCGCGAAGGACGCGGCGGACGGCTCGAACTTTTCAATAAAAATATTGAATCTGCGTTCAGTTCGCTGTCAACGAATTTTGAGCTCGACCAACTCAAGTATGAAAAAGACAAAGCTAAATTCATTGCCGCAAGCCTGAAGAAGCGTCCTTACATGGACCTTATTTTTCGTGGCGATCTCACTGCAGGAATGCCACTGCTGTCGATGAGAAATTATTTTGGTGGGTCGGCGCACGTGGGGCTGCGGATCAATTCAAAGTTTGGCGGTGGGTTGTCACTTGCTTATGGAAAATCGAAATATGAATTGGGCACTCAGGTTGAGGAGAAGGACAGCGCTGTTGGAATTCAAAGTTCAACACTGGTGAACCTGAGCGAGGTTGATGTTTGGTTCGAGCCTCGCTTTTATCGTTCATTCAATTGGAGTGGAATACCGCAGATCCAAATTGCTGCGGGTCCGCGTGTAGGTTACGTCGCCAGCCAGGGAGATCTCAAGACCAATGGCTCTTTGCCTCAAGACAACCTTTCTATTCAATCACGTGAATTGGGTTTGGGTTTGTCTTTTGGCGCGTGCCTCGAAGTATCACCGATTTTCGAGGTCACCGCTTCAACCTTGTTTAATCTTGGTGTGAACGCAAAGTCGACCGCGCTTCGTGCAGGGACCGAAGCAGCGTGGATTCTTGCCCGCTTGTCGACGCCCGGACGGAGCGAGCGTCCACCAGCTCTGAGAATTGGAGCAAGTGCATCATTTTCTTCGTTGAGTCGACGATTCGTAAACTCAGATGCGGCCCGAACTTTTGAAACGCTTGCCACTCTTAACGGACTTCAGACTGCTTTTTTTGTTGAGAAAGCTTTTTGAAGAACCGTTCATAAATAGCGAGGTGAACTTGTGCGGATTGAGGATTTGGAATTGGCTGATGCAATGGAGCGCTGCAAAAATAGTTCCGGACAAGCCCTGCTCTACTTTTACAATCCCAGCCTCTCAGGATGCCTCGCTTTTGCTCGGCTATTAGCTGAAATGAAGGAGAGTTCTCTGCAGGTTTTTCGGGTCGATGTGAGTCTTGAGCCCGAATTGCAGGTGAAGTTTCCTGCGCAAGAACTCCCGGCGCTGTATTTCTTCTCGCAGGGGCTCCCAATGGGACGCAAGCCGGTCTTTCAGACAGTGAGCGAATTTGAATCGTGGCTTAAGTTCCTGGAAGGACTCTGCTGATTCAGCAAAGCTGTAAATTTTTCTCAAGTTTTCGAACGACTCGTCCGAAACACCTGCGAACGTGCCAGGAATACACGGTTGGCTTGGGTTGGAACCCAGTTGCCCGAGCACCGTTCTCGAGAGTCAAATGGATTCGGCACATGGAGGAACTGGATATGGTTACGCTCATTCGACCACTCACCGGCTTCATACTTGTTGGCTTATTCGCCGTTGTTGGTTGTCAGCCTCGGCGATTCAACGAGATGGCAGCTCAGTCTGTTGGTGGTGCCGGTAATGGGATGGTTGAAGAGCTTTTGACCTACCACAAAAACGCCATGTCTCCGGATTTGGTGAGCAAGCTGGGCGACACAAGTTTCTATGTGTTCAACCGCGGCTGTGCGGCAGGAATGCCCGCCGACGAAGTTTCGCGCCGCCCGATTGAGGGCGCTCGTGATCCAAGTTATTCAGGCAGCCCAGACCCATTTCCTCATCCAGACACCTGCCAAAACTCTTATATTGATCCAGCGAATTACGACATGCGTGGTGTGGTGAGAAGAAAATTTGATTCAACACCAGGTTCGAGCTCAGCTGGCACACCGCGGATGGAAGGGGAATCTTCTGTCCTCGATGTTTTCCAAATCTCTCCAAGCAGCCCTCGCTATCGCAAGCGCTGCTATAATTCACTTCCAAGTGGTCGGGCAATTTATCGAGTTTATTCAAACGCGCAGTCTAACTACAATGGAACTCCTTATTACGAAGTTCGTTCGCATGATGTCACTGTCGGTGTTATCGTCGACATTTCCCGCGTTGTGAATGAAGGCCTGGATCGCAGTAGCTCCGATCAACTCGATCTCGAGAGTGGTTTTTATCCGCGCGTGTATCTCATGCCTGGATTGTGTGGTGTGAGTTCGCCGTGGGGCTCGTCGAAGGCAGGAAAAACACCTGGCGGTTTGCCAGGGTCATTGCCTGCGCCGGGATGCAATCCAGTGGCACAAAGTCCAGTCGGACAAAACCCAGTCGGACAAAACCCAGTCGGACAAAATCAGGCCTGCGCGCCTGGGGCAGGAGGAGTGGGCTCAAACCCAACTTCGCAGAATCCTGTCTTGCAACAGCCAACCGGACAGTCGCCTGTCAATCAGCAGCCCGGCGGTGTGAACAATAATCCGGCGCAACAGAATCCAACGAGTCCGGCGCAGGGACCAGTATTGACACCCAAATTACCAAATGGCAGTAGCCAGCAATAATTCCGTCCGTGCGCCGGCGGTTGAGCTTCTCTTGTCTTAGAGGTTGTGCGCCTCGAGCATTTTAGTCAGTTTCTTTGCGAATTGGCCGGGGTTTCTCACAGGAGAACCTTCGGCCAAAAGCGCTGTGTCGTATAGAACGTCGACCCATTCTTCAAGCGCAACATCAGCAGGATTGCTTGCAACTTTGTTCACCAGTGAGCGGATAATTGGATGATTTGGGTTCACTTCGAGAATGCGCTTGGAGCCTGTGAAATCTTTGTTTGACGCTTTCATCATCCGCTCCATGTGTGCACTCATGGCGAATTCATCTGTGACAAGACAACACGGGCTGTCGACAAGACGTTTTGAGATTTTTACATCTTTCAAGGTTTCGCCGCATATTCTTCGGAAGACCTCAAGCAGCGGAGCGATTTTTTCTGGGGCAAGTTCTTCGCTTGTCTTAATTTTTTCTGGTTCTTTTCCAACGCCCGTGAGATCCAAGTCACCCTTGGCAATGGATTTCAAACTGGCTTCACCGAATTTCGGGTAGTCCATCACGAACCACTCATCAATTGGATCTGTCAGCAACACAACTTCTATGCCACGTGATGTTAGAGCTTCGAGGTGTGGGCTTGCTGCAACAGCATCATAGGAATTGCCGCTCAGAAAATAGATTTCGCGCTGACCATCTGCTTTGCGGTCCCAATATTCTTTCAGTGAGACCCAGCCATCGCGGCCAGTGGTTGTTGTGCGGAAACGCGCCAAATCAGCAAGTGCTTCATGATTGTCACGATCAAAATGAAAACCTTCCTTAAGCACCGCGCCAAATTGTTCGAAGAATTTTGTGTATTTCTCAGCATCGTTTTTTGCGAGGTTTTGCAAAGAACCGAGAAGCTTTTTGGTGACTTGTTTGCGGATGTTTGGCAGCTTGCTGTTTTGCTGGAGAATTTCGCGAGAAACATTGAGCGGCAGCTCGTCGGTTTCAACAACTCCGCTCACAAAGCGCAGGTATTCAGGAATGAGCTCTTTGCATTTATCTGCGATACTGACCCGTTTGACGTACAGGTGCAGGCCATGCGACTCGCGTTGATATAAATCGAACGGAACGACCGATGGGATATAAACCACCGATTGGAATGGCAGCAGCCCTTCAACACTGATGTGCTCCCACAAGAGTGGTTCTTGCCAATCGCCACTCAATTGCTTGTAAAGTTCTTGGTAGTCTTCTGGCTTGTTGTCTTTTTTGTTGCGCGCCCAAACAGGGGTCGATTTATTAAGGCGCTCTTCTTTGCTTTCTTTGTCGAGCCAAAGAATAGGGTAGGTCACGTAATCGGAATATTTTTTGACAATTCCTTTGATACGCCACTCTTCCAGGAATTCTTTCTCATCTTCTTTCAACGTCAACTCAATGCGCGTTCCGCGCGCCGTTCTGTTGCCTTTCTCGAGAGTGTAGGTGCCAGAACCATCGCTTTCCCAAAGCCATGCCTCGCTCGCGGAAGCGCCGCGGGTTTCGACGATGATTTTTTCAGCAACCATAAACGCAGCGTAAAATCCGACTCCGAATTGGCCAATAAGCTGCGCGTCACGCTTGTCCGACTCATTGAGCTTTTCTAAGAATTTCTTTGTTCCCGAGTTGGCAATGGTGCCCAAATTCGCAATCAATTCTTCGCGGTTCATGCCTATTCCCGTGTCTTCAATAATCAATTTGCGATTTTCCGGAACCACGCTCAAGCGAATTCCCGCGTCTTTTTCGGCAGGCAGCAGGTTGGTTTTGGTGATCTCTTCGAAGCGAACTTTGTCGATGGCATCAGACGCGTTTGAGACGAGTTCGCGAAGGAAAATTTCCTTGTTTGAGTAAAGCGAGTGAATCATTAGGTTAAGTAGTTGCTGGGTTTCTGCCTGAAAGGAAAAGACTTCTTGTGACATTTTTTAACTCCCGACGTTGAACGCTGGTTAAATTAAGTCTGAAGCGGAATCCGTCAAGGGGCCGCTGACGCGAAAATAAAAGCTTTTGATTCTTATATCTTGGAGACAATCCATAGGAACTGGGCGGCAACTTGCTCTGGCGGCTCAAGGCCTTTGAAGCCGAGAACCGGGCCGTCGCTGGGTAAATTCGTCGGTTCAATGCCAACCGTCGAATGTGGACGGCCATCCCCCCAACCATTGTGGCACCACCAAAGTCCTACCCACGGGAGGCTTGCATCTTGAATCACGTCAATACGGATTCCCAACTGCTCGCGAATCAATGAAGTGAAAAATAGTTTGGTTGCCGAAGTGCGGAGGTAAAACTTTGAGGCTACAGGCCTCTGGTCGGGAGCAAATTTGCGAGCAGCCAACACCTCATAAGTAAAAACTTTGTTCAGCAGCGATTCCAGAGTGGTAACACCTGCAATAAAACCCCACTCAATTCGGTCTTGGGGCTGAGCCTGAAAAAGGGCATGCGAGGCATAGACCGAGATGGCCGCAAAGTCGCTCTCTGCTTGTCCGCTCGAATCCGCTAAGCTCAACTCATTCGGAAATGCAGTGTGCAGTGCAAACGCTCCAAGCCTGCGCTGTGATGGAAACTCTGAGTGCGCCTTCACAACGCGATTGAAAGTTCTTCCATCCTTTTGTTGCCAACCAATGCTGCATTGATTTTCGTGAGCAAATAACACCGAGGGAGTTTTTGCCCACACAGAGCCGTGGTCGCGCAAATTCCAAAGCTGCGAACCAGCAACGGTGGGGAAACATTCATCAGCGCCCCACGCATCAAGGCTTTCGAAAGATTGCCTGTTCTCGTCTGTCAGAGCTCGTTGCCACTCGTCTGCGTGCGGCTCAACGAAGAGGTTGTTTCCTTGAACGACACATCGGGTGATTTTTCCTGTTGCAGGCGAAAAACTCAGAGTTGTTTGACCTGAGGTCAGCACGAGCTCATTGTGCTGCTGTATTGGCATTTCTGCCTCCTCCTAAGCAAGTCTGCCTTGCTCTTCGACAGCTTTCGTGGCTGTCAGTTTGCAGGCAGTTCCGCGGATTTTTTTAAATCCAACATAATTTGCTCGAAGAGGCCCGAGACTTCAAATTCTGCAATCCGATCTTTGCGGGCACTCAATATTCCTTGCTGAATTTTGACGCCGTCCCGACAACTTGGGCATCCGCTGACTACTGCCTGAGCTGGAGCCTGCTGGATTTGTTCAAAGAGGTTTTCCGCAATCTGAGTGCCAATGCGTGGGTTTTTGAGGCGCGAGGTTCCCGACAAACCGCAGCAGTTGTCGTAGGCCTCAACACCCGAGTAATACATTTTTAAAAGTGAAAGTTGCGCAGCTGTTGCTTGTTTGGTGTTGTGGCATGGAACTTTAAGTCCCACTGTCAACGAAGATTTCTGCGCCGGCAAGAGTTCGGATGTTGAAGTCTTTTGACTTTGCGTCTTTTTCAGCAGATCAATGGCAATCTCCGCTGTATCCTGAACGTCATAATTAAGATGTGCCATGTCGAATGAACTCGGCAACCCAGCACGCACCTTGAGGAGTTCAATTTTTTCAGGTTGCTTCAAAAGATTTTTGAAATCTCGAATGGCCTCACAACACGTCGGGCAATTTGAAAACATCACAAATTTTGGTTGACCATGCAGACCTTGAGTTCGCCATTCTTCAACGAGCCGATAGATACATTTGGCAATTTCAACCAGGGAATTGAAGTGCGCTTGCTTAGCTCTTTCGTGTAAGCCTTCAGCCTCAAAAGGGAAACCGCAACACATTTTCTTCTCAAGATCAACAATACGTGCCTGCAGAATATTTTTAAAATATTCATCTACAGCTGAAGTGGCTTGCGGAACCCCAAACGTGTCCATGCATCCGCGGTAGCGAATGAAAATAGTCTGTGGACCAAGTGTTTCATGACCGGCAACAGCGTTGCCGAGATCTTTTTTAATCAACACGAAATTATCTTGCGAGCGGATTTTGTTTCCGTGTTGAGTGGGTTCATAATGGGTGAGCGAAAGTGTCGGCGGAACGGTGTAGGTTTTCAACCAATCTGGAATAGATGGAACGCGTCGAACAATATTCAACAGCGGCAGCCCTAATTGAATAAACAGCGCCATAAAGCGGTATGTGAGGGACTTGAAAAAGTCTTCTCCCATAAGTCTCTCGTAAAGAAATCCCCAGAGCTTTGAGCCCATCGACGGCAACCGACCCATCGTGTGATACGCACGCATTAATGGTTGAACATCAATCTCGACAGGGCAGGCTTTGTCGCAGCGCCGGCAATAGAAGCATTTTTTCAAAAGTGAGGCACTCTCTGCGAGCATTTTGTTGGTTGCCGCAACAACGTTCTCAAGTTGACCCGAGTTGTGAACCGAACGCGCGGACGCCCGTAAAATCGCAACTCGTTCCATGAACATGAGAACATTTCGCTTACTGGGCAAGACCGGATTTTTGCTGGCTCGCTGTCCTTTGCGTTCGAGTTGATGCTCGGCATCAATCACTGGGCACACTTTGCAACTGTTGCAACGGGTGCATTTCTGCGCCTCAGCAATCGCAAGACGCTCTGCCTGGAGTGCGCTTTCATCCGCCAAAGGGTGCCCAGTTTTGAGTGCGTCCTGAATTCTCTTTGCGCTGATGTTGAGCAATCGCGCACGGAGCGATCTGGACAAACTCGTGCGAAGAAAGAGAGTCTCGGGATTGAAGAGATCATCCGGGTCGAGAATATCTTTGATGCGGCACATGCGCTCAAAGTCGTCTTTGGGGATGTGATTTAACCATAAAAAAGGTGCCTTGCCTGCCACACCGTGCTCACCGGTGAAGCGCGCACTTCCGTGCGGGTCATTCGAGGGTGCAAGGTTTTGTGCTTCGTTAATCACCTTTTCAAGATAATCCCAGGCCAACGAAGCTTGCTCTTCATCATAGAGATCAAATCCGCCGATGTTCCAGTGGATAATTGCAGTGTGATGAGGGGTTAAATGACCGAACAAAACATCTTGTTTCTGGTCAGCAAGTCGAGCAGGCTGGCTGCGCTCCACAATCCGCAAAACTTCGGGAAGATACTCACTGCGAATCTCCATGTCGGTTTTGCATTTGGTCCGAAGTTTTTTAGGCAATTCTTCGCGCGGGCGTTTCATGACTTCAAACTCATGAATACCGCGCTGTGCATCAAGAACTTCGGTTTTTTCTTGTGAGCGGATCACTTCGCTCGGGGCGAGTCCTGCGTCTGCAAGTGCAATATAGGCCGTTGCCTCGCAACGCTGCATGCGCGCGCGACATGTGGTTGCATCTTGCTCCTCGACAGACAGAATGATCACCGCCTCGTCTTCTTGAGCAAAGACATTTGGAAAATCTTGCAGAAGGAATCGCCGAATGCTGTGTCCAGTGATGATCTCGAAATATTCGGGGTGATCCCGTTGAGGAAGAGATTTGATTGCACGAATCACTCGAGTTGCTGCTTCCACCGATGTGAAATGCCAACGCGCTCCCATCAAATAGCGGCGAGGCTTTTCAATTTCAAAGGTAACTTCATAGATAAACCCCGTGGTTCCTTCTGCTCCTACAAATGCGGAGAGCGGTAACTTAGGAGCATCAGCCATCGGGTCAGTGGCAAGATAATTTTCAGCTTGTTCTGCCCGCTGCGCTTTTTGCGCAAGCATGTTGGCAGCTGCTTTCATGCCTTGCAGGGGAACAGTAATTTGTTCCGGCGAGGGCTCACAAACCGCTTTTAACTCGCGCTTTGCGATGATTTTATATTCCCGGTCGAAGTGAGCTGTGTCGCGAATGCTGAAAAACTTGCGCGCCATCAGGAACGGTTCGCTGTCAATGTCTTTGAGCTCATGTTCGTCTGGTGCAAAGCATGCGGCAGTTCCGCGCGCAGTGACAACACGGCCGTGAATGATCACTTCAAAGGCTTTGCGTCCACCATTACTGCCAGTGGCTGCAATTCCGCCGGTTGCCGCACGTGGAGTGTTTGGGTCGCAGCGTAAAACATATCCGCGTTTGCTCAGATAGTTGACCAAATCTTTAAAAGGGACCCCAGCTCCGACAGTGACCTCGAAGTGACCATTGCAGCGGCGGCTCGGTCGTATTTCTGAGATATGATCGAGCCCACGCAAGCTGATAGTGACTGCGGGGGCCATGGGGGTTACACCCATGTTATATCCTCCACCTTCACCATAAGGGATCATCGGGATTTTGTGGGTGTAAAAGAGTTTTACGAGTTTTTGTAAAGCAGAAGCCGAATAGACGTGAATAACCGCCTCGGTCACCAGAGCCCTATGCTCCATACTGTCTGCTGAGTAGGCCTCTCTATCGAGCCAAAGTGCAGAAAAATTGCCTTCGCCAACAATGCCGTCGATTCTTGATTTGAGCTCATTGAGCTTTTTTCGCAGCATAAAAGTTTTTGAAATGCGAGTCACAATAAACTTGATGATGTCGGGAGAAACATTGCGCTGCAGCTGCGGAAGAACGTGGGTGTAAAAATCGGTTTCGCTGAGTAGGTTTGGCAAGAACGTGTGGGAGCCAGAGGTGTCGCCGCCTGTTTTGGCGAACAACTTCTGCGACACATCGGCGGGAAGCGGTGGCATCAACCCAGCCACATCAAGCCATTGGTCTAATCCATCCATAAGAGTCCTCGCTTGTCATTTGAAAATCGGAATTCAATGCAATTCATCAAAAATCTTGCGTCTGCATGCGAGCCTCATCAAAGTGCAATAGGCCACCAAGAATCTTTTTGCGAACCGTTTGCAGTTGATTGGACTTGTATTGCTCATGCGAAGCGGGGCCAAACTGCGTAATTTGATGGCTGCTGCGGTCAAAGATCTGTATTTCAAGCGGAAAAAATCTTGCGTTTTCCTCGGGAATCAAGCCCATTAAAAGAGGGTCATCCTCAGGTTCAAGTCCCCGCGCATGGCGGAGCTGACCTGCCAGAGAGCTCAGCACCAAAAAGGCAGGGTTTGGGGTCCTCACCAAATGTCGAACTGTCAATTGAATTGACTTGTATCGGCTGCTCGAATGCGCGTTCGGCCGGCTTGGATTGCCCGGCTCATCAACATTCAGATCCCAATCGATCTTCTCGCACATTGTAATAAATTCCTCAGGAGACGATGTCCCGTTCTGAAGAAGATCGTAGGCAAGACTGAGCTGCCTTTGGGAACTTTTCAAGTTGATTAAACTATTGCGTGAGCGCATGTTTAAGACTTGGTGTGGAATGATGATGTCGTTTTCAATTAGCACTCTTAAAAGACGCGCAATGTCTTGTGACTTTGCAACAACGAAACGCACGCCAAGGTAATCAAAAACTTCTTCGGCCATCGCTTCTGGCTTGTGCAGAAGCTTGAGTAGCAAACTGTGGCGAGTCTTTGCTTCTTTCCACTCAATGTTGTCGAGCTCGACTTCAATGTTTTGCGATCTCACTTTCCAGCCTGAACTGTCATCATTGGCAAGAATCGTTTTAATTCGTCCAAAAATCTGTTCGCGCGCAGCATCCAACTCGCGAAGCTTACCGTTAAACTCAAGATGGGATACTGCGTTCATGACTTTAAGTATGGAACAAGCCCAGAGGCGTAAGTAACGCCGTCGTGGAGAACGTTGGCTTGAATACACCAAGAGCCGGCGGGGATCTTCCATAAGTAGGAGTTCATTTGGAACAGTAAAACGTTCTCGTTCATCTCCCGAAAAAAGGATATGGCGGATAAAAAATAGTGCTTCACCGAAAAATTGTTCGACCTGTTTTCGGTGTTCGAAGTGACCTAAGTCGAATCCGCAGTGCCTGAGGAATTCGGCAGAACGTTCGCGGTGAGGGATATTCAAGTTTCGATGAGAAAGAATATTCTGGTGACCAAGTACAACCGAAAGCTCTTGCCAAGGCATTGCCCAGACGTTCTCGGCAGAGCGCTTGTTGCTTAAATTTTCAGCATGAGGTTCGGATCGTGTCGACGTGTCAATGTATTCCAAGGTGTCCTCGTTCCCTCTGTCTGAGTTCGATGGATAATAATACCGACTCTGTTGCAGGAGTCACCTCAAAGCTTGGGAGTCAAATGATGTTTGCTGCGAAATCGAATCATAATCGGCTTCACGTCAGGATTGCTCGAAGAGGTTGTTCTTTATTTTTGCCGACAGTCTGCGTCTTGCTGTTTGTCTCGGGGGCTGCCCTCGCAAACAGTCCGAGTGTGCCTGCAGGATCAAAACCAACACCAGACCCCTCTCCGTATGAGAGACGTGTGACTCTGCCTGCGCTTAAGTTACTTCAACCGGGTAAATCTCGGGGACTGCCCTTTGAGGCAAATGCCTACCGTTTTTCCTTTCTTTGTTTGCTGGGGACTTGGAATAAACAGAGCATGACGTTGCACAATTACTTCGAAAAGAACTACGAATTTTTTACCCAGCGAAAAATTGCAGCCGTTGCTGCGTTTTCTCACGACACTTCCGAGAGTCTTGCTGCTTGGGCGGAACAAAACAAGCCACGTTACCTTTTTGGATTAGCACAAACCGAATTTGTTGATAGCCTAAAAAACCCTAAGGTCCCGAGTTGTTGGTTGTTGGCGCGCGATGGTCAGTTGTTACTTAAGTTCGAACTCCCGAGTGAGACTGATTTGGGGTCTGTTTACGATAAGTTGAAGCTGTGGACTGATTTTTGACGGCCAATTAAGTAACATTGACTCACATCTCCCAACCTCCCTAAACTCTTAAACGAAATTGTCTCTGAGTTCAGGGGGTGCTTGGCATGGAGTTTATTCAAAGAGCGTTTATGTTCGGCGGCTGGATCATGTACGTGATCCTCTTCTTTTTTATGTGCGTGGTTGCGCTTGGTTTGTGGCGCGGATGGCTGCTTTATTTTGTGTTCGACACCCCCAATGCGCGTGGAATGTGGGCGGAGCTTTATAAGCAAGTTGCAAACAATCAAATTGAAAGCGCCATTCGTTTGTGCGAGCGCCAGCCATCCAAGCAAATTCTTCCACGGGTCTGGAAGAAGGGTTTGCAAAGCGCAAGCCGTACGGGTGAAGAAACGCAAAACGCGATTGAGTCTGCGACTCTCGAGCGACTTCCGCTGGTCAATCGCTACCTCTCGTATTTTGGAACGTTCGCAAATATTACGACTTTGCTTGGATTGCTCGGAACTATTGCGGGCCTCATCACCTCCTTCGGTGCGGTTGCAACGCTGACAGGTGCTGCCAAGCAGACCCGTCTTGCAGAGGGTATTTCGCATGCTCTCTATGCAACGGGATTCGGCCTGGGAACTGCTCTTGTCGCAATGGTTTTGCATGGTGCTTTAACTTTCAAGGCCAACTCAACCACTGAGACAACCGACGAATTCGCAGCAAAGCTTATCGAGCTTTTGCAAATGCGACGCACCAATCTTGCTTCCAAGTCTTCTGCTGAATAACTCTTCCGAAAGGGTGAACGATGAGCGGGTTTAAGCTCAAAAAACGCAAGCAGGTGGCGACTGCATTTGATGTGAACGTCACACCCATGCTCGATTTGTTCTCCGTTCTTATCATCTTCCTTTTGGCGACTTCGGTGTTTTCTGCAACCGGTGAAACCCGCATCGAAGTTCCGTTTTTATCAAGTCAGCCGCCGCCAAAGCAGGAAGACATTGACAAGAATCCAGAGAAGACCGTGAACCTGACTATCGATACGTCTTCGGTTAAATACCAACAAGCAACAACCGCAAGTTCGGTTCCGGTTGATGAATTCGAGGTCCCGCTCACTGAAGATGCGCTCGATAAAGTGCAGGCGCGTATTTACGCGATCCGTAAAGAGAATCCAAAATTCGACAAGGTCACAATCTTCACTCAGCAAGAAGTGAACTATGAAAAGCTTGTCTTAGTTCTTGATGCTGTTCGTGAACTGCGCCCTGGGCGCACTCCGATTCCATTTCCTGCGGACTATAAGTTTCCGTCTGGGGTGGACGCTTCGAATCTGGTGACAAAAATTGTCCTTGGCAATGTGATTTTCGCAGATTGAGGTCGTCATGGCAGGCGTTGATGTCGGTAGAAAAGAATCGTTTTCGTTAAATCTCTATCCGATGTTGGATGTGTTCAGCATCTTGATTGTGTTTTTGCTGATGAACTTTTCTGTGAGTGGCGAAAGTACGGAAGCATCAGCGAACTTGGAGCTCCCTGTCTCGGCAGTCAAGCTAAGTCTCGACTCGGCTGCTTCTGTATCCATTACGAAAACTGAAATTCTTCTTCAGGGCGGGCTTAAGATTCCACTGACTGCAGATGCAAAAGATGTTGTTGAGGCATATAAAAAAGATGGGCAGGGCGCAATTCGCAAGGCCTACGATGAGTTCAAGCGCCTTAAGGCTCAGAACGACACTCTTAAGAATCGTCAGAAAAATCTCGGTTTGAGTAATGCTGATGTTTCAACCTTAGTCCTGGAAGCGGACAAAGTGATTCCCTACAGAATCATAAAAAGGGTTCTAGCATCGGCTCAGCAAGCTGAATTCATTTCCTGGAAGTTTGCCGTGCAGAAGAGGGATGTAAACTAAAGTGAAGATTCGAAGTTTCATCGCATTATTAGTTGCAGCTCTTCCGATAGGTCTGCCTCAATCTGCTTTTGCTTCAGAGAGCGCAGCAGGGGCGCAGTTTAGCCAATTCGAAATTCGTGTGATTCGTCCAAAATATTTTCAGAAGTCTGTTCGCCTTGAACTTGGCGCCACGCTTGGTGCTGTGATGAATAGCACATACACCTACACTTTTCTTCCCGGACTTCACGCCGGTCTTCATGTTGCTGAATGGCTTGAGCTTTTTGGTGAAGGTGCACTCGGTCTGACAAGCAATAAATCAGATTGTGTCGAATTGGGTACCAAGTTCGCAATTGAGCCAAAAATTAGTGAGATCCAAATGCTCGCAGGTGGAGGAGCTGCGGTGACTCCCATCTACGGCAAGTACCAGCTGAGCAGTGGTGACGTTATTTATTTTGACTGGTTTCTGCTGGGGGGTGCGGGCGTTGCGAACATGCAAAAGCGCTTCGGCGGATGCAAGCCATTGGCCCCGGGCGAGGTGCTTACTCCCGCAATTAAATACAGTCCGGTCCAGTTTAGTTTTGGAACCGGGCAACGCTATTTTCTTAACAAGTTTTCAGCACTGAATTGGTATCTCAGAGATTATTTTATTGCTGGAAAAGATGGCGGCATGGAGCAAAGTGTAGCCTTGTCGATCGGTGCGAGCTACTACTTTTGAGTTGAGATGATGTGGTGGATATGAAGCAACGCATTGAAAAAAAGAGTTCTCCGAAGCTTCTGGCAATCGTCAGAAAGGTTGGTCTATGTGTATTGCTTTGTTCGTCTCTGCAAGCAACCTCAGCTCCACTTGATGATGCCAAACGGGTCCTTCGGGCGGGCGATTATATCAATGCAACACGCATGTTCTATCAACTCATGAACTCGTCCGGAGGCGACGTCAAGGCGCAAGCTGAATTTGGCTTGGCGCAAGCTCTCAAGGGCGCAGGTTTTCCGTACGGGTCTTCGTACTTTTTTGGTCGACTCGTTCAGCAAGGTGCCAAGAACGACTTTTTCCGACCAGCGTTGGAGTCTTTGAGCGAAATCAACGCGCGCATTCCTCTCGGACGAGCTAATATTGCCGGATTATTTCAAACAAAGCTTGATCCGCTCGCAATTCCGAATTCGGCACAGGGGTTTTATTTCTATTATAAAGGCTTGGAGGCGTTCGATAGTAACCCAACGAATCCAGCCAATTTGGTGCGTGCGCGTGCCGATTTCGACCGAGTCCCAAGCAGCAGTCCCTACTTTTCACTCGCACAATATTATCTCGGGATTATCTATTCTGTCGTTAAGAACTCCGATTCAGCTGTCGATGCATTCAAACGAGCTCAAGCAAGAGCTACAAGTGACAATGTTAGGCAATTAGCGACTCTCAACTTGGCTCGGGTTTTCTACGAACGAAAGGAATACCGCGCTGCATTTGATAACTATTCGCGTATTCCGAGAGATTCTGACCTCTGGCTTGAGACACTTCTTGAGGGGGCTTGGGGCTTTTTTATGATCCAAAAGCATAACAATGCTTTGGGCAATCTCCACACCATCCATTCGCCATTTTTTCAAAGCCGATTTTATCCAGAGAGTTATATTCTCTCTGCAATCACCTATCTCCGCCTGTGTCGTTATGAAAATGTCAAAGACTCCCTCAAACGATTTCAGGATCGCTATCGCACCAAATTTTCTGATTTGAATCGACTGCTCAAGACATACAACCAGCAATATTCTGGCTTTTATGATGTTGTAACACGCTATCGCAATACAAAAACATTGAAGGAATTTACTGCTGCAGTGGATATCGTTGACTCCGTGAGTCGTTCGGAGTCTTTCAAAGAAGGTCAGGCAGTTGTGCGTGGGTTGGATCGCGAAAAGTCATTGCTCCGCAGTCGGCGCATGGATCCTGCAACAAGCGAAGTTCTAAAGAAGGTCTATGATGATTTGCGCGTTGCAACCGCCGAGCGAACGGGTCAGCAGGCGTTTGATCAAGCTGTTCAATTGTTCCGCTATCTCCAAGATCTGAGCAACCAAACTCGGCTTATTAATCTCGAACTCCTGGGCGGAATTACCGATTCGATTCGGACTGAATATCAAGGTGAACCCACCGGGGCCGACAAGACAGACTGGGGTGAGGGGATGCGCCCCCTGAATCTGAATCAGCAGCTCGAATATTGGCCATTTGAAGGTGAATACTGGGAAGATGAATTGGGCGCCTACGTCTATAATATAGATTCGAAATGTGCCGGAAGCAGTAATAAGGTCAAATCGAAATGAAAAAGTCAATTAGCCTATGTTCGGTGGCATTTGTGATGGTTGCAGCAGGATCTGCTCATGCGGCCGGGCCCAGTTCTTTGGGCGGTTCTGCACAAACAAAAGTGAACGCCGCACCTCAGCAGGTCACTGTGAAAGAGCGAACAGACAATGAGGTCGATAAAAAACGAAAGCAAGGAAAATCGGAGCGTGAAAAGCGCGAAGCTAAAGGCGGTAGTTTTGGACGCAGTGAATTTGAAACGGTTTCAATTGAGAAAAATCTTGGTTCTGCACTCGACAACGAAATTCGCTATATGGAGCCGTTGGTAGGTAAGTTGCCACGCAAATCTGATCAACGCCCTGAAATTATGAAGCGGTTGATTGAAAGTTTGCATCAAAAATCGCTTCTGACTTTTTTTAATGAGACACGTTCCTACGATGAGGCTTGGAAACGCTGGGACGAAGGCGGCCGTCGTGGAGTTGAGCCAAAGTTCAGCATGACCGCAAGCAGAATGTGGGTGAGCAAGGTTATTCAGCGCTGTCAGCAATTTGTGACTGAATATCCTGAAAATCGCGGAATCGATGAAGTCACATTTCAGCTTGCCTATGCATTCGACCAGCTGGGTCAAAGCAAGGAAGCGGCACAATACTATAGTCGCCTTGTGCAGAAGTTCCCAAATAGCAAAAGAGTCGCAGATTCTCACTATGCGTTGGGCGAGTATTATTTTTCAAAGCTCGACTTTCAAAAGGCAATGACCTCCTTTCAGGAAGTTGTACGATACACGCGAGCGCCCATTCGTCCTTGGGCAGAGTTCAAGATTGCCTGGTGTTTATTTAATCTCCAGCAATTCAGCAAAGCACTCGATAAATGGAAATTGGTTGTTTCTCTTTCTGCCTCGTCCGACTCTCTTAACAAAGGCTCGCGAGTTCGCCTCAAGGATGAATCCGTTCGTGACATGCTGCTGGCGTTTGTTGAGTTGAAGGAAATTGATGCGGCCCTCGATTATGTGGGCAAGCACGCAAGCGACAAGAGCATGGGCGATTTGTTCAACAAGCTTGCAAATTTGCTGCAAGATAAAGGTGAATACGACGAAAGTGTGCGGGTATTGAAAACATACATCGCTCGCAAGCCTAACGACGTGCGCTCTGCCGAACTGCAAATTCAAATTGTCGATACTGCAAATCTTAAAAACGACAAAAGCCTCATGTGGAAGGAAGTCGTTGAACTGAACAAATCGTTTAGTCCGGAGTCGCCCTGGGCGAAGGCCAATGAACAACAGCCTGAGTTGAAGGATTTGAAGGAGAAGATCCATAACGTTGGCTATACTTATGCCAAAAAAATGCATTTTCTCGGACAAAAGGACAAGAGTGCTTATTATCTTGAACAGGCAATCAAGGGCTACAAGATTTACCTTGCAACCTATCAAAATCGCAAAGAAGCTTTCGAAATTAGGTTTCTCTTAGGTGAGCTTCAGTACGCACGCGATCAATTCCGCGATGCTGAAAAATCATTTGCGTCTTTCACTGCGAATAAGGATCTCAAAGCATCAGATCCTCAGCGTTTCGAAAAGGCATTTGAGTATCAGCGCACATCTGCTTATTTTATCGTGCAAAAAGATATGGCGGTGCTTCGAACTCAGCAATTTAAGCTCGAACAGCCGCAACGTGCAGTAAGCAAAGATCTACAAGATTATGTGGACGTCTGCGATTCCTTTATGATTCAATTTCCGCGCAAACCCGGGACTCTTGATTGCCAGTTGGATACTGCGGAAATTTATCTGAAAACGAACAACCCAGCTCAGGCGGAAAAGCGCTTGACGGTGCTTGCCAAAGAGAGGGCTGGAAAGAAGGAAGGCACAATGGCTGCAGAGTTTCTTCTGCTTTTGGCCAAAAATGACAAGAAGAAACTGCTGACAGTGACAAATAATCTTCTTGCTATGCCGGCGCTTGCAACCGGTGATCTGGGTAAGCGGCTCGCTGACATCAAGCGAGCGAATCGCTTTGATGAGCTCAAAGAGCTTGAAACAGGCGGAAAGTTTGAGCAGGCTGCGCAGGAGTTTGAAAAGCTTGCGTCCGACCGCACCTATGCGAAAGCCGATACCGCTTGGTTTAACGCAGGTGTCAACTACAAGAAATCAAATAAACTTGATAAATCTGTGCAAGCTTATCAGCGAGTGATCTCTGACTATCCGAAAAGCGAACTCGTCGGTGAAGCAATGCTCGAGATCATTGATATGTCCGCGGGGCGTTTGCAATTGCAAACAGCCGTGAATTACGCGCGCATGTATCTGGGGCGTTTTCCGAATTCTCCAAAGGCTGGCAAAATTTTTGCCGGAGCTTGTGCGTATTATGAGGCTTTGTCGCAGGCCGAGCGGGCGCGGGAGGTGTGTCCTAAAGTTATTGCCGGCGGCGGACCAGCAGCGTCTTCAGCTGCGGATTCATTGGGTGGCGTGCTTGAACGATCCGGCCGCTATCAAGAATTTTGGGATTTCGCAGAGAAGACATTGCTGCGATTGTCCGCGACAACCTCTGAGAAGATTGAAATCTGGCATCGCATCGAAGAAGCGGCGCGAAAAGCTGGCAATGCAGGTAAAGTTTCAACAGCTCAACAGCAGATTGTTAGACTTTATGAAGGCAATAAAAAGGCAGTGTCCGGTCCAGCCCTGTCTTTCGTTGCCGCGATTCGCTTTGCTCAAGAATTTCCGGCGCTCGAAAAATTTCGCCGCGAGTCACTTTCGGGAGGCAAGTCTGGTGCTGAGTTTCAACAAAATATCATGAAACGTAACGCCGAGCTTAAGAAACTGACAGATCGTTTCAGTGCAATCGCTCAGAACATCGGCGATGCCGAGTGGTCGGTCGCAAGCCTCTATATTATTGGCTACGCACACGAGATTGTTGCATCTGAATTGCTGAATCCTCCTCAGCCTCCAGGCATCAGTGGTGAAGGTTGGCAGAAGGTCAAAGCAAAACTCGCAGAATTGGGCGTGCAGCTGCAGAAAAAGGCAAGAGATTACTATGGTAGCGGAATCGAAGTTATCTCGAAATTCGTTATTTATACTGATTATGGTCAAAGAGTTTTGGCGGCAATGGCACGCTTGGAGCCGACTAAATTCCGCAAGCCCGAGGAATGGATTCCAGAAGCGCTCTTTGTTGGCACAGAGGTGATCGACACTTCAAAAGTCAAATCCGCTCTTGAGCCGAAGGGTTAAATCATGAAGACTTGGACTTCTACCTTATTTTTGGTTCCATTTGCTTGTTTAGCATTGCTTTCCGGTTGCGCGTCAACGGATTCGCAAAGTGCAACCACTGCGGCAAAGGCATCGGATGAGAGTGGTGAAGATGCCAAACCAGCAGCACGCTCAGCGAAAAAAACTGAAGCAGCAAAAAATGAACGTGCGCAAACTCCCGCGCCAAATAAAGGGCAAACATTTTCGCAATCGGCGGTTGTGTTTACCACAACAACACTTTCGAATGAAGAGAGCTTTTCAGGACAAATTCCGCAAGCAAAACTCGAAGATGTGTTGCGAGATCTTGAGCAAGTCTATCGTGATCACAACGATGATGGCGGTTCGCTTATTTCTTACCTTGTTTTTAGGCGCCTTTCCGGAACCAGTCGAGACTTCCTTTCGGTTCTTGAAAAGCGCGGTTCGACAGCATCTTCTCGCGATCCATGGATATTAATCGAATGTGCCTACACGGCACTGCTGCGCCGCGATTTTGGAATGATGCAGTATTTACTTGATAGTGCAGAGACGGTTGGCAAAGGTAAGGAAAAAGTGAACGCAGCGGTTCTGCATGCGCGTGGTTTAATGTTCTTTACAGAAAAGAAGACTGTTTTGGCCATGGCCGCCTTTCGAGAGGCTGCCAAGCTGAACTATGAGCCTGCGATTCTAACACTCGCTTTTTTTGCTCTCAAAGCAGGCGACCATGAGGGTGCTCTGGGTCAATTAAACAAACTCAAAGACTCGAGCACTGGCAACCTCAACGTTAAAGCCGCGCTTGGGATTGCTTATCGGCAGTCTGGAAAAACAGAGGAAGCTTTGGATTATCTTCGCGCTGTGCAACGTGCACGTCCAAGCGATCGGCGTGCACTTTGGAATCTTGCACTTGCACTCTCCGAAATTCCCGCAAAACGCAATGAAGCTATTTCACTTTTAGAAAAATATAATGATGCACCGGGTTCGCTTGTTGATTTTGATTCGAAAGCTCGAAATCTCCTGAGCAAGTTGCAGAGTCAGGAAGAGGCGGCGAAAGCAGAAAATGCGAAACAAAAAGCCGCTGGCTCGGGTGAAAAGACCGAAGATGCAGCAGGTCGCGCTTCATCAAATTAACGAAGGGATTTGAGATATGGCTCTTCTGCTTGTCGCAAATAAAGTGATGCCTGGTTATCCCGATTCGTTCGTTCTTGAATCGGGGCAAGTGATTATTGGTCGTTTGACAACGAATCATTTGGTCATTCCCGGCAAATCAGTTGAGCCGATTCATGCAATGATTGAATTGGATCCCGAGACGGGGATCGCCACGGTTGTTGACATGGCAAGTGAGAGCGGCGTCCTACTGAACGGTAAAAAGATCGACGTTTCAGCGGCTATAAATGCTGGCGATAAAATCTCTATTGCTGGAGTTGTTGTTCAAGTTCAAGCGGCTGCAGATGCTGCTGCGCAGGCCCCAAGCAAGGATGCTGGCACAGGACCTACAGGAAAAGTTGACGCCGATAAATCCACGGTTCCACGGATCGTAAATTCGCGTTTACTCTTTACCGCGGAGAAAGATCGTCGCACCGGAAGTACCCTCGAGGTTGTCGCATTCTGGGATCAAAGTATTCTCGATGTGCGTCACTACGGAGGCGAACAGCTCCCAGGTGACGAAGTTCGAAGCAACAAAGTCGTTATCGGTAACGAATCTGATGGTGACCTGATTGGTGTGGGTCCTAAAGCAAATACCCGTGGCTTGAAAATTGCAGACGTGAAGGGTTCAAAAGCGGTTGTTTATTTGAACGACGAAATGCGCGCTCGGGTTCGCCGTGGTGCACGTTTTGAGCAAGTCAAAGGACCAGCCGAAGTTCAGTTGTCTGCAAACGACATGGCGCTGATTCAACATGGCACTATTAGTTACTTTATGACCCGAGTGTCTGTGCCCAATCCTGTTTTGCGCAAAGTTGAAGAACTCGATGGTAAGCCAATTGTCTTTGCTTATGCGGGCGTTCTCTACACAGTGCTTGCGCTCTTGTTGGCAATTGCTAATGCGAGTTACCCGCCAACGGATGAGGTCAATGACGATGCATGGACAACGGTGTTCACAGTCCAGACGCCAACTCCCAAGCCTACTGATAAACCCGAACCTCCGGCACCTAAGCCGACGGTGGTCATCAAAACCCCCGCGCCCGAAAAGAAGAGCACTCCGGCACCTAAGCCGAAGCCAACTCAACCTGCCAAGGCGGAGCCAACCCCACGCCCCGTGGTGAACACGCCTGTGCAAAGGCCAAATCCGAAGCCAGAGTCGCCCGCGAAGAATCAGGGTCCCGTGACCGGCGAGAAGAAGAATACAAAAGATCCTTTTCTTGGGCCGAAAAAACAAGTCAACGGAGGAAATGGTGGGGGCGCGCGTGGCGGTACCTCGGGAGCATTTGCGGGGCAAAGACAGGGTAATGATAAATCAAGCATGATGGGCGTTGAGGGTGGCAAGAAAGATGAACTCGGAGGTTTAAACCTCGACACGCTCGGAAGTGATATCGGTAAAACCATCAACGCTGAAGGCGCAGGCAAAATTGCCATTGGAGTAAAAGCCAACGGTGGTGGCCTAGGTGGTGGAAGCGGAAGCGGAAAACGCGGAAGCATGGGCCTTGGCGGCATTGGTGAAGGAAACTCCTTGTCCTCGGGAGGGCCTGGCGACGCACTCAAGGGACTCGGCGCAGGAGGCTTTGGCGCTGGGGGAAATGGAGCTGGGGGACGCCGCGATAGCGGAGGCGGTGGCAAAATTAGAATTGGATCTGTCTCTGCACCCGCAACAGATGCTGTTCTCGAGGGAAGCTTGAGCAGAGAAGAGATTGAAGCCGTCATCAAAGCGAATCTTGCCAAAATCAAGGCTTGTTATGAAACCCGACTGCAAGGTAAGCGCGGGCTCGCTGGCCGCGTGATTACCAACTTCACAATCACACCCGATGGCCGAGTTTCAAAGTCCGACATAGCGAATAGTGACTTAAGCGATGGTCCAACCGAAAGCTGTATCACTCGAGAGATTCGCCGTTGGAAATTCCCTCTTCCACGCGGCGGCGGGGAAGTGAAAGTTGTCTATCCGTTCGTGTTCACTCCGAGCACATAAGCTTTAAATTGTTGCAGTTTGGCGGTCTTGACAATTGGTGACAATGAAATTCATTGCGCCAAAATTCTATAACTCACTAAAATTTCAGTCCATTCGTTGGGTTGCATCAAGCGGCGAATCGGACTAGGGTTTTAGTGTTGACTGAGCAACCAAGGGAGCCATGAATTGCTCTTTTGGAATGTGTTCCTAGTTTGACGCTCGCTGTTCAAGTTGAGGCAGGGTGTATCCGAGCCTCAATAAGATGAAATGCGTTTTCCCTGCGAATCCAGAATTCGTCAGAGAAAGCCTGAGTGCCGGCCGAGTGTCCAGATGTTGGGAGTTGGAAATGGTTTCTTTTCGTGTGAGTGGATGCGCTCTTGCCGCTGCACTCCTTGCCGCGGTTGGTTGCATCGCAAAGCGCGAGACTTCGGAGTTGTTTCTGCGCGGATCAATCGCAGAATCATCTGAGGTTGTGCAACTGGACCCCGTGTTCTTATCGCGTCAGCGGCAAGTAGAAAGCCGGTTTTTTGGATTCGATGATCAGGCAACAGCCGAAAAAGCATTTGAACAGCAAGCGAATGAAGTTGCAGCAGGTGATGCAAACCCCGATGAGCCCGATGTTGCAATCGAGCTCCCTGCAGGCTCGACGACTCAAGAAGGATTGTCGCAAAAGTTGTTTCCTGTGGATTTGACGTGGCCGCTTGATGGCCACATCACAAGTCCATTTGGGATGCGCCACGGTCGATTGCATGCCGGCGTTGATATCAAGGGTCTCAAAGGCGACCCCATTTTGGCTGCCGCAGACGGACAGGTTTTGCTCTCGAAAAGAAAGCGTGCTTACGGAGTTGTCGCGATCGTTGGTCACGATCACGACACGCAAACTTTGTATGCTCACATGCTACGCATCGCTGTGAGAGAAGGTCAGTTTGTTAGAGCAGGCGAACTGCTTGGGTATGTGGGCCGAAGCGGACGTGCCACTGGCTACCATCTTCACTTTGAAACACGCGTTTCAGGTGGAATCCCTCAAGACCCGCTGCGTTTTCTACCCGCCGGTCGTGCGGCACGGGTTGGTTTGCTCGAAAGTAAAGAGCTACGCGCGCGCTGATTTTGTCTCGCAAATTCATTGAGTAGAATTGCAGTTGCACTGGCCACGTTGAGGCTTTCAACGTGGCCAGTCCCGTCTATGCAAATGCGCAAACTCGCCAGTCGAAGGACATCCTCGCTAATTCCATGCGCCTCGGAACCCATCACGAGGGCCAATTTGCTGGGCAACTGAGTCGAGTTGAGTGAGACACCGCGACCATGGCTCGAGGTGACAGCGATTTTGTATTCAAAAGAATTTTGCAAGGTCTTTAGGAATTGGTCGGCAGAATGAATCAAATAAACCTGAACGTGAACTGCACCACCTTCTGCGGTGCGATGAAATGCTCCGGACACCAGTGAGCGCTGACTTTCTTCGGCGATGTTGATGAGGGCAATCCTTTTTATGCCGAAGTGAGCAGCTGTTCGAACAATCGAACCTAAATTGTGTGGATTACTGATGCCATCGAGGCACAAAATGAGTTCTTTGCCAGTCTTTTTTTCAACTTTGAGGGCTTCGAAAAGCTCCTCTTGCGATCCCACAGTTGGGCGGGAAATCAGGAGACAAAAACCTTCGTGGTGTTCGCTTTCACTAATCTTGTTCAGTTCACTGTTTTCGACAATGTGATACGCGCGTTTCTGTTCAGACAGATATTTCAGCAGAAACCCAAGTGGTCCGCGACTTGTGTTTGTGCAATATGCGCGAATAACTAAGTCTGGGTGTGCTTTGGCAAACGAAAGGCACGCATTGCGTCCGTATATTTTTTGTTCATTTGTTTTCACTTTTCGCTCACGATGCGGTCCATATGTGCAAAATAACTTTCTTCGAGTGCATCAAATTGGAGTTCTGCTCCACAGCTATGAATGAGTTGAGGGGCGCGGCGTTCAAGTAGCCTTTTGCGGTGGGTGACTACAGAGAGTTTGCAATTGAGTTCAATGTTGCATTGCGGACAAAAATAAGGTGCAAAGAACGAAGTCACTTTTGCCTTTGCCAAGATCTGCGGGACGATATTGGCCTGATCAATGAATACGACAGCACATTCTTCAAGAGTCACCTGTGAACGCTGACACAGCGTTTGAAGGAACTGCGACCACTCACGAATTCCGAGTGAGTTGATAGACCTCAATCCTGAAAGATTAATAAGAAAATGTTTTGCATCGGGAATAATAACCAGATTGGCCTTAAAATTCTCATTGACTTCGCCGTCAAACCAGATGTTGAGGCTTTCCTTCGGATCCCCCTCAATTCTAATCTGGAGGTTGTCGTAGTTGAGCGTACTTAAGTTCTGCATGGCGTCCTCTCGAACGTTGCGTGGTGTTCAACACAACCATAATAACCGATCTTTGCAAGGATTTAGGCGTGCAACTTTAGCAGGCAAAACGATCAGACTCATAGATTTCAAGAACAAAGCGCTTGAGACTTGACGGGTTATCCACGAAAGGTGTGGATAACTAACCACAACAAACCCGAGGTAACTTTATAACTTCATGAATTGTTGGCTTAAATTCTTACATTCGGGAAATACTACTTAATTTTCGGTAAAAACAACTTACACGCTATATCTAGTGTTAATGAATTACTAATTTCACTAGATATGGAGTCTGGGCAGAGGTGCTCGGGTATGCTTTAAAAAGGGCTTGAGATTTGCTGGGAGGAACCCTCATGAGCCTTCGCGACCAATTTCTGAAAGCGGGACTGGTCTCAAAGAAGCAAGCCAAACAGGTTGAGGCGCAGGCCAAGCTTAAAGAGCACCACGCTAAAAAAAACAAAGTCGTTGCAGATGAGCTCGAAACGGAACGCGAGCAAGAACGCTTGCGTCTTGAGGCTGATCGCGTTGCAAAACAGAACGCTGACCTGCAACTCAACCTGCAACGCGAGCAACTGAGGATCGAGCGAGAAAATCAACTGCGCTGCCTTCAGCTCATGAAGTCTAATGCTGCCAATGAAAATCGTGCCCGTGAAGTCTACTACTTTCTTGAGGGTGAGCGACATGTCCGCAAAGTCTTGGTGACGGCTTGGCAACGCGAGCTTCTTGCGCGCGGTAAGCTTGCGATCGGACGTTTGAGTCAGCAGGTAGATGAATTTGTTATTCTGCCGTATCATACTGCGCATACAATCATGCAGCTGAATTCAAGCATGATCATCACCCTGCATTCCGAGATCGCGGATGACTCAGACATCCTGCTCGGAGAGTGAGAAATTTAGAAAGGACGCACATGTCGAACGCTAAAGTCATTGGAGTCTTGTTGGGAGGTGTCTGTCTCGGTGCTGCGATTGGAGTCGCCGCAACTTCAACAGTCCTCAAGAAATCGACCACTCAATCGTCGTCATCTTCCGCGGCGGCAGGGTCCTGCTCAGTGGAAGGCGCTGGCTCGACTCAGGCAGCTTTGTTTGAAGTTGATGGTAAAGCGTATAGTCGTGAAGATCTCCCCTCTGATGTTCAAGATCAATTATTCCAAATGCAAAGTCAGATGCACGATGCAACTGCAACTTTGGCCAAAGAAGTTGCTTTGCGTGTTGCGCTCGCAACCGAGAAGAAAATCGACTTCAAGGGCGGCAAGCCGCTGCCTGAATTGCGTACTTTAATGGAAGCAAAGAAAGTCACTGAAGCAGACATGAAGTCTTTCTTTGAGGCAAACAAGAAAAGCCTTCCACCCGGCACAACTTATGAACAAGTGCGCCCTCAACTCGAGCAATTTATGCAAGGCCAGCAAGCGGGCGAGCAGGTCCGCCAGGAAGTTGCAAAACTGGAAGAAAAAGGCCGCCTGAAGGTGCTGTTGAAAGCACCAGTTGCTCCGTTGGTTGCGCTGGATCTCAGCGGACTTCCTTATCGCGGCGCGGAGAATGCGAAGGTTGTGGTTGTTGAGGCTTCCGATTATCTATGTCCGCATTGCCGTCATGCCGTTGAAGACGTTGAAAAGATCACAAAGGAATATGCTGGCAAAATCAAATTTGTCCAAGCGAACTTTGCGCTTCGTCCGAATGGCTTGAGTGGTGTTCTTGTGCGTGGCGCTTGGTGTGCAAACAAGCAAGGCAATGATCAGTTCTGGAAATATCACGAGAAGGCCTTCGCAGTTCCGCTCGATGCGGCCAACCCCGTTTCGCCAAATACTGAAAAAGCCTACGCAGATACGGCCATAAAAGCAGCTCAAGATGCAGGCATTGGCGTTAAGGATTTTGAAACCTGTTTAGCTTCTGAAGATGCAAAAAAAGCGGTTGAAGCCGCGAATACAAAACTGACTGCCGCTGGTGTGTCGGGCACTCCAACATTCTATGTGAACAATCGCAAGATTGGATCTCCTGCAAACCTCGCGAGTTCAATCTCTGCAGAGTTGGAGCGGGTGAGTTCTAATCCGAGCAAAGCCAATTAAAGAGCAGAGCTTGGCTGCGTTAGTGGCCAAGCTCTGCAAAAACAATTGAGCGTGCTGGAATCTGCAATAGAGATTGTTCACCGGCGCTCAGTGGAGTGATTTCAGCCGAAAGCTCACGAGAGAGTCGCATCTGTAATCCATTCAAAACTCGCTTCGAAGGATCGAGTTGAATAGATGCGTCGCTGTAACCAAAGTGAACACCTGCAAGGAATATTCGTGAACCAACCCGTAGGGTTTGCAACTGAAGATCCGTTGCATGCGCTTTAGCAACATAGGGAAGATTGAGAAGTTTGCGGATGATCCCCAATCCCTCTTTGCTTGGTACAGGGCAAGTCGCCAAGTGAACGTGAGCACCATGATGAGCAGTTTCTTTCCGCTTGATGATAGCCGGTGAGCCTGCATAGATGGATTTAGCCGAGAAGACTGCTTCCGTATTCCATGCTTCACTCGTGAGTTTGATTTTTTCCGCCCACAATTGACCAAGCATATTCGAACCTGCGCTTGAATCGGTTAATTCACAGGTCTCAATTTCTGTGTCGAGCATGGCTCCATAATCTTCAAGATAAAAATCTTCGGGCGCATAGAAGACGCTTGGCATTGGGCTGAGCTTGTTGTTTGGTTGCTTGTAGCCGGTGCGCGGAAGAGAAAGAACCCGTCCGCCTTTTTTGCGGAAGTTCAACAAAGATGTTTTTTCTTCATCACTGAGTTCAAATGCGTAGCCCGGCAAGACGATAAGTTTATATTGAGCGAGATCATCTTTAGCTGCTGCAAGCGTTGGTGCAAACCAAAGTCCATAGCCATAACGAGTGCAAAACTGTGTGATGTGATCGATTTGCTTGCGAGTGGAATAAGTCACACTTTGTGCGGTGATCTCATGACTCCAAAGGCTTTCAGAGTTGTAGATACATAGCACATCGCGCTCAGCTAAGGGCAAACAGTCTCCGAATCCAAAGGTTTTGCCAATTTCAGCAAATATTTTGTTTTTAGCAATAATAAGTTTTTCTTGCTGCGACTGTGCAATGCGGACATCGTGAGGAACGACTCCATCGTGATATTGTTCACAGCCACCAGGCATTCGCTGCCAACTAAAATACAGCATTCCATTTGCCCCTTGGAAGGCCGACTGCATGCCCCAGAGGAGAAGCCAATCAAAGGAGAAGCGGCGGTTTGTGGGTTGCCAATTCACCTGCAGTGGCTGCTGTTCAAGAACCATAAATGGCTTTTGTTTCGTCGAGCGCATCAACGCAAATTGCCACGCTGATGTGGTTGGATGCGGTTCGCTCTCCATTTGGTAATGGTCGAAACCAATAAAGTCGAGGTCTTCTGATGCTTGCCACGGACATAGGTCGGTGAAGAGAGTCATAAGATTGTGAGTGACTGGGCGCTGCGGGCTGTGCTTTTTAATGATCTCAATTTGCTCGCGCTGAAAAGAACATAAAGCTTCATTACTGAAGCGGCGAAAATCTAATTCTAGATGTGGGTTTTGATCGGCCCAGGACGCAAACGGGAGTTCAATTTCATCAAAAGAGCGGTAGTGCTGCGACCAAAAACATGTGAACCAGCTGTCGTTGAGCGATTCGATCTCTCCATTGTAGCGTTTTTTTAACCACAGACGAAAAGCCTTTTTTGCATTCTCGGTATAAAGAAACACCGAATTGTGGCAGCCAAATTCATTGTCAGTTTGCCACGATGACACGGCCGGGTGATGACCAAATGTCTTTGCGAAAAGTTCAGTGATCCGCCGGCTTTCAGCCTGATAAACAGGGTGATGGAAATCATAATGACGACGTGATCCGAAG
>Ga0214923_10001608_pt1 | contig 31925 bp, 9 predicted proteins | sample LL1510_MetaG_FD_177993 | JGI IMG/M metagenome (GOLD analysis project Ga0214923, IMG submission 177993) | Freshwater microbial communities from Lake Lanier, Atlanta, Georgia, United States - LL-1510 | ecosystem: Environmental > Aquatic > Freshwater > Lake | place: USA: Georgia | collected 2015-10-15
TAGAAAATTGATTTAAAGAAATATTATAATATAATATTACTGCTCCTATAGCTCAGTTGGTCAGAGCGTGAGGCTGTTAACCTCAAGGTCCCTGGTTCGAGTCCGGGTGGGAGCGGTCGTTGTGATATTAAATATAGATAAAGTATATCTAATATCACATAAACTGTAAAATTAAAAATAAACTGTATTAATAAAAATAATATTTATTATTCATCAAAGATAAATCTTATAATATAAAACAAATAATAAATTAAAATTAAAAAAATAATATTAAAGAACCAATGTTTGGCGGATAAAAGATAACTATAATAAATATTAATTATTGCTATTTTGAGAGAACTTCGTTAATTTTTATAATATTTAAGAAACCAATAATATATTACTATATTTAAATAAATAATGAATAATTATAAAAAAAAAATAAAAATTATATATAAATCTAAAAGTATTATGGGAACTTCGTTAACTTCATTTATTTTTATGTCTTAATATATGTTTAAAAAATTACAATAATAATATTAAAGAACCACTTAATGTTCGGCGGATAAAAGATAACTATAATAAATATTAATTATTGCTATTTTGAGAGAACTTATAAAAATTAACGAAGTTCCCAGAAAAATTAAACTATGTTTCAAAAAATGTTAATTTAAAGTTTATAATATTATGTTGGAACGTAGTTTAATTTATCTAAAAATAATTTTGGAAAGGAACGTAGTTTATTTTAATTTTTCTGAAATTTTTGGGAACTTAGTTTATTTTTTAAGAAACCAATAATATATTACTATATTTAAATAAATAATGAATAATTATAAAATAAAATAATAGAATAAACAAAGTTCCAATCTAAAAATTACAATAATAATATTAAAGAACCAATAAATGTTCGGCGGATTAAATATAACTAAAAAAAATATTAATTATTTCTATTTAGAGAGAACTAATAAAAAATAAATTAAACTACGTTTTTTTTCAAAAAAAATTAATTTAAAGTTAATAATATTATGTTGGAAGTAGTTTAATTTATCTAAAAATAATTTTGGAAAGGAACGTATTTTATTTTAATTTTTATAATTTATGTGAAACGGATAATAAACCCAATAATATATTACTATATTTAACTAAATAATGAATAAATATAAACATCATATTTATCAAAAAATAAAATAAAAATTATATATAAATCTAAAAGAAGTATTATGAGAACAAACAAATAATATAAAACAATCTTAAATAACAATAATAATATTAAAGAACCAATAACTGTTCGGCGGATAAAAGATAACTAAAATAAATATTAATTATTTCTATTTTGATAGAAGTTATAAAAATTAAACTAAACTACGTTCCTTTTCAAAATATTTTAATTTAAAGTTTATAATATTATGTTAGAACGTAGTTTAATTTATTTAAAAATAATTTTGGGAACTTTGTTAACGTAGTTTTGGGGGTGGATAGGGCGGGTTTTTTAAAAAGATATGAAAAAAAAATATTTTTTATTTTTTATTTTTATATTATAGTAATATTAGATACCCGCCTACACGCCCCTTAATCATTAAATAATAATAATATTAGAAACTAATAATAAACTGTAATATCTTGGTCAGTTAATAATAATAATATTTATTGGTCGTCTAACATGACGAGCCAGAAAAGTCTGGCAATTAAAATTATAAATAAACAAAGTTCCATAATTTTAATTTAACTGAAACGTAAACCGCCATAGCATTACCTTATTCAATTAATTTTTTAAATATGGAACTTCGTTTATGTATCAATAAAATGAAGCCAATATTATATATATTAATATTATTATTATTATTAAGAAGATCTAATAATAATAATAATAATAATAATAATAATAAATGAAACTAATAATAATAATTGAAACTAATAATAATAATAATAATTGAAACAAATAATAATAATTGAAACTAATAATAAGAATAATAATAATAATAATAATAATAATAAATGAAACTAATAATAATAATAATTGAAACTAATAATAATAATAATAATTGAAACAAATAATAATAATTGAAACTAATAATAATAATAATAATAATAATAATAATAATAATAATAATAGAAACTAATAATAATAATAATAATAATAATGAAACTACTTATAATTATCTGTTACTTGTAAATATACGTGAAGCCCGGAAAACAAACAAATAAAAAAACTATAGATAATAAACGAAGTTCCAAATATATAACTTCAATTTTTAAAAACTTGATGCTGATACTTCAGCAGCGTTAATATATTCAATTTATTTTTACATATGGAACTTCGTATATTTTTCAATGAAATGAACCAAATATTATTTATATTATTGGTGTTATTATTATTAGAAAAAATTAATAATAATAATAATAATAATAATTGAAACTAATAATAATAACAATAATGAAACTACTTAATTATTGCTATTTTAAGAGAACTTATAAAAATTAACGAAGTTCCAAGAAAAATTAAACTAAACTACGTTCTGTTTCAAAATATTTTATTTTTTTCAAAAAATTTTAATTTAAAGTTTATAATATTATGTTGGAACGTAGTATAATTTATCTAAAAATAATTTTGGAAAGTAGTTTAATTTATCTGAAATTTTTGGGAACTTTGTTAACTTCGTTTAATTTTTAAGAAATCAATAATATATTACTATATTTAAATAAATAATGAATAACTATAAACATCATATTTATCAAAAAAAAAATAATTGAATAAACGAAGTTCCAATCTTAAAATTACAATAATAATATTAAAGAACCAATAAATGTTCGGCGGATTAAAGATAACAAAAATAAATATTAATTATTGCTATTTTGAGAGAACTTATAAAAATTAACGAAGTTAAATTTTAAATAAATCAATAATATATTACTATATTTAAATAAATAATGAATAACTATAAACATCATATTTATCAAAAAAAAAATAATTAAATAAACAAAGTTCCAATCTTAAAATTACAATAATAATATTAAAGAACCCATAATTGTTCGGCGAATTAAAGATAATTTAATAAATATTAATTATTGCTATTTTGAGAGAACTTATAAAAAATTCAAAAAAATTAAACTAAACTACGTTCCATTTCAAAATATTTTAATTTAATGTTTATAATATTATGTTGGAACGTAGTTTAATTTATCTAAAAATAATTTTGGAAAGGAACGTAGTTTAGTTTAATTTTTCTGAAATTTTTGGGAACTTCGTTAACTTCGTTAATTTTTTAAGAAATCAATAATATATTACTATATTTAAATAAATATAAACATCATATTTATCAAAATAAAATAAAAATATTATATAAATCTAAAAGTATTATGTGAACTTCGTTAATTTTTATAATTTCTCTGAAAATAACAATAAAATTACAATAATAATATTAAAGAACCAATAAATGTTCAGCGGATAAAAGATAACTAAAATAAATATTAATTATTGCTATTTTGATAGAAGTTATAAAAATTAACGAAGTTCCCAGAAAAATTAAACTAAACTACGTTCCTTTTCAAAAAATTTTAATTTAAAGTTTATAATATTATGTTGGAAAGTAGTTTAATTTATCTAAAAATAATTTTTGAAAGGAACGTAGTTTAGTTTAATTTTTCTGGGAACTTCGTTAATTTTTATAATTATTAAGAAACTAATAATATATTTAAATAAATATAAACATCATATTTATCAAAACAAAATAAAAATTTTATATAAATCTAAAAGTGTTATGGGAACTTCGTTAAGTTCGTTAATTTTTATCAGTCTTAATATATGTTTAATAAATTAAAATTACAATAATAATATTAAAGAACTTGGTTGGCGGATTAAAGATAACAAAAATAAATATTAAATCTTGCTTCCAATAGAAAAGACATAATTAATAAACAAAGTTCCAATAAATTGGAAGCAAGCTTATAATTAAATAATTCTATTAATAATAATTATTTAATGCTCATGTGTGTATTGATCAAAGATAATTAAAATATTAAAGCTTGCAATAGAAAACAAATAATTAATAAAGAAGTTCCAATAATTGGAAACAAGCTTAAAATTATAAATGAAGTTCCAAAAATATTAATAATAATTAATAGACCCGATTAATGCTCGCGTGTGGGATTCATAAAAGATAAAATAAATATAAAAACTAGCATCCAACCAAATAATATGTCCAGTATAAAGAAATATTAAATAATTAATTAAATAGAATAATATTTAAATTAATAAATAACTAATTTATTAATTGTGTGAAACTATGTTTATATTTAGTTAAAGATTTACATTTTTACGTTTATCATAAATTTCTTTAATTTTGTATAAAAAATCATTTTCATTTATATTAATAAGATTTAATTTATTGCCACAATACTCAATAAGATTTTTTAATTGTTCCTTTATTAAGTTCCATAAAATTGTAGCATTTGGAACACATGTTATTTTATCAATTTCAATAAATCCAATTAATTTTTCTTGTTTTAATTTAATATATCTATCTTGACCACGAATAATATAATATTTATAATTAGAATTTATATTTTTCATAACAATAAAATATTCAATTGTTGAAATTTTATTTGTATTAATTACACGATCTTCAACAGCAATATTTAATTTTTGTGTAACAATATTTAATTTTTGTGTAACAATATTTAATTTTTGTGTAACAAAATTTAATTTTTGTGTAACTATAATTAATGTTATATCTAATTTTTCATTAGTAATTTCTAATGTTTCATCTAATATTATATGTTATATCTGTTATATCTAATTTTTCATTAGTAATTTCTAATGTTTCATCTAATATTATATTATATTTTATGGCATATTCTAATAATTTATCAATCTTCAATAATAGTATCTAATTTTTTATCTAATTTATTATTTTTTACAAATAATTTATATTATTCATCAATTATATTTTTATTTTATTGTTATTTTGATAATAATTAAAATACTTAGAAATTTAATTTTATAAAAAAAAATAATTTATTGTTATTTTAAAAGAAATTAAACAGCGTTCCAAACTTTTAGAAAAAAATATGAAATTAATTTAAATCTAAAATTATTGTTATTTTCAGAGAACTTAAACAGCGTTCCAAAAATTTCAGAAAAATTAAACGAAACTACGTTCCGTTCCAAAATATTTTTAAATCTTAAATAAAAATATTTTGATACATAGTTTATTTATTTAAAATTTTTATTTTGCCAAAATGAATCATAAAAATCAATTTTATCTTTTAATAATGAAATATTATTATTTTTTTTTATAATTTTATTTTTTAATTCTGTAATATTATTATTTTGTTTAATAATTTTATTCTTTAATTCTATAATGTATACTTCATTTAATTTATTTTGGTAATTATTATAATATTTAATACATTCTCCTAATAATATATAATATTTAGCATATTGTCTTGTTTTTAATGATCGCATTAAACACATTTCAAAAGTTTTAGGACGTAGATAATAATTTATTTTATGAGTACATCCACTATTAATAGCAGAACTTTTTATTTTTTCAATAATATAATCTTTATTTTCTTCAAATTTATTTTGATTTAATATTTTTTTAATATCTGCAGTTCCACCTTTCATTTTGGATATACCATATTTTTGTAATAGGTTATGATGTATACAATATTCATCTTTATAAATTAATTCAATAAATTCGTCAATAAATTTAATATCAATTTGATAATATCTATTATTTACTTCTTTAACATAATCAATAATATTAATTGTTTGTTTTTGTTCAATTAAATCATTATTAAATTTGTTTATTTGAATGTCAACCATAATTATAATTAATTAATAATCTTTAAATTTTTTTTTATAATTATCTGAAAATAATTAATGTTTATTATAATATTGAAAAAAATAATTTTTAACTATTAATAAATAGTGCATATGTTTATTATTATTTTCTCTAAAAATAACAATATATTATTAAAAATTAATAAAACAAATTTGTTTTCAATAGTTATCATAAAATTTTAATAAATTAGAAAAAAATTAAATAATATATTTATAAAGAAACTTAATAATTATAATTATTGTCATGTTTATGATAATTTTATTAAAAAATTAAAAACTAATAATTTAAATAATTGTGATTTATATTATTTTATTGGAACTTTGTTTATTAGTTTTAATAATAATTTAAATAATTTAGATAATAAGTAAATTGATAATAAACAAAAATTAATTTAATAATTAAGACAGCTTAATTATAATAATAAACAAATATAGGAAGCCAATTTATTTATATTATTATTTTAAATAGATTATAATAAACACTAATCATAACAGACACTAATAAACATGTCCATTATTAAAAAATCAATGAAACTTATTTATTGCTATTTTTAAAGAAATTATAAAATTTATAGTTTAAAAATTCTAAAAATAATTTTTAAACTATAAATTAAAATTGGAACGTAGTTTAATTTTTCTGAAATATTTATAATTTCTTTAAAAACGAGAATAAAAAGATATATTAGAAAAATATATAATTACTCATTAAAATATTATATTTGAAAAAAAAAATAAGAAACCCAAAAAATAAATAAAATATATAACCAATAATTGTTGGCTGTGGATTTATAAAATTGGATATATTATTGATTTATTAAAAATAATAAAACTAATTTAAAAAGATATATAATTACTCATAAAAATATTATATTTGAAAAAAAATAATAAACCAGTAAAATTACGAAAAATATATAACCAATAATTGTTGGCGGAGGATTTATAAAATTAGATATATTATTAATTTATAAAAATAATAAAACTTTCAGAAAAATAAAAGTACGATCCATAATATTTTAATTTATTGTTAAAAAAAAATATTAAAATTAATTTGGGAACTTCGTTAATTTATATATTTTTTTAGAAAACATGAATAATTAATTTTGAATTAAAACTAATATAATAACTTCAAATAATAAATATCAATAGTCTCACCAAAGTGTGATATCTTCCGAATTCATCATTATTAATAGTAAAATAATTATTATTAAAATATGAAATAATAAGATTATAACCAAAATTATAATTTAACATATTTTTATATTCATAATGTAATTATTGTAATTGAGTAAGTAAACTGTTTATTTAAAAATAAAAAATATTATCAGAATCATTGTTATCAATATAATGATTAATATTATTTCTAAATTATCAGCGTTTAAATCTTGTATAGCAGTAATAAATGGAACTTCATTTATATTTAATATAATTAAATTCTAAATATTAATTTTCAGATGTAATTTAATTTTTAAGTTTAAAATTATCTTTTATGAGTTCTAAATATTTTTTTAAAAACTTAATTTCAATGTTTTCATTTTTTAATTCAATATTAGTTTTTTGTAATTCATTAAAAATTATTTTTTAATATAAGAACGTCGTTTATTATATTTTTTTAATTCAATATTATATTTTTTATAATATAGCATTATTTATTTATAATTCAATAACATTATTTTTGTTAATTCAATAGTATCTTTTTAAAATTCAATAATATTATTTATAATTCAATATTATCTTTATTTATTTTCATTTTCAGATAAATTATAAAAATTAACGAAGTTCCCAGAAAAATTATAAAATATTTCAATTTATAATTTATTATTATTTTCAAAGAAATTATAAAAATTAACGAAGTTCCCAGAAAAATTATAAATCTTTAATTATTACATTTCCATAGAAATTAAACTACGTTCCAAAAAATTAAAAAAAAAATAAAATAAGTTAACAAAGTTCCCAAAATATTTTAATTTATGGTTTAATAAATTATTTTGGAACGGAACGTAGTTTAGTTTAATTTTTCTGGGAATTTCGTTAATTTTTATAATTTTTTTGAAAATAGTAATAATTTATTTATTTTTGATAAATCCACCATGGCTGCAATAATTAGTTATATAAATAGGGAACTTCGTTTATTATTATTTTTATGTAATTTAAAGATTCTAATAATTGATTTGTTTACAATTAAAATAATTAATTTATTTTTGTTGAATCCACAGCGGCGGCGATAATTAATTATATAAATATTTATTATTATTTTTATGTAATTTAAAGCTTCCAATAATGATTTGTTTACAATTATTATTATTTTCAGAGAAATTATAAAATATTTTAATTTAAGATTTAAATTAATTTTGGAACGTAGTTTATTTTTTCCAAAAATTTTATAATTTCTCTGAAAATAAACGTTCCCAATAAAATATTTAATTTATTTTTGTTGAATCCACAGCGGCGGCGATAATTAGTTATATAAATAGTTATTATTATTTTTATGTAATTTAAAGATTCTAATAATTGATTTGTTTACAATTATTGTTATTTTCAGAGAAATTATAAAAATTTTAGAAAAATTAAACTTCGTTAACTTATTTTATTTTTTTTAAAATATTTTATAATTTCTATTGGGGATGCAATAATTAAAGATTTATAAATTTTTTATAATTTATCTGGGAACTTCGTTAATTTTTATAATTTTTGTGAAAATAACAATAATATAATATTATATTTTTATAATTCAATAATAAACGAAGTTCCTAATTTTATAATTCAATAGTATCATTATTTAATATAGGAACGTCGTTTATATTCTTTATTTAATTCAATAATATTATTTTTTAAATGGATCTATATTTAAATTATTAGGTTATAATTCATAAGATACCGAATTATATTTGGGTAATTCGTTAACTTTTTTATTATCAATATTTTATCCCATATAATTAATGTCATAAAATTATTCTTTATAAGTCATAATAATGGAACTTCGTTTATAATTAATATTACTTATTATAAAATAACGATATCATTTTATTATTTATTATTGTCTAATAAGGAACGTTTATTTATTATAATCTTATAGAAACTAAAACTATAAATAAAGTGTGCTTATATATATGTAACTTTTATTTACATTCTTATTAAATAATAATTGGTTATAATTTACATATAACACAAATTATTAAAATTATTATAAAAATAATAATTAAAAAACAATAGAAACCTCATATATCAAATAATTAGTTAGTGAACAAAATGAAAACTAATAAATGAAATGCCCGCTCGTGTGGGCAAAATGAATAGAATTAATAAATAAACTACTAAATGAAAAAATAAACAAACTAATAAATGCCCGCTCGTGTGGACAAAATAAATAGAATTAATAAATAAACTACTAAATGAAAAAAAAACAAACTAATAAATGCCCGCGCGTGTGGACAAAATGAATAGAAATAATAAATGAAAAATAAATGAACTAATAAATGCGGCGCGTGTTGACAAAATAAATATATCTAATAAATGATAAAATAAATAAAACTAATAAATGAAAAAATAAATAGAACTAATAAATGAAAAAATAAATAGAACTAATAAATGACCTAATAAATGCGGCGCGTGTTGACAAAATAAATATATCTAATAAATGCCGCGTGTGTGGACAAAATGAATAGAACTAATAAATGAAAAAATAAATGCCCACATGTATGGACAAAATGAATAGAACTAATAAATGAATTAATAAATGAAAAAATAAATGAACTAATAAATGCCCGCGCGTGTAGACAAAATGAATAGAACTAATAAATGAATTAATAAATGAAAAAATAAATGAACTAATAAATGAACTAATAAATGCCCGCGCGCGTGGACAAAATGAATAGAACTAATAAATGAACTAATAAATGAATTAATAAATTAAAAAAAAATGCCCGCGCGTGTGAACAAAATGAATAGAACTAATAAATGAATTAATAAATGAAAAAATAAATGAACTAATAAATGAACTAATAAATGCCCGCGCGCGTGGACAAAATGAATAGAACTAATAAATGAATTAATAAATGAAAAAATAAATGAACTAATAAATGAACTAATAAATGCCCGCGCATGTGGACAAAATGAATAGAACTAATAAATGAATTAATGAAGAAATAAATGAACTAATAAATGAAATGCCCGCGCGTGTGGACAAAATGAATAGAACTAATAAATGAATTAATAAATGAAAAAATAAATGAACTAATAAATGCCCGCGCGTGTAGACAAAATGAATAGAACTAATAAATGAAATAATAAATGAACTAATAAATGAAATAATAAATGAACTAATAAATGAAATAATAAATGAACTAATAAATGCCCGCGTGTGTGGACAAAATGAATAGAACTAATAAATGAATTAATAAATGAAAAATAAATGCCCGCGTGTGTGGACAAAATGAATAGAACTAATAAATGAATTAATAAATGAAAAAATAAATGAACTAATAAATGCCCGCGCGTGTAGACAAAATGAATAGAACTAATAAATGAACTAATAAATGAAATAATAAATGAACTAATAAATGCCCGCGTGTGTGGACAAAATGAATAGAACTAATAAATGAACTAATAAATGAATTAATAAATGAACTAATAAATGAATTAATAAATGAACTAATAAATGAATTAATAAATGAAAAATAAATGCCCGCGTGTGTGGACAAAATGAACAGAACTAATAAATGAATTAATAAATGAAAAAATAAATGAACTAATAAATGAATTAATACATGAAAAAATAAATGAACTAATAATTGCCCGCGGGTGTGGACAAAATGAATAGAACTAATAAATGAAATAATAAATGAAAAAATAAATGAACTAATAAATGCCCGCGCGTGTAGACAAAATGAATAGAACTAATAAATAAATTAATAAATGAAAAAATAAATGAACTAATAAATGAATTAATACATGAAAAAATAAATGAACTAATAAATGAACTAATAAATGCCTGCGCGTGTGGACAAAATGAATAGAACTAATAAATAAATTAATAAATGAAAAAATAAATGAACTAATAAATGAATTAATACATGAAAAAATAAATGCCCGTGGGTGTGGACAAAATGAATAGAACTAATAAATGAAATAATAAATAAAAAAATAAATGAACTAATAAATGAACTAATAAATGCCTGCGCGTGTGGACAAAATGAATAGAACTAATAAATAAATTAATAAATGAACTAATAAATAAATTAATAAATAAAAAAATAAATGAACTAATAAATGCCCGCGCGTGTAGACAAAATGAATAGAACTAATAAATAAATTAATAAATAAAAAAATAAATGAACTAATAAATAGAACTAATAAATGAATTAATAAATGAACTAATAAATAGAACTAATAAATGCCCGCGGTGTGGACAAAATGAATAGAACTAATAAATAAATTATTAAATGAAAAAATAAATGAACTAATAAATGCTGCGCGTGTGGACACAATGAATAGAACTAATAAATGAATTAATAAATGAAAAAATAAATGAACTAATAAATGCCCGCGGGTGTGGACAAAATAAATAGAACTAAACAATATATAAAAATGCACCGATTATAATAATAAATACTAATCATACCAGATAATAATAAAATAAATAAACGAATTTTCCAATATTTGCTGGAAACTAATTTTAGATTTATAAATAATTATATTTCTGATAACAAAAATTAGATTAATTAATAAATAAACAAATTTTCAAAATTTTTGTAGGAAAATATGTTAAATTATAAAAATAATATGGATGATTTATTTATTGTTAATTTTGATAACATTTATTCATGGTGATGTGATAACTAGAACTTTGTTTATTTATTTTAATTATGGACCTGTATATTATAATTTATTTCTTTTATCGTTTATTTAAAAATTAAAAATAATAGTGATTAACAAAGTTCCCAATAATTCTATTTAAAATGAACATCATTAACTTTATTTATGAATAATAATTTTTGCTGAAAAATAAACAAAATAAGTTCAAAATATTATAAAAAATGAAATATTATTTTTTATAATATTTTAAATAAGAAACCTAGAAGTTAACGAATTTTTCAAAATTATTTATATTTAAAAATAACTAGTATAAATAATTAATAATGGAAAATGAAAAAGACCAAGATTTAGAAAGTTTAATAAATTTATTAAGTAATAGTAAAAGTGAAAATTATAATATATTAAGTTATGGAAAAATCCATGGTAAATATAAAATATCATCAGAAAATATACAAGAGTTTTTAACAAGATATATAAATTGTATAAATAAAGGAATAGTATTATCAATATTAGAAAAACAAAATAATATAAATCCAATAATAATAGATGTAGATTTAAAAATGGTCAAAGAGGAAGTATCAACAGAAAGATTATATAATTATGAGTTAGTGATCAAAATAATAAACTTATATATAGACGCGATAAAGACTTATCTAAAAATAAATGATGATAATTTAATAATAAGTGTATTTGAGAAAGACGGAATGAAAGATTTAGAAGACATATATAAAGATGGATTTCATATAATCTTTAATAATACAATATGTGATATACCGACAAGACATTTAATACGTCGTGAAGTAATAAACACATATAATAATTCATCAGACAAGATATTAGAACAATATATAGAATCTATAGAGAAAATAATAGACAAATCCGTAGTTTCATCAAATAATTGGTTTTTATATGGTTCACAAAAACCCGATAATGATAGTTATAAATTAACAAAGATGTATATAAATAAACGAAGTTCCCAAATTAGAAGAATATAATATAACGGAATTATCATTAGCAGATAAAATAAAATATAACTCTTTTATGTTTAATAAAAAACAAAATAAATTAACAGAGTTAAAAAATAAAGATATATGTAAAAAGTATATAATATATATTGTTAAAAATTATGGAGAAGCGACAAAAGAATATATATCAAAAAATGAGATAATATTTACAAATTTAAATGAACTATGTACAGAATTAACTAATGATAAATGTTATCATTATAGGATTCATAAAGAGACTGAATATATATTTTTTGGTGATTTAGATGGATATAATAAAGGAATAAAAAACTTTATAGAAATATTAATATGTTTTATGAAAAATACTTATTTATTAGAATTAAACGAGACTGAGATATATTATACCGAAAATGATAAAAAAAAAGGTTCATATCATTATAGTATACCAAAATGGAGTTTATCTTGTGAGAATTTAAAAGAGATTCATACAACTTTATTAAAAACACACGAAGAAGAATTTACATATAATACTATAAATAAGAGAATATCATGTATAGACACAACAATTTATAGCGAACATTGGTTTCGTTGTCCAAATCAATCAAAAGGAAATAAAAATGAAGGGAAACATATAATAAAAACCGGTATAATGAAAGATTTTATAATAAGTTATATACCAAACGAAAGTATAAATTTAAATGAATATTTAAAATCATACACCCCAATAAAAAAACAAATATTAAAATCAAATAATTACAATAAAATAGCGTCAAGTTCAAATACACAAATACCATCAAATAATTTAATATCATCAGATAACACAACAATAATAGTTCAAAATTCTGACTTAATATTAAGCACCATATTATCACAACCTCAAATATACAAAAGAATTTTTGACGAATGTTATAAACAGGATAGATTTGAATTATATAATTATTGGATAAAAATAGGAATGGCAATAAAAAATATATTTGGTGAAACAGAAGAAGGTTTAATATTATTTGACTATTATAGTTCAAAAGGGAGAAATTATGAAGGTTATGAAAAAACTAAACATAAATATATGTCATTTATACATAAAATGAAAAAGAATGGATATACAGTAGCGACAATATATTATTATGCAATAGAAGATAATAAATCCAAATTTATAGAAATAATAAGTAAAAATATATTTGAATTAGGACAACCCGATATATGTAAATATATTAAATTATTAGCGGGTAATAGATTTATTTATATAAAATCAAATGAAGTATATAAATTATATTGTTATAATGGACGTTATTGGGAAACAGATGATGTATTATTAAGAAAATATATAAGTACTGAATTATATGAATTTTTAAAATATATTTTAATAGAAGTATATTGGAATTCTAAAGAATTTAAACAAATGAAAAATCAAATAGACAAAATCAAAAGTCTATCAATGAAACGAGATATAATAGAAACATATAAAGAAGAAGGATTATTAGATATAAAATTTGATGATAAATGGTGGTTACTTGGATTTAATAATATAGTTTATGATATGAAAGAATGTAATTTTAGAGATTATCAATATGATGATTATATATCAATAACATCAGGTTATGATTGGAGAGAACCAACAGAAGAAGAGTTAACAACAATAAATAATTTATTAAATATAATATTTCCAATAGAAGACGAACGAGAATTATATTTACAAATATTATCAACCGGACTAAATGGTCTTTGTCTTGAAAAAATCATAATAGCAAATGGTGAAGGAGGCAACGGAAAAGGCGTAATCAATGATTTATGTTTACTGGCATTAGGTAATTATGGATTAATAGGTAATAATTCTATATTATTTGAAACTAATAAAACCGGTTCAAATCCTGAAAAAGCAAATATAAATAAGAAAAGATTAGTTATATTTAGAGAACCGCCATCCAAAAATAAATTTGAAAATGCAATATTAAAAGAATTAACGGGTGGTGGTTCTTTCTCCGCAAGAACACACCATGAAAAGACAACACAAAAAGAATTAAATTTAACTATGATAGTTGAATGTAATCAAAAACCATTATTATCAGAAGAACCCCAGGAAGCCGAATTAAGACGAATAATAGATATCTATTTTAGATCGTCATTTACTACTGATGAATCTTTATTAGATAATAAAAATAATATATATAAAGCTAATTCATTATATAAAACAAAAGAATGGCAAGAATTACATAAATATGCATTATTAAAAATATTAATAGAAAAACATAAAAAGTATATGAATAATAATTTTATATTACAAATACCATTATGTATAGCAGAAAGAACTAAAAATTATTTAGAATTATCATGTGATATAATAACTTGGTTTAAAGAAACATTTATATTTACCGGAAATAAAGAAGATATATTAAAAATAAAAGATATATATGAAAAATTTATATCATCAGAAGATTATAATAATTTTACAAAAATCCAAAAAAGAAAATATAATAAAAGTTTTCTTATTAAATATATAGAAACTAATAAATTTTTTAAAGGATATTATCATTCAAGATATAATAATATACGTTCAGTATTAACATTTTGGAAATTAAAAGAAGAAGATTCAGAAGATGAATTTATAACATAATAAATATATTAAATAAAATAAAACATATTAAAAAATTATGATTCCTATATATGTTTATTATAATAAGTTATAATGCCTTATTTTTTTTTGTTTATTTTTTAATTTATCAATAAATGTTTATATTACAACACAATATATTAGTTTTAAGAATAACTTTAATTATTTAAATTATAAATTTAACATTTTTAATAAGTTATAATAAATATATTTTTAAATTAATGGGAACTTCGTTAACTTCGTTTATTATTAAAAACTAATAATAAACAGTAAATGAAACATCATTTATTTTATAATATTTCATTTTGCCATATTTTTAATTATTCATTTTATTTATTATTCATTTTTATATTTATATTTATTTTATTAATTTTGGAACGTAGTTTATTTTAAATTTTATAATAAAATATGTTTAGTATTGTCAGTTATAATTAGTATTTAGTATAACCTTATTGAAAAAAACTTTAAATAAATTGTGCTTCTATATATGTTTATTATTATAATTAGCGCCGTAATTATAATATTAGTTTTTGTTTATTATTTACAGGAACTTTGTTAACTTTGTTTATTACACAAATTATTAGTTTTAATAATAATTTTAAATTATTATTAAAATCAATAAACAAATTTTTATAAAATTATAGAGAACTTCTATAATCGTGATTATTTATTGTTATTTTCAGAGAAATTATAAAAATTTTAGAGAAATTAAACTACGTTCCAAAAAATTTATAAATCTTTAATTGTTGCATCCCCATATAAATTATAAAAATTAAAAAAAAATAAAATAAGTTAACGAAGTTCCCAAAATATTTTAATTTATGGTTTAAAAAATTATTTTGGAACGTAGTTTAATTTTTCTGGGAACTTCGTTAATTTTTATTTTTTTTCTAAAAATAGCAATAAATAATCTTTTTTTTTTGGGAACTTCGTTAACTTTATTTATTTTTGTTGAATAATAATAAATCTGCCAAATCTGCCAAATTCTGCCCTATTTTTAACTTTCAATACATGATTTATATAAATTATAAATTTATATAAAAATTGCGGCCAAAATTGGAAGTTTTGGCATTTAGAGTTTATTAAAAAAATAAACTAATTTTAAAATTAATATATTTTTGTTTGCTTATGGGGTGTATGCTTTATACAAACTTTTTAAAAACAATTTATTGTAAGTAATATTAATTTTTTTTTGGGAACTTCGTTAACTTTATTTATTTTTGTTGAATAATAATAAATATACTAGACACTATTCATATGAAAATTATGAACTCTTTAATATAATTAAGTAAAATTTTAATAATACTGATAATATAATATTAAATTATAAAATTTATACAACTTACAAAAAAAAATGGATGATTTATTTATTGTTAATTTTGATGACATTTATCCATGGATTGGATATACTAAAAAAGATCATGTAAAAACATTATTAAAAAAACATTTTATACTGAAATGTATTATAATGATAGAATGATTGATGCCGGATTTAAGGTGGCAAACATTCCATATGGAAAATTGTCGTGGCGGACATAATAACAGATTAATATTGTTATTTAAAATTGGAAGCTTTATTATGCTATAATTATGAAATAATTTTATGCCATTTTTTACATAGGTAAATGGATAAAAATGGCATCTGCCTATATCATCTGCCATTTTTTACATAGGTAAATGGATAAAAATGACATCTGCCTATATCATCTTCCATTTTTTACATAGGTAAATGGATAAAAAATGGCATCTAAACCTATTTTTTGTCAATTATTATAATAATGAACAATTTTTTAGTCATCTAGACGTGCAAGTGTACCAATGAAAAAAACATGAAGACCGTAATAAAAAAACAATATTAGTAGCTATAAATTGTTTTAAAAATTTTTACATGAAAGTGTGCACTTCAGAAGCATATAAATTTTCAATAATTATATTTAAATATAATTATTAAAAATTTAATATATGCGTTTAACATACTCTAATATTATTGTTAAATATTTTTAGGAAACTTTATTTATTTTTGATAACATTTTATACTAAAAAAATTATTTAAAGTGTAATTAATTATATTATTGTTATTTTCAGAGAAATTATAAAAAATTTATAAATTTTTAATTATTGGAACTTCGTTTATCCCCATATAAATTATAAACATTAAAAAAAAAATAAAATAAGTTAACGAAGTTCCCAAAATATTTTAATTTATGGTTTAAAAAATTATTTTGGAACGTAGTATATTTTTTCTGGGAACTTCGTTAATTTTTATATTTTTTTTTAAAATAGCAATAAATAATCTTTTTTTTTTTGGGAACTTCGTTAACTTTATTTATTTTTGTTGAATAATAATAAATCTGCCAAATCTGCCAAATTCTGCCCTATTTTTAACTTTCAATACATGATTTATATAAATTATAAATTTATATAAAAATTGCGGCCAAAATTGGAAGTTTTGGCATTTAGAGTTTATTAAAAAAATAAACTAATTTTAAAATTAATATATTTTTGTTTGCTTATGGGGTGTATGCTTTATACAAACTTTTTAAAAACAATTTATAGTAAGTAATATTAATTTTCAATTATATCTGTCACAACGTTTACCATCATTATAACACATTTCAGTATAATTAGTACCTAATATAAAATTTTTTATTAATAATATTTTTGCATGATCTTTTCTAGAATATCCAATCCATGGATAAATGTCATCAACATTAACAATAAATAAATCATCTATATTATTTTTGTAAATTGTATAGATTTTATAATTTAACATAAATAACTCTATATTATCAGTATTATTAAAATTTGACTTAATTATATTAAAAAGTTCGTCATTTTCATATGTATTTGCATCTAATATATTTATAAGTTCCGTATTATTCATAATTATTGTTATTTTCAGAGAAATTATAAAAATTTCAGATAAATTATACAAAATTTATAAATCTTTAATTATTGCATTTTCATAGAAATTATAAAATTTTTAAACAAAATAAAATAAGTTAACGAAGTTCCCAAAATATTTTAATTTATGGTTTAAAAAATATTTTGGAACGCAGTTTAATTTCTCTGAAAATAGCAATAAATATACTAAATGTATAATAAAAAAATGATAAAAAATTAGTAAAAATCAATTATACATAACCTGTATGTCCAAACTAGAGAAGGGAACAAGTTACGAAGAATATGTATGTAATTATATTAATACTAATAAAAACCTAATAGCATATTTATGGAAAGATATTCCAGATTTTATATTATATAATGCTAAATTAATAGATGATATAAATGATTGTCGGATAAATAGAGAGAATTGTAAAAATTATATACATGATATAGGGATAGATATAATTCAAATAAATAATATAACAAATAAAATAAGTTTTATTCAATGTAAAAATTATGAAGGAACATTATGTATAAAAGATTTAGCCGGTTATTTTGCGATAATGTCTCAATCTGAACATTATGATAAAAACGGAATTATTTATACATCAAATAATAAATATTCTCATAATTTAATGAGAGTATGTAAAAATAAAACACATACATTTATTCATTTACCAATGGATAATAATATAACAATATCTAAAAATATATTAGTTCCATATAATTATCAATTAGAATGTTTAGATAAATTTACTAAATTTTATGAAAACAATAATAATGGAATATTACAAATGCCATGTGGATGTGGAAAAACATTTACAAGTTTTTTAATTTCAGAAAAATATGAAATAATTATAATAATATCACCATTAAAACAACATACAGAACAAAATATAATAAATTATAATAAGTATTCAAAAAGTGAAATAAAAACACTAATAGTAGATAGTGACGGAACAAGAAATATAAAGTTTATTTTATCTAAAATAACAGAAAATAAACTAATAATAGGATCAACATATAAAAGTTGTGATATAATAATAGAACTATTAAACAATTTAAATTTAGAAAAAATATTTATAATAATAGATGAGTTTCACAACTTAAGTTATAATAATATATATAATGTAAATGATCCAATAAATAAAATAATAAAAACAAATGTAAAAAAATTATATATGAGTGCAACACCAAAGATCTATGAATTAGAAGAAATAAATTATAATATAGAAAATTTATTAGGAAAACTAGTTTATAAAATGGATTTTACATATGCAATAAATAATAATTATATTTCAAACTATGAAATATATTTACCAGTTAACGAAGATAATAATTATAATTTATTATTAGAACAAATAAAAATATCAAATTATGATAATATATTAATAAAAAAAGTATTATATTATTTTGAATCAATAAAAATATTAGGGAAATTAAAAACAATAATATTTTTTAATAATCATGACCATATAGACATATTTATAAAATGTATGAATGATATAAATAATTATTATAATTATAACTATACGATAGACAGTATAATATGTACAGATACTAAAAATAATAGAAATAAAAAATTAGAAAAATTTAATAATAACGATAATATAAATATATTGTGTTCAGTAGGAATATTAGATGAATGTATAGATATTCCAAGTTGTAATAGCGTATATATAACTTATAATTGTGTATCCAAAATTAGAATAATTCAAAGAATAAGCAGATCATTACGAAAACAAAATAATAAAATAGCTAAAATATTAATATGGTGTAATGATATAAATAAAAATATAATAGAAATAAATCCAATAATAAATGCAATAAAAGAAATAGATAATGATATAATAAATAAATTTAGATTTATTAATTATAATAATAAAATATTATCATTAGAAGAAACAATTAATATACAACAATATAATAAATTAAAATATGAAACAAAATTAAATAATATTAATATAACCAAATTACCATCAGTAAATAATAATATACTAATTAACATATTAAAAGAACAAACCGATATAGATAATAAATTTATAGATATATTTTTTAAAAATTTTAAAGAATTAGATATAATAGAGTTAATTAAAACTATGGGAAATAATAAAAAAAATATTATAGATTTTAATGAAGTATATAAATGGATAGGATATAGCAGAAAAGATCATGCAAAAAAAGTATTAATAAATAATTTTATCTTAAATAAAGATTATAAAATTATAGTTAATAATAAACAAAATCAACATGGTGGACATAATAAAGAAACAATATTATTGTCATTAAACTGTTTTAAAAAATTTTGTTTTAAAGCGCAAACTAAAGAAGCCGAAAAAATATATGATTATTATTTACAAATAGAGAAATGTATCTTTGGTTATTTTTGATTATTAAAATATTATATTTAACCAATCATGTAAAATATATAACCAATAATTGTTGGCGGAGGATTTATAAAATTAGATATATTATTAATTTATTAAAAATAATAAAACTTTCAAAAAAAATAAAAGATCCATAATATTTAAATTTATTGTTAAAAAAAAAAATAAAAGATCCATAATATTTATCCATATATTATATCATTATCTTTAAAAATGTTTTTTATATGTGTCATCATTAATAAATTCTCTCCATAAATTATAAATATGTGTATCTTTCATTATATGTATTATATTTTTATATTGTATTTGTTGTGTTGATATCCATTTACCTAATATTTTAACTTTATTATTTGTATCATGTTTTGATGGTCGTTTATTATTTTCATTAATGGAACTTCGTTTATTTTTTAACTAATTCTAATTTATGTATCCATATTATAACATTATCTTCAAAAAAAAGTTTATATTTCTCATCATTGATGAATTCTGTCCATAAATTATAAATATTTTCATCTTTCATTATATGTTTTTTATTTTTATAATTGGTTAGTTGAGTATTTATCCAAGAACCTAATATTTTAATTTCATTATTTTTATCTATTTTGGAGGGTTTTTTATTATTTTCAATAATATATTCTTTTACTAATTTTAATTTATTTATCCATATTATATTGTTATCTTCAAAATGTTTTTTATATTTATAATCATTAATGAATTCCGTCCATAAATTATAAATATATTCATCTTCCATTATATTTTTTTTATTTTTATAATTTTGTATTTGTATATTTACCCAAGAACTTAATATTTTAATTTCATTATTAGGGTCTCTTGATGATGGTCTTTTATGATTTTCATTAATATATTTTTTTACTAATTCTAATTTATTTATCCATAATGTGTCATTATTGTCAAAAAAACATTTATATTCTTCATTATTGATAAATTGTTTCCATAAATTATAAATATTATCATTCATTATTTCTTTTTTATTTTTATATTTTTGTTGTGTTTGTATCCAAGAACCCAATATTTTAATTTCATTATTTTCATCATGAGGCGAGGGTCTTTTATGATTTTCATTAATATATTTTTTTACTAATTCTAATTTATTTATCCATATTATATCGTTATCTTCAAAAAAACGTTTATATTTTTCATCATTAATAAAAGTTTTCCATAAGTTATAAATATTTTCATCTTTCATTATTTCTTTTTTATTTTTATAATTAGTATGTTGATTTGATGTCCAGATACCTAATATTTTAATATCATTATTTTTATCTATGGTTGAAGGTTTTTTATTATTTTCATCAATATATTTTTTAACTAATTCTAATTTATCACACCAATTAAAACTTCTATAAATTTTAATTCCTAATATTTTAATTTTATTTTTTTCTAAATGTTCATTGGAAATACTAATTCTATCTTTTTTATTTATAATATTATTAGAAATATTTAAATAATTAATTTTATTAATAAAGTCAGTATCATATTCTCTAATAGATGAAATATATTCTAAACTTTCATCAATATCATTACAAAATAAGAAAATTTTAGCTATTTTATTATTTTGATATCTCATTGCTCTACTCATTCTTTGAATATTTTTAATTTTAGAATTACTAATATAAGTCATATATATAGAATTACAACTAGGAATATCAATAGCTTCATCTAATATATGAACACTTAATAAAATGAATATTTTATTAGAATTATTAAATTGTTCTAATAAATGATTTCTTTTTTTATAATTATCTTGACAAGTAATTTTATTAATTTCAATATCATAAAAATAAAATTGATTAATTTTATTAAATTCCGAAATGAAACAATCAATTTCTTCATGTGTTCTAACATAAACAATAATTTTTAAATTACCTGTCAGTTTAATAGCTTCAATTAAGAATTGTAATTTAAGTAAATAATCATGATGAATATTTAAATTATTAATTTCTAAATTATCATCACAATTAAAAATAGGTAAATATAATTCATAATCGGAAATATATTTATTCTTAATAGCTTCATTAAAACTCATTTTATAAATAAAATCACCAAAAATATCAGTAGGGGAAATATCATCTGTATATTCTAATTCATAAAATCTAGGAGTAGCAGATAAATAAATTTTTTTAATATTATCATTATTAATTAATTTATATATTTGGTCTTCTTCATTATATATATTATTATAACTAAAATTATGGAATTCATCAAAAATAACAAAAGCATTATATAATTTATTAATAAGATGATTAATAATATCACAAGATTTATAAGTAACTGATAATAATATATTATTTTGAGAGTTTATATTAATAAATTCCTTAATAATATTCAAATCCCTTGAACCTTCAGAGTCAATTAATAAAGATTTTCTAGTATTTTCATATAATAAAAATCTATCAATATTTTGTTTAGCATATTGTTTTAATGGAGTAATCATAATAACAATTTTAAAACTCATTGAAATGAAACAACTAATTAAAGTTTTACCAGTTCCACAAGGAATAGATAATATAGATGAATTATTATTAATATAATATTGTTTAGCTAAATTGATAATCTTATTTTGAAATTCATAAGGTTTAATAATATTATTAATTTGGTTATTATTTATTATTTTTTTTTTAATTAGTTTAATTCTAGTATCATCATAATATTCATTAAAAATTTTATGACTTAATTTATTAGTATAATAAATTTCACCAATTTTATCATTATGTTTACACATAATAAAAAAGAAACCTGAAAGATCTTCAATTTTAATAGACCTAGTATAATCTTTACATTGAACAATAACACACTTATCATTATGATCAATATAAATAATATCTGTTCCGATATCTTCAAGTTTATTAATATGGTTAGTTTTTCTAAGTAATCTATTATCTTCATAAGATTTAATAAAACCATAATCAAATAAAATGTATTCCGGGATATTTTTCCATAAATATGAAATTTTAATAGTATCTATAGAATTAAGAAAATTATTAATAAAAATTTCATATTGATATCCTTTTTGTATGTTATCCATAATTAATAATATTAATTAATATTTTATATAATAATAAATCATTTTTTTTATAAAATCTATAAATATCCTAATTTCAATTAAAGCTTTAAAGAATTTAGATTTTACTAAAAACATTTTTAAAACCTGTTTATTATAAGTGTATATAAAATAAATAAATAAAGTTCCGCAATAGGTTTAAACTTTTATGAAAAAAACTAATATATTTAAAGTAATATTATTTATAATATATATGGCATATATAAGTGGTTCTAACGAAAACATAAGTGAATTTCATGATAATTATGTGAATGATGAATTATTAAATATAATAAAATCTAATTTTACTGAAAGTGATATGCATTTATTTAATTTAAATTATAAAATATATTTAATGCAAAAAAATAGTAATGATAAATTTAATGTAGATTTTGATGAAATCTATAAATGGATAGGATACACACGAAAGAATGATGGAAAAAAAATATTAATAAAACATTTTATAAAAAATGAAGATTATATAATTTCATACCCATGTAAAAAAATAAATAATAAAACAACAACCGAAACGGCGGACACCGTTTCGGTCATATCCATAGAAAAACAAAACGGTGGACAAAATAAAGAAACAATATTATTAACAATAGAATGTTTTAAATTGTTTTGTATGTTAGCAGCAACATCAGAATCAAAAAAAATTTATAAATACTATTTACAAATGGAAAAATGCATATTCAATTATTTAGAAAATAAAAATAAAGAAATTTTAGAATTGAATAAAACATTAATAGAAGAAAATACTAAAAAATTACAAATAAAAGATAAAGAGACACACCAATTACTACAACTAAAAGATGAAGAAATACATAAACAAATAAAAGAAATAACAGACACCAAAATATTACTTACAATAATAGAAAAAGAATTAGAAACCATAAAAAATAAAAAATATGAAGAAGTAGAGAAAAAACAATCCGTATATATATTTTCAACAGATAAACAAAATATATATAAATGTGGAAAGAGTAATAATATAGAAAAAAGAAAAACATCTTTACAAACAGGATTAATAGATAATATTATAATTTTATATGAATATAAAACATCAAATAATACTCTTCATGAGTCAATTGTGCATAATGTTTTGAACAATTATCGTACACATTCAAATCGTGAACATTTTCATTGTAATTTAGATTATATGAAATTAATAATAGATATATCAGGAACAATAATAGATACATTAAAGTCTTCATATGAAAATATAGAACAAGAAACATTAATTAAAATAATAAATGATAAATTATTATCATTATTTCCTCCTAAATATAATAAACCAATATTAACTAATATAGATGATTCAACCATATATAATTCTTCAAGTTCATCGTCAGATCATCTATTATATGATAATGAAGTACCCATGATAGCAAAATTTTTAGAGAATATAATAAATTTAAACATGGATAAGGCATTAATTACTTATGGATCATCTCAGTTGTTTTCAATGTTTAATGAATATATAGATCAAAATAAATGTAAATATAAAATAAGTTCAATACGGTTTGGAAAAGATATTAATAGTTATGAAGGAATACATAAAATAAAACTACCCCCAATACGTAAACTAAATATAGATACATACAAATTAAAAAAATATTTAAGTCGTAAATATAAAATGTCATTTAATTAATTCATATATAAAAAAAATTATTTATTTTTGTGGAAAAATATTGTAAATTTATTAATAATCATAAAAAAATGGGAACTTAGTTAACATTATTTATAAATAATAATTTATGCGGAAAATAAACAAAGTTAACGAAGTTTCCATTATATTTTAGTTGGAAAAAATATTTTATAAATAATTTAGTTTTTTAAAATAAATAAAGTTTCTATATAATTGAACATGTTAATTATAAATATCATATATATGTTTATAATTATAATTTATAAATAAACATGTCCATTAAAAATAATAGTTTTGCAGGAAATATATTTAAGATTTCTAAATAATTACTAAAAATTAATAAATAAATAAATAAATAAATAAAGTTTTGTTGTTTGGATTACTGTTTATTATTAAGCTTATTGAAAAATAATAATAATAATTAATAAACGAAGTTCCCAATATAAAATAATTATAATAGAATAAAATAAATAAAGCTTGTTTCCTTAAATGGAAACAAGTTTTATAATTATTTTATATTGTTAACTTTGTTAACTTTGTTTATTAATTATTATTATTATTATTATTTTTCAATAAGGTTAATACTAAACAGTAATCCGAACAGATGATACTAAACATGCCCATTAATAAATAATTTTGCTGGAAAATTATATATACTAATAAATAATAAGTTTTACTGAAAAATATTTTAGATTTACTAATTAATGAATAATAAGTTTGGGGAAAAATATTTTAGATTTACTAATTAATGAATAATAAGTGTGGGGAAAAATATTTTAGGTATACTAATAAATAATAAGTTTTACTGAAAAATATTTTAGATTTATAAATAATTAATAAGTTTTGCGGGAAAATTATATATACTAATAAATAATAAGTTTTACTGAAAAATATTTTAGATTTACTAATTAATAAATAATAAGTTTTACTGGAAAATTATATATACTAATAAATAATAAGTTTTACTGAAAAATATTTTAGATTTATAAATAATTAAATTAATAATTATTCTCATTTTCAGAGAAATTATATAAATTTCAGAAAAATTATAAAATATATTAATTTATGGTTTAAAAAATTATATTATAATTTTTCTGGGAACTTCGTTAATTTTTATAATTTCTCTGAAAATAGCAATAATAAGTTTTGCAGGAAAATTATATATACTAATAAATAATAAGTTTTACTGAAAAATATTTTAGATTTATAAATAATTAAATTAATAATTAATAAGTTTTGCTGGAAAATTATATATACTAATAAATAATAAGTTTTACTGAAAAATATTTAGATTTATAAATAATTAAAATAATAATTAATAAGTTTTGCTGGAAAATTATATATACTAATAAATAATAAGTTTTACTGAAAAATATTTTAGATTTATAAATAATTATTCTCGTTTTCAGAGAAATTATAAAAATTAACGAAGTTCCCAGAAAAATTATAAAATATTTTAATTTATGGTTTAAAAAATACTTTATAATTTTTCTGGGAACTTCGTTAATTTTTATAATTTCTCTGAAAATAGCAATAAATTAATAATTAATAAGTTTTGCTGGACAATTATATATACTAATAAATAATAAGTTTTACTGAAAAATATTTTAGATTTACTAATTAATGAATAATAAGTTTGGGGAAAAATATTTTAGATATACTAATAAATAATAAGTTTTACTGAAAAATATTTAGATTTACTAATTAATGAATAATAAGTTTGATAGAAAATATTTTAGATATACTAATAAATAATAATATTAAAAATATTTAGATATACTAATAAATAATAAGTTTTACTAAAAAATATTTTATTTTTCAGTAAAATTTATTATTGAATAAGTTTAATTATTAATATTTTAAAACTTAGATTTACTAAAAAAACAATTTTAAAATGATTAAGATTAATTAGTAATCTTATAATAATTATACTAATTAAACTTATATTTATTTTTTACTTTAATTATCAAATTATATATACTAATAAATAATAAGTTTTACTGAAAATATTTTAGATTTATAAATAATTAATAAGTTTTGCGGGAAAATTATATATACTAATAAATAATAAATTTTACTGGAAAATTATATATACTAATAAATAATAAGATTTACAGAAAAATATTTTAGATTTATAAATAATTAAATTAATAATTAATAAGTTTTGCGGGAAAATTATATATACTAATAAATAATAAGTTTTACTGAAAATTATTTTAGATTTATAAATAATTAAATTAATAATTAATAAGTTTTGCGGAAAAATTATATATACTAATAAATAATAAGTTTTGCAAGAAAATTATATATACTAATAAATAATAAGTTTTACTGAAAAATATTTAGATTTACTAATTAATGAATAATAAGTTTGATGGAAAATATTTTAGATATACTAATATTTACTTAAAAATATTTAGATATACTAATAAATAATAAGTTTTTACTGAAAAATATTTTAGATTTATAAATAATTAAATTAATAAATAATAAGTTTTACTGAAAATTATTTTAGATTTATAAATAATTAAATTAATAATTAATAAGTTTTGCGGGAAAATTATATATACTAATAAATAATAAGTTTTGCAAGAAAATTATATATACTAATAAATAATAAGTTTTACTGAAAAATATTTAGATTTACTAATTAATGAATAATAAGTTTGATGGAAAATATTTTAGATATACTAATATTTACTTAAAAATATTTAGATATACTAATAAATAATAAGTTTTTACTGAAAAATATTTTAGATTTATAAATAATTAAATTAATAAATAATAAGTTTTACTGAAAATTATTTTAGATTTATAAATAATTAAATTAATAATTAATAAGTTTTGCGGGAAAATTATATATACTAATAAATAATAAGTTTTACTGAAAAATATTTAGATTTACTAATTAATGAATAATAAGTTTTGTGGGAAAATTATATATACTAATAAATAATAAGTTTTAATGAAAAATATTTTAGATTTATAAATAATTAAATTAATAATTATTGCTATTTTCAGAAAAATTATAAAATATTTTAATTTAAGATTTAAATTAATTTCATATTTTTTTCAAAAATTTTATAATTTCTCTGAAAATAACAATAATAAGTTTTGCGGGAAAATTATATATACTAATAAATAATAAGTTTTACTGAAAAATATTTAGATTTATAAATAATTAATTTAATAATTAATAAGTTTTACGGGAAAATTATATATACTAATAAATAATAAGTTTTACTGAAAAATATTTAGATTTATAAATAATTAATTTAATAATTAATAAGTTTTATGGGAAAATTATATATACTAATAAATAATAAGTTTTACTGAAAAATATTTAGAATTATAATTAATAAGTTTTGCGGGAAAATTATATATACTAATAAATAATAAGTTTTACTGAAAAATATTTAGATTTATAAATAATTAAATTAATAATTAATAAGTTTTGCGGGAAAATTATATATACTATAAATAATAAGTTTTACTGAAAAATATTTAGATTTATAAATAATTAAATTAATAATTAATAAGTTTTGCGGGAAAATTATATATACTAATAAATAATAAGTTTTACTGAAAAATATTTAGATTTACTAATTAATGAATAATAACTTTTGTGGGAAAATTATATATACTAATAAATAATAAGTTTTACTGAAAAATATTTTAGATTTATAAATAATTAAATTAATAATTAATAAGTAGTTTTGCAGGAAAATTATATATATTAATACATAATAAGTTTTACTGAAAAATATTTAGATTTACTAATTAATGAATAATAAGTTTGATGGAAAATATTTTAGATATACTAATAAATAATAATATTAAAAATATTTAGATATACTAATAAATAATAAGTTTTACTAAAAAATATTTTATTTTTCAGTAAAATATATTATTGAATAAGTTTAATTATTAATATTTTAAAACTTAGATTTACTAAAAATACAATTTTAAAATGATTAAGATTAATTAGTAATATTATAATAATTCTACTAATTAAACTTATATTTATTTTTTACTTTAATTATCAAATTATATATACTAATAAATAATAAGTTTTACTGAAAAATATTTTAGATTTACTAATTAATGAATAATAAGTTTTGCGGGAAAATTATATATACTAATAAATAATAAGTTTTACTGAAAAATATTTTAGATTTACTAATAAATAATAAGTTTTACTGAAAAATATTTTAGATTTACTAATTAATGAATAATAAGTTTTGCGGGAAAATTATATATACTAATAAATAATAAGTTTTACTAAAAAATATTTTAGATTTATAAATAATTAAATTAATAATTAATAAGTTTTGCGGGAAAAATATATATACTAATAAATAATAAGTTTTACTGAAAAATATTTTAGATTTACTAATTAATGAATAATAAGTTTTACTGAAAAATATTTAGATTTACTAATTAATGAATAATAAGTTTGATGGAAAATATTTTAGATATACTAATAAATAATAATATTTACTTAAAAATATTTAGATATACTAATAAATAATAAATTTTACTAAAAAATATTTTATTTTTCAGTAAAATTTATTATTGAATAAGTTTAATTATTAATATTTTAAAACTTAGATTTACTAAAAATACAATTTTAAAATGATTAAGATTAATTAGTAATCTTATAATAATTATACTAATTAAACTTATATTTATTTTTTACTTTAATTATCAAATTATATATTCTAATAAATATAAGTTTTACTGAAAAATATTTAGATTTATAAATAATTAAATTAATAATTAATAAGTTTTGCGGGAAAATTATATATACTAATAAATAATAAGTTTTACTGAAAAATGTTTAGATTTATAAATAATTAAATTAATAATTTATAAATTTTGCGGGAAAATTATATATACTAATAAATAATAAGTTTTACTGATAAATATTTAGATTTATAAATAATTAAATTAATAATTAATAAGTTTTGCGGGAAAATTATATATACTAATAAATAATAAGTTTTACTGATAAATATTTAGATTTACTAATTAATGAATAATAAGTTTTGCGGGAAAATTATATATACTAATAATTAATAAGTTTTGTGGGAAAATTATATATACTAATAAATAATAAGTTTTACTGATAAATATTTAGATTTACTAATTAATGAATAATAAGTTTTGCGGGAAAATTATATATACTAATAATTTATAAATTTTGCGGGAAAATTATATATACTAATAAATAATAAGTTTTACTGATAAATATTTAGATTTATAAATAATTAAATTAATAATTAATAAGTTTTGCGGGAAAATTATATATACTAATAAATAATAAGTTTTACTGATAAATATTTAGATTTACTAATTAATGAATAATAAGTTTTGCGGGAAAATTATATATACTAATAATTAATAAGTTTTGCGGGAAAATTATATATACTAATAAATAATAAGTTTTACTGATAAATATTTAGATTTATAAATAATTAAATTAATAATTAATAAGTTTTGCGGGAAAATTATATATACTAATAAATAATAAGTTTTACTGATAAATATTTAGATTTACTAATTAATGAATAATAAGTTTTGCGGGAAAATTATATATACTAATAATTAATAAGTTTTGCGGGAAAATTATATATACTAATAAATAATAAGTTTTACTGAAAAATATATTTTAGATTTATAAATAATTAAATTAATAATTAATAAGTTTTGCGGGAAAATTATATATACTAATAAATAATAAGTTTTACTGAAAAATATATTTTAGATTTATAAATAATTAAATTAATAATTAATAAGTTTTGCGGGAAAATTATATATACTAATAAATAATAAATTTTACTGAAAAATATATTTTAGATTTACTAATTAATGAATAATAAGTTTGATGGAAAATATTTTAGATATACTAATAAATAATAATATTTACTGAAAAATATTTAGATATACTAATAAATAATAAATTTTACTGAAAAATATTTTAGATTTATAAATAAATAAATTAATAAATAATAAGTTTTACTGAAAAATATTTTAGAGTTATTAATAATTAAATTAATAATTAATAAGTTTTGCGGGAAAATTATATATACTAATAAATAATAAGTTTTACTGAAAAATATTTAGATTTATAAATAATTAAATTAATAATTAATAAGTAGTTTTGCGGGAAAATTATATATACTAATAAATAATAAGTTTTACTGAAAAATATTAGATTTACTAATTAATAAATAATAAGTTTGATGGAAAATATTTTAGATATACTAATAAATAATAATATTTACTTAAAAATATTTAGATATACTAATAAATAATAAATTTTACTGAAAAATATTTTATTTTTCAGTAAAATTTATTATTGAATAAGTTTAATTATAAATATTTTAAAACTTAGATTTACTAAAAATACAATTTTAAAATGATTAAGATTAATTAGTAATCTTATACTAATTATACTAATTAAACTTATATTTATTTTTTACTTTAATTATCAAATTATATATACTAATAAATAATAAGTTTTACTGAAAAATATATTTTAGATTTATAAATAATTAAATTAATAATTAATAAGTTTTGCGGGAAAATTATATATACTAATAAATAATAAGTTTTGCGGGAAAATTATATATACTAATAAATAATAAGTTTTACTGAAAAATATTTAGATTTATAAATAATTAATAAGTTTTGCGGGAAAATTATATATACTAATAAATAATAAGTTTT
>Ga0214923_10001609_pt1 | contig 31923 bp, 23 predicted proteins | sample LL1510_MetaG_FD_177993 | JGI IMG/M metagenome (GOLD analysis project Ga0214923, IMG submission 177993) | Freshwater microbial communities from Lake Lanier, Atlanta, Georgia, United States - LL-1510 | ecosystem: Environmental > Aquatic > Freshwater > Lake | place: USA: Georgia | collected...
AATATGTTTTTGATTTGCAATGGTGAAATATACAATTATCACGAACTCTATCAAACCATGGGCGTCCAACCATCTACGCAATCCGACTGCGAAGTCATTCTATGGCTCTATGAAAAATACGGCATTGAACAATGTTTGCGCATGTTGGACGGTGTCTTTGCCTTTGTCTTGTTAGATCAGCGCTTAACTTATGGCGAATCGCGTATTTATGTCGCCCGCGACCCCTATGGCGTCCGACCCCTCTATCAAATGACGACTCCTTCGGGTGTGCTAGGATTTGCTTCGGAATTAAAAATGATGTCGGATTTCGACGACGAATCCGTTATCAGCCATTTTACACCCGGAACCTGGTCGATGTATAAATTGCCCACGCAAGTGAGTGCGGCGTGGGGTCCAGTGAAGTCTGGCGTCCCCTATTGCGCCATGGGATTTTGCAGTTCAGAAATACTCGACGATTCATTGCGGATTATGGATAATATATGTAATTACCTAACCGCCGCGGTAGAAAAGCGATGTTGCACGACCGAACGTCCGATTGCATGTTTGTTATCGGGCGGCCTAGACAGTAGTCTCATTACTGCGCTGGTCGCAAAATACCATCACAAAAACGGGTTGCCCCCCATCGAAACCTATAGTATTGGCCTAGAAGGGTCCGTCGATTTACACTATGCGAAAATGGTGGCGGACCATTTAGGCACTTTGCATACCGAAATTATATTGACCGAAATCGATTTTTGCGAAGCCATCCCCGAAGTGATTCAAGCCATCGAATCCTATGACACGACTTCGGTGCGCGCGAGTATTGGCAATTATTTACTAGGGAAATATATTGCGGCCCATAGTGATGCAAAAGTGATTTTCAACGGCGACGGTTCCGACGAATTGTTGGGCGGGTATTTGTATATGAAACAAGCGCCCGATGCCATTGAATTTGACAAGGAATGCCGGCGGTTATTGAGTGATATACATATGTTTGATGTGCTCCGCTCCGACAAATCGATTTCTACCCACGGGCTAGAACCACGCACGCCCCTTTTAGACCGCGCCTGGACACAGTATATTTTGTCGCTGCCATGTGAAGCGCGTTATCAACCAGAGATGATGGAAAAATATTGGTTGCGGCGCACGTTTTCACAAACGGGGTTGTTGCCACACAAAGTCTTGTGGCGGCGCAAAGAAGCCTTTAGCGATGGGGTCAGTGCAACTTCGCGCTCCCTGTATGAGATTTTGCAGGAATATGCCACCGAAAAAGTGGGTGCTATCGATATGGCTAAATGTCCATGGACCGTGAATCCTCCGAAAACGGCCGAGCAATATTATTATCGGTCGATTTTCGAAGCGGCCTATCCGGGACGCGGGGGTGTGATACCTTATATGTGGATGCCTAAATACATCGAGGCCGCCGACGCCAGTGCGCGCACATTGTCCATATATGCCAACAAGTAATTTTGCATCAAACGTGATGGTTTTGATGTAAAAACAATACTATTACACATGTTCATCCGTGGCTGTCGAATATTTTGCTAAATAACTTTCCAGGACATTTTCATCGAAATCGTCTTTGAAGTTTTCCACCAATTCGTCTTGTAATGGTTTTCGACCATAAATGGACACGAATGTATCCACATAGTCGTCGATTTGTTTGTGGAAACTCTTCAGTTTATTGGTGAGTTCAACGGCTGCCTGGGCAAACGTATTTTTCATTTCTAAACGATGTTGTATTCGATGTTGCTCTTCTTGCTGTTTGGCCCTTTCTTCAGCTTCTTTTTTGGCTAATTCATTTGCAATCTCTTGCAATTTTTTTTGCATTTGTTTTTCGCGTTCTTGAAACTTTTCTTCTAATTCACTAATGTAATCCATAGAACCATTGTCTGATGTTACAATCATGTCTTTTGCGCGGTCATATATGTCCGTTTTCACCGTCTCGATAATATTACATATATCTGGTTTTTTCAACGCATCGAAACGGGCACGTTCCGGAGAACCGGGTTTTCCCTCAAACGTAGCCGTGAATTCTTGTACAATAGGAATAGGTATGGATGGACTGGTTTCCATCATGCGGTCAAATTCTTGGCGACTCATTTTCAAAAAACTGCCACAATCCATGCGTTCAATGGGCGATTTTGCCAGTTCAATACGAATATTGCGCGAAAATTTGTCCCAGGAAATGGCCGCTACTCGGTGCGCCTCATTCAATTCGGATATTTTCAAATATTGTTGAATCGTGGTCAAAATACCAATAAAAATATTTAGCGCACCAATCACCATCGGCGCAAACGATTGATAGGCGACCGGCAAACTCGCTTGTGCAAACGACGCAGTTCCACTAATCGTAGAGAGGGTAATTGCTGGTATAGTGAACCAGGCATGTTGCCGTGAATATTTTTGATGGGCGCGATTGTGTAACCATTTATAACATTGTGCAATATCACACCATTCGGCCATGATTTTCTCATTTTCTTCGGTCCATTCTACCTTTTTTTCGACTTGTTGAGACGGAGATACACTCCCGGTTTCATCCCCATTCTTAACAATGTCTTTCTCGTTCTCTAATGGCATATATATTTATGCTAGAAAATATGAACGCACATACTCTATTACTCTTCGTCTGTGACATCTCCTATCCGCTGTATTGCTTCTTCTGATGGAGTTTCAGTAACGATTAATTCAATGTTCTCCTTTGTGTTCTGTTCCACTTGTGTAATCATTTTTTCACCATCGACGAGAACTTGTTCGGATTCCTCCAGAATATGTTCAATTTCTACATTTTCTGAACTAGCAAAAACACATTCTAAATCAATATTACTCATGTCGATGTTCTCCCCTTGTTCGTTTTTGATCTCGGCCTCCATGTCCTGTTGAAAATGTTGTATTTTTTGTACGAGTTTTTGTAAATAGTTCTCATGTGAGGCATGGAAAAAAGACAAATAATTGATGTAGAGGTGGATTTGTTCTCGTAGTAACGTATTTTCGTATTGCAAGGTATGCATAAAATTCGCAATCGTCATACCGACATTGGAAGTAATCGAATATTGGTAGGCCGATTTTTCTAAATGATTGTAATGGGTATGCAATTCTTGGATGATTTCCATGATGGACTGGTGAATATCCACAATCTCGGCCATAGAAAATTCGTGAAATGGTTCTAAATCTTTATAAACGGAGAACTTTTTCGGGTCTTCGATGGATTTTAGCGCAATGTTTTTCTCTTTGAGCTGGACAATCAATATGTTGTATAGCTTGTAGTAATCGCCATACATGCGATTCACGATCAAAATGAGTGATTTCGACAAGTTCTCATATTCCATACTATGACACTTGTATTGAAAGAAGAGAGAGTCGAGACAAAACAGAAAAATCTTTTTGTTGTTGTTGTTTTTGATTAAATATTGGTAGGTGTTTTTGACTTCACCGAGTTTGTTGTTGATGGCGTTTTTGTGGTCGAGCGCGACTTTTTCGAGTCCAATTAGATTTTTGAAATCGGCGTGTAATTGTTCGAATTGTATATTAACGAGGGACATCTATACACACCATCTATAAAAAATAAGGCGCGATGGAACGTAAAAAAGAGGGTGACCCCTCCTTTTTGTTTTTGTTTGTTTTTATTTTTTTGGTAAGTTTTTAGAATAATCGGTATGTATTTTGCGCGGAAATGATGGCATTAATGTCTTGTTGAATACTTTCATAGTCTCTTGCATCATTGTTTAAATGTTTGGACGGATAGTATGCAGGGTGTTCTGCATCAATATGCATTTGCGGATAGGTCCATGGACGGTAATGAAGCAATTCATGACAAAGGGATTGGATCGATGGTTCATATGTAGGCGATAAATCTAATTTTGGAAAACATTTAGGCGATTGAAAGAGAGGAAGGAATTTGGATTGGGTGGGTGCAGGCAAGCATTTTTGCGCTTCAACTGGTCTAGTCGTTTTCGTTTGCGCTTGATTCATCCAATATTCAAATTCGCGAGTTTTTGCGCTGATTTGTGTAATAGAATTATTTGTGATTGGTTCGCATACCCATTCAGGTAAAGCGGAGCCCACCTCTTCAGGTAAAGCGGAGCCCACCTCTTCTTCGTTTAGATTTTCTTCTTCGTATTCGATATTCTCGGGAACTGCTCGAAGATTTAGTTCCATTTCGAGTTCAGTTACTTCCGGAATATGGGTTTCTAGTCGTTTTTCTCGTGGAATATAGTCCTTGATTTCCCAGTAATTGTAGTCATCATAGACTAATTGCGCATGGCCGGTTTGTTTTAATTTTTGTAGTAGTTTTTTAGCAAAATCGGTTTCAAATAATTCGACGGTGAGGAAGGCAAATGAATATGAATAATTGTTGCTGTTGAGGCGGCTACGCATATCTAATTGGGTAATGTTCCCGACATCTAGCAATTTGAAGGATTGCTTTAGGAAATTGGCGCTAATACCTCCGACGATTCTTGGAATAAATACTTGTATGGCAGTCATTGTTTTTTCGTAGTAGTTGTTGGTTTTGTTTGAGTGATTTTGATTCTGCATCAAAAAAGCCTTTCAATTTTCTACAAAATTGAAGATTATCAAAACAATGTCAATGATTGACAATTCACATGGATCTATCCTATTTAGACGAATCGCTCGGTTTTGTATTATTCGTGGCTTTCTGGCCATTCATTGCATATCCATTGACAAAATGGATACACTGTATGTATGAAGGTCTTCGAATTTATGTCATAGAACATTATTATTGGTCACGTTTCAAACAATATAATTATAGCACCACATGCAATCTATCCTTAGTATTGGCACATGAATTGTTTGACGGACCGTCGAAATGTATCCGTTTATCGAAAAAGGAATCCGAATTTTCATCAAAACATAAAAAAACACTGATCGATGACGTGATGCACAACAAATCTATTGGCACGATTACATTTCGTAAAAAATACGACAATTCTGGTGCGTATTATCACGAGGTTATCGATGGAAATTCGCGACTCATTGCACTCAATGATTATATGAATGACCGATTTTCCTGGAATCACAAACGATTTAGCGAATTGTCGGGCGAAAAACGATTATTCTTTAAGGAATACAAAATGTCGATTACATATCTTGGCCACGACTAAATACATTTTACGTAAATACCCATATAAAAAACTCATGATTACTTTGTATAATAGAAATGCCTTCGAAGAAGAAAAATGCTAAAAAACCGAGTGCTAAATCATCTGATAAATCAGAACCGCTTGTTTTCGAGCCACCAGCCGTTCCCGAAAATTTCGCGAATTTGATTGTCGATTTTACCCGCGATTTATCATCGACTTTCCCCGAATATGCTTCTATGTGGCAACAATGGACGACGTTAGAGATGCCGGAAGCCGAAGTCCGCCATCTTTTTGATTATTGTTTGTCGGTCTATCCTGAGCGATTTTTCGACATTTTGTATCAAAATGAGGATATTTTCAAGCCGGATAGTGAAGCAAATACGCTTTTTTTACCAGGCGTCGAATTTAAGCAATTGTATAATTGCGAAAACGTCAGTGAAAATACCCGCAAGGCGATATGGAAATATTTGCAGGTGATTATGTTGGCTGCTGTGAATGCGGTGAAAGACAAGACAGGTTTCGGAGATGCCATGAATATGTTTGACGGCATCGACGAGGCCGATTTGCAATCGAAATTGGCGGAAACGATTTCCGGCATTGGTGAATTTTTCAAGAACACTGATTCCGACAGTGATGTCGAAGATGTGCCTATTGACGGTGAAGAGCCATTACCCCGTACTATGCCTGATTTCGCAAAGACCTTTGATTTCGAGAAGATGGCGGGGTCGATGCCCGACGCGGAAAGTCTCCACGGCCATTTGAAGGGTCTGTTTGATGGCAAGATTGGAACTTTAGCAAAAGAAATGGCCGAAGAAATCTCGAAAGATTTCGAAGACATTTTAGGCGGCGAAGGGGCAAACATCAACAGCACACAAGATGTATTGAAACATATGATGAAGAATCCGAAAAAAATCATGGATTTGATGAAAACCGTGGGGGCAAAACTCAACACGAAGATGGACAGTGGCGAGATTTCAAAGGACGATCTGATGAAAGAGGCCACGGAATGGATCAGTAAAATGAAGGACATGGGTGGGTCCGACCAGCTCAATGCCCTTTTCAAAAACATGACAAAAAACATGGGAGGTTTAGGCAAAAATATGAAAATCGACGAAAATGCGCTGAACCGATTGACAAAGGCACAATCCACGAAAGACCGCATGCGTAATCGTTTAGCACAACGCAAAGCCGCGGCTGAATTAGTCCGACAACAAGCTATTGCACAAGCACAAAAGAATGCAGCGAATTCACAAAACGTGGTCTTAGAAGCCACGGCACCAAACAATTATGTCTTCCGTGTCGATGGCGAAGGTCCGCAAGAAAAATCAATGAAAAAATCAAAAGCCGAAATGGACAAAGAAATGGACGATTTAGTGGCGAGTATTGGTGTCGAAACAAGTGATGTGCAACAAAAATCTGCGAAATCAAAAAAATCAAAAAGTAAAAAATAACATACTAGTGTATAATGATTTCGAAATATATTAACGTCCCTGTCTTTTTTGCGAGTCTTGTCATGGGTTTATTGATTGTGTATTTTACCATGCAAAACGATTTGCGCAAAATCTATGTGTATCCCACACCCGAAAATGTAGATTTGTTGCAATACAGAGACAAGGCGGGTAATTGTTTTGTGTACAAGCCCGCGGATACTCCTTGTCCGAAAAATGAGGCGAAACTGGCGAAAATACCAGTACAAGTGTAAGAGTAACCAGGCGTGGTGGATGGTCGAGTAGTATTTGTAACGTTATCAATAGTGGTGTAATGGGGAATTAGCTCAAATGGTAGAGCGGTATTTTACACCTTTGCACCTTAAAACATGCCGATTTGTAAATATAATCGGCATTTTATCGGTTGCAAAGTAACAGTTGCCAAAGCACGTTCTTTGAACGTGCTTTGGTGTAGCATGATACAGGTAAAGGGATCGATGCCCTTATTCTCCAATTTTTCGACCTAACGACGTCTTTTCGTAGTTCTTAGTTTTTTCCCACGACGTTTGGTAACGCCTCCTCTTGTATGTGGATATTCTGGATATGGTTTTTCAGGTCCAATGGTACGATGCGCAATCGGTTTCGCTGCTTCTAAGACAACACCGCCCATCAGCAAAAATACAATGAGCGCAACAAGCATATTATATATACACAGTATATAATATGATCAACGTGCAACGATTGCTAAATAGTAAATCCGGACAAATCGCCATTTCGATTATCTTAGGATTCGGTTTAGCCACCTTATTTAGACAAGTTTGCAAAGATAAGAATTGCATCACCTTTCACGGCCACGTAATTTCCCCCGACGATATTTACAAACACGATGAAACATGTCAGAAATATTCGCTCGAATCCGTGAAATGCGATTCTACGAAAAAAATCATTGATATCGAAGAACGCGCCGATAAGGCGAAAAAACCCTTTTTCGGAATACTTTAGGATTCGTTAAACTATACAATCTTTAGCCGCCATATATTGTATAGTTTTCTCATGGCATCCACCACCCGCATTGCCGATTTACCCGAAAATATTACCATGTCGATTCATCCACCCGTTCAACCGGGTCAAGGATTTACCCAAGGTTTCCAGCAAGTGCAACAAAGTTCTATCGGCGGTATTCCTTCTGTCAATACCCGCCAACAACCCGAAGAACACAATCCAGTATATACTCAAATGAATGTTCATCCGAACCCATATGGTCACCCCCAGCAACCACAAATGATGCCACTTCCACAACAAACGCAGTCGCCTTATATGCAGCAAGATGCCGGCCCTCAATATCGTCTGCCATCTCGCGATATTCCGCTTGATACCGAGAGTTATATGCAAGACGAGGCAATTCAACCCAATTACATTCCTCCACCACCAAAACTCACCGGGGATTATATTCGCGATTATGCCGACGAAGTCGAAGTCGAAGTACGTAATCACAAACAGAAAAAACACAAGGAGCGCATGATGGACAACTTTTTGACTGAATTTCAAATTCCTATTTTCGTCGCCATCTTGTTTTTCATTTTTCAAATGCCAGTGGTCAATACTTTATTGTACAAACGGTTCTCGTTTTTGTCGATTTACGATGCCGACGGTAATTTCAATTTCTATGGTCTCTTTTTGAAAAGTGCGGCATTCGGAATGTCTTATTATTCCATGTCTCGTGCAATAGAATATGTAGGTAGTATGTAGTCTTATGTATTTTTACGAAAATACATAGGTCAGATTGTTCGATATTACGCAAAGATTCATTTAGTGAGGGATTGCTTGTGTTGGTATTCGAATTGATTGTATAAAGCAATCATTTGTTCGCGTTCTTCAGGTTTTACCATGTTGAGTAATTTGTACAGCTGAGCGATTTTGTGTTCTGGGTGGAGGGTTTCCACAATCAAGTTATTCACTTGCATCTTGTCATGGGTCTCTAGAAGGACATTGTAAAGCGGCTCCCCGTTGTAAGGAACCTGTGTGACTTTATCGACGAGTTCGACGAGGTCTTTCGCTTTGATCATATGTCCCATAAACATGACTTGATGGTTCTGACTGATGAGAGTAGTTTTACTAGGGTAGTTGTTTCCTAACGCGTGTTTCGCAATGCGAATCAAATATTTTTCATCAGAGACGGTTTTGGTGATGGCGACGATAGGTTTGTTGCGGACAGTGTGAATGACAGGGTCGATTTGTTCGATGGGTACGTAACCATGATTGGTGAATACGGGAGTTCCAGCGGGGAAACAAATATTACTTGATGGACTAAAAATATAACCTAAGTTTGTCACATATGTATTCACTAATGTAGTCTTATCACTAGAACTACCATAGTTATTCGCTAAAGTAGAAGTTAACGTTTGTACAGAACTTGTTACATTGTACCCTTTTAATTCATACATATCGGTAGTGACTTTATCTGGTGAAGACATAATAGATGTAATGAGTGAGGCAATTTGTGCAGATATCGCATTCAATATATTTGTTTGATGTGTATTTGAAAATTGACTGATGTTTAAGGCTGAAATGCGGTTTTGAATACGATCTTTAACCATATTTGTACAGGCAGTTAGATCTGTTCCGAAAAGTTGAGTAAATTCATTCACTCCATTATTATTGGTCGAAATATTCGCAATTGAACGCATCATGGCGTCGTATTCGATATCGATTGTGCTATTACTGATACCTTTCAAGAAATACGTACTAACCGTTGCAAACACATTGATGGCATTTCCTAAATTGTTTGCTTTTAATGCGTCATAATAGGTATTACTAGTCTGATTAGTTGTTTGTACCATTACTTTGTAATAATTGTAATTGGAAAAATCATGTGAAGTGTCGATTCCGATAGAACGTGTGATATCACTGTTCGTCAATGATCCGGATGCGCTGCAGTAAAACAATAAATTGGTAATGGGGGTAATAGTTTTTGTACCTGCTTTTGCGTACCAATAAGAAATGGATTGCCCAGTAAGACTGTTTGCACCACCGGTAATTTTAAACGGTTCTTTTGAAAAATCTATAGTACCTCCAGTTACTGAATCGGTTACCATAGTATTTATAACAACCTCACCATATTGATCTGTTGTTCCAGTAGGCGAATTTGATAACTTGTTGCCGTCATTACCTACATAATATACACTGGCTCCTACGATTGGTGAATTCGAAACAGTCGTCTTTGATGGTACGAATTGACTAGTAATATCTGACAAACTTGCATTTTCGACAACAGAGCAAGTCGATGGGAAGACGTTAGATGTTGCAGTATAAGTACTGCCAGCTTCAATGTAAATCTTGCCAATAAAGTTATTGTACACATTGTCAGTATACCCACTGAACGCATCATTATCGATTTTCGTGACTGATTTTGGTATAAAAATATTTTTGATTTTGTAAACATTCTCGGAGGCCGAATAGGTTCCAGCACCTAAAACAAATGCACCCTTTGCAATACTGGTTACACTTTCATCTAATGCGACGCCAATATAACCATCATTATAAACATAAATAATTGCAACAGTATTATAATTCGTATCGGCTGCATTTTTAATTTGCGCCTTGATAAATTTTGAACTATCGCTGGAGGCAACAATATGATGGAATTGTGTAGTATTTACAGTGCCATTAACCAATACATCATCAACATAAGTACCGTCATATGCATCAGATGTTGTCCATTTAAATATTGCACCTGCATAACTGGTAAAATCAATCATTAATGCATTCACGTGCTCTGCATTACTAAGATATATCATGGTATGGGCAGATGAATTTCCGGCAACCACGACAGTATTTACCGTAAGACTCAGCGTATTGGAGACATAATTACTATTTCCATCTGCGTCAGTAAATGTTCCGGCAGCAACGGTGATTGAAATAGCTGATGTAGTGTTTGATGGTGGAGTATAGGTAGCAGTATATACTGTGGGACTGGTGGCAATGAAATTCGTCAAGGACCCATTACTTGTTCCATTTCCACTCAATGTTATGTCATCGATGGTAAAATTCGTCGTCACCTTGCTCATTGTAAATGTAATGGTGGCGGTGCCACTAGTAATATTATTCACACTCGATGAAATGGTACAATAAACGGAAGTGGTTTCGGTAAATGTGCGTTGTTGAATCGATGAATTACCGACGACATATGGATATTGTGGAATACCGTTATTATCTAATGTAATAAAGTATGCATAGGTACCATTCGGATAATCGGGTGTTTTCGTATATCGTCCATTGTAATAATCTAATGTTCCTAAACCACTTACATATTCATAATCATTGGTATAAGCACCTGGACCCATGAGTATTCGACCTTGATTCGGATCATTTGTCTTATTATAGTAACTATGTGCATGACCTAATAAACTAGGCGCGACATTTATAAATGAAGTTAAATCAATATAATCAGTATATTTATATGGCCTGTCATTATCCGAAGTTTTTAACCTATAACTACTCGTCATCAATGCTACTCCACCCGTTTCATCTGTTGCATTTGTATATCCAAATGGGCCATAAATTGGATACCCATCAAAACAAAAACCGACGATTTTAGAGTGTCCAGTGGAATGTCTCATATGGTCAGAATTACCACTATTTGCATCTGAAAACACTGTTTTACTATAAGTAACGGTTTTACCCACTAAAGAATAACTACTTCCACTGTAATAACTAATGGAATTATAGAATGTCGAATTGTTCCACATATTGTACAAAAACGTTCCAATGTGGTAATGGTATTCACCGCCTTCTTCCGGATGACCGGCTAAATCTTTGCCTAAAAAATTAATAAAATAATAAGCATTTACATAATAAGTTGCTTTAGATATCATTGTAACATCTGGCAATGAATTACCACCCATGGGTGATAAGAAGGCAGCACCGTTGTTGAATATACCATTGATTCCACCGCTACTCACAAGCGTTTGTGATTGATCGGTTAATGGTGCCGATGTTCCGCCGCGGTAAATAAATTTATATACACTAGATTGTTCGACTAATGGATTTGGATCATCGTACCATGTACGCGGAGTACCAATATCATTTGACGGTGTCGAACCAATGTAACCTTTTGATGCACCGGCTTTAGAAGGATATGGGTCACCATCCGTTCGAACAACCATATAACTGCCTTCCTGTTTGAACTCAGTTTTACTACCGTAGTATTTTACATTATTAAATGCTAAACCCTGTTTAGGATAAGTTAAATCGGCAATATAAATATCACCATTCACATTGGATACATTCTCCTGTAAATTAGACGAATCGTCTGATGTTAGTATCTTAGATACTGCAAGAGTGCTAATATCAACGTTTTCCATTATATTATTAATTATAATTAGAAATTTCTAAATCACAAATATATAATTGTAGTACTGTCATAAAGTACTAGAATTACAAAATATTCATAAAGCGCACTTTTTTCGTGGCACGAGAAGCCGTTTTACGAGTCTTTTTGACCCGCTTCTCCGTTTTGTTATTAGTATTTTTCTCACTCTTTTTCTTAGAATCCGCATTTTGTGCCGGAATATACTTCAAAAACCACATTTCATATTCACGCGTCCCTTTTTGTCCAGCAAGTTCTCTGAATTTAGCCGTTTTTTCTGAGCGAATCGTTTCTAGGGTCGGTTGTTTGCCATAGCAATCAATACTAAAACGTTTGAGCAGTCCCTTTTGTTCTAGGCGATTTTCCTGTTCCACTTCAAACAAAAATTGTGCCATACATAAAATCCGGTCCTTGTGGAAATAAGGCTTGTCGGTATAAATAAACGCCAAATAAAAACTCAACATGGTGTCGATGGTAGAAACATTGATTTCTTTATCCCCTACATGAATCGTGTTATAGTTATGACATGCGATGGGTTTATAAATAAAGGCCAGGGTCTCTTTGCCCACGCGGATTTCGATGCGTTCGGGGATGAGTTCTCCGATGGCGTCGTGTTTGATTTGTTTGACGGATTTGTAACCCGATTCATTCAAGCGTTCTCCGAGAATCATGGCACAGCGGTCGGGGTCGTCAGACAAGACATCGAAATCGGGGATTTTGTGGATAATGCGTTTGTAAGATTTCGGCATATAGCGCGAATACAGGGTGCTCGCATAGCCACCGAAAAAAACGCACCCTTGCTCGATAAATACGTCGCGAACCAAAAAATACAGGGCTTCGGAATCATCGTCTCCACTTTCTAATTCACGTTGAAAATCGATTTGGTCGCACGAAATACCTGATTTGAGCGGATAATGTTTGTTCAATAAATTGAGTCGTTTGAGAACTTTCTCCCATCGCGAAATATCGCCCTGGGGACGCGACAATTCTAAGTACATGGACATGCGGAGGAAATTCGGTGGGGCGTATTTGATACCGGCGCGAGTAATGGCCTCTTTTTGAATGGCCGAGTAGATCGTTTCGTCTAAATAGGTAATATCGGCCACGGGGATGAAATTGACGAAAACCTTGAATGTGCCGTGATGCACACCGGATTTCGCTTCCACGTCAGTATATCCAGCGGCATAATAAATATCAGCGAGTTCTTTGGCATCGTCTAAAGCATGGTCGGAGAAAAAATCATAGTCGGGGATTTCGATGTCGCGATTGTAGAATTGATCGTATTTCGGCAAAATATTGTTGATGGCCGTGCCGCCATAACAAATGCGTTTTTTGCGAATTAAAAAGTCTTCCACCACTTGAATGATTTTTTTCACGTCTTCGCTGTTTGCTTTTTTTTCGCCCACGGCTTTTTCATTTTCGTCGACCGCGTGTCTCAATATCGCGAGTTCGCATTCTTGAAAGGTCATTTTATTGTTGCATATTTTATCGTCGTAGTTTTGTGTCATAGTATTTGTTTAGTTATATTGGGGGGATATTTTTATCGGGTGTTTTCAGGGGTTTGATGTTTTATTCCACATGAATAGCAAAGTTTTCGCAATAGGGGACACAATGGCTTACCCGACTCTTCCGAAGGCACGACGATTCGTTCCCATCCTTCGTAATAGGCACTGTCGCGACCGTTGATGAGGGTGATACATTCAAAACATGGAAAAGATTGTTCGCCCTGTACATTTTGACGGCGGATGCTATTGTATTTGCGTGATAATTCAGGGGAAGTTTCCGTTTTAGGTGCAGGTCGGTGACGTTTTCCGGGATGATTCAATCCCCATTTGTCGGCTAATTTGTCTAAACTAGTCTTTGGCTTTTGTGACATAGTAATTGTTTGATTGATTCTGTTTCTAGGCTAAAAAACAGAATCAATTTTGTACTTTTATGGGTTTATCTAGACGATACAATCCATCGGATGTCCTAAATAAATCAAATGGTCATCGACGTCGGTGTCTTTCAGTGCATATTGGTTTGCACAAGTCGCGTCTTCACATTCTATGACACTACATTGCGTGAGTTTGCCCGTGGCGTCTTCGAAGATTTCGCCACAAGAATGGTAATAGTCCATGACTTCCATGGGCGGAACATGGGGAACGATGTCGCGATTGTGAGTGAATCGCCATAAATCGCGGATCATTTGGTTCGCAAATGCCGCATAGGCCGCATCGCCGACACGGGGTTGGCCGAAATTATAGAGTTCGCAATCAATATCTATGGCTCTAAATTCCATACAGGTGAGCTGGGCAACCGCTGCACCTTCCGAGTGGCCGGTGACGACAATATGTGCAGAATGGAGGGTGGATGCAATGGACGAAACGGCCGAACGAATCGAGCTAAATAACCGTTGGGTCATATCATAAAATCCTTTATGGACGGTACAATTGGCGCATTTTCCGGAAAAGCTTGTATAGGGGGTTTTGCGTACTTCAAAATCGTCGATCCAGTTGCGAACCGACGAAGACCCGCGGAAAGCGACATAGGTGGTTTGGGTCGAGGGCAAGATGCCGACGTAACCTTGCATATCAGAGAGCGTGTCGTGGAAAACCGATTTGACGGAAAACCCCTCAGCAGGACCGGTCATGGGCATGGTGTCATAGCTTGATTTGTCGCAATAAGCTTGCGCCGAGAGGTACACCGATGTATTGGCGGTTTGAATATTCATCGCAGCAAATAGGGGTAATATGGTTACTAAGATAACAAATGGGCGAATCATTTATCTATGGGTTGATTTTTTTTAGGCGAATGGGCCCATGACCATTTTTTTACCACTGACTTCGTTGTTCATAGTACTCAAATAGGAAATGGCATAGGCCATGGGGACAAATCCGCATTTATATTCGTCAAACAACATTTCGTAGCGATTCAACATGTCGTCGCGCGCATAGAATTTATAAGCAGTGACCTGAATACCGTAATTTACCACCGTGTTTATAATATCGGGGTGCGGTTGTAATTCGGCGCTATCGGGAAATAAAGTGTTATAGACGATGATATTGGTGCTTTTGAAATCGTCTTTGATGTTTGGTGGATTCGTCGTTTGACCTTTTAGATTTTCGTAGGTTTGTAAATGAAAGGGAGTGACGCCTAAATCGGCGTTAATACATCCGGCTAATGTGTCAGTAAGGTCAGTATTTTTTTCTGCATAAAATTGCGGGTTGTTGTTTTTATTCATGACGAAAAGTGCTACACCCATCATGGATGGATTTTTAGAGGCGTCGTTGATATATGTAGCGCCGTCAATTTGTATGGCCTTGTCTTTATCGGATGTGTCTATGTATCGTTTTCTGGCAAAATTTGACTTGATGAGTGAGGCGACTTTGTTATAAACGACCATTTTTGAATCGGGGTAAATGCGTAACTCAATAAACAAGGGTTCTCCGAAATTCGGCGAATTTGATGAGGAAAATGCATTTGCTGCAATCGCATTAAATACGACATCGAGTGGGATTTTATTATCACCTGCATTATCGATACCCTTGTCATCTGTAATATGGGCGACATAAGGAGTGGCATCGTTTTCGGAATAATAGATTGGTATGTCTAAATAACGGCATCCACGACTCAATACATATTTTATCATAGTGGCACTCACATATGTCCCCGAAAAGGCGCTTGAATAGGACGCTTTGATACAGTATTCGCGCAATGGGAGGGTTGAACGAGAGGGAATAATATTTGTAACGGAAACATTTGCCGCGGCGTTTTGCAACGAGGTGACTTCGTCCGTGGGCGTCATACCTTCGGTGACATTTTGCATTTGTAATATTTTTGCCCGACGGTCTAGCAAACGTAACAGGACATAGATAAATACGATGCATATGAATATTATTAATAAGAATCGAAACAAACTCATGTATATATTGGCGAGATACAAAGTATTCTACAGAAAAACAAAATAAAATCATAGTATATAGTTTTTATAATGGCAGGTGGATTATTAAATATCATATCCGTGGGAAACGTAAATGTAATCTTGACGGGTAATCCCACCAAGACGTTTTTCAAATGTGTGTATGCTAAATATACGAATTTCGGATTACAAAAATTCCGCATCGACTATGACGGAATGCGCGATTTGCGATTGACTGACCCTTCCACCTTCACTTTTAAAATACCACGTTATGCGGATTTATTAATGGATACCTATGTCGTGGTAAGTTTGCCTGATATATGGAGTCCAATTTATCAACCCGTCAGTCCGACTGATCAGCCAAAAGCGAATAACAATTACCAATGGGCGCCCTATGATTTTCGATGGATTGATCATTTAGGAACCCATATGATCAAGGAAATCGTTATTACTTGTGGTTCTCTTACCTTGCAAAAATATTCCGGTGAATATTTAGCGGCAATGGTAGAGCGCGATTTCAACAGTGAAAAAAAGAAATTGTTTAATGTGATGACGGGAAATACTTGCGAATTAAATGATCCGGCAAATGCATTTGGTAGGCAAAATACGTACCCGTCCGCATTTTACACCGAAAGTAGCGCGGGGGCAGAGCCATCTATTCGCGGCCGCGATTTATTTATTCCCATCAATACCTGGTTTACCTTAGACAGTTGTTGCGCCTTTCCACTCATTTCATTACAGTATAACGAGTTGGTCATATCCGTCACCTTTCGACCTATACAAGAATTGTTCAAAGTGCGCGATGTTTTCGATTATGAGAACCGTTTTCCATACATGCAACCCAATTTCAACAAGGCGCAATTCAATATGTATCGATTTCTACAGACACCTCCAGCAGTGGATTTGAGTCCAGAGAATTATTCAAATGTCAATACCACCTGGAATGCGGATGTGCATTTGCTATCCACCTATTGTTTTCTCTCGAAAGAAGAACGTGAATTGTTTGCCTCGCAAGAACAAGTATATTTAGTCAAAGATGTCTTTGAATATAATTTCCAGAATGTGACGGGTTCAAAGATTGTGAAACTGACTTCAACTGGTATGATATCGAGTTGGATGTGGTTTTTGCGACGAAATGATGCATATATGCGAAATGAATGGTCGAATTATACGAATTGGCCTTATAAAAACGTACCACAAGATGTTCGTATTGCACCTTATTCGACTGATTTTATCAGCGGTAATTTCACTGTGTATGGTGAAAATTATGGTCCGGGCAAAAATCCACCTATGAACAATAGTAGTTATGGCGAAAATACGGGATTTTTTTGCTCGGGTGAGTTTTTCCAGCAAAACCACAAAGAAATTCTAGAAACGGCTGGCATTCGTCTCAATGGCGATTATCGCGAAAATTTGATGACGCGTGGGATATACGATTATGTGGAAAAATATACGCGCACTCATGGATTTGCATCCGAAGGCATTTATTGTTATAATTTTTGCTTGAATACGAGCCCATTTGAATATCAGCCTTCCGGTGCCATCAATATGAGTAAATTCAAAGCCGTCGAATTGGAAATTACCACCTATGTTCCGACGGTAAATAAAAACGCGTCCTATGATTTCTTTTGTGATTTAAGTGGAAATACCATCGGTGTTCGAAAACAAAACTGGCAAGTATATGATTATAATTTCGATATGACACTCTTTGAAGAACGCTATAATGTGTTGTCATTTATTGGTGGAAATTGTGGCATGTTGTACGCGCGATAAATCATTGTCGTTTTTGTTCCGCAAGTTATATCTCTATTATATAATAGAGATATGGAACCAGTAAAACCATTTAGCAAAGATTCGTCTTTACTACCATTGGAAACGGAAGCCGACAGAATATTGAATAAAATGAAAAGAATCACTCGATCAAAAACAAAACAAAATTACAAAAAAATAGATGAACTGGAGAACATTTACGAATCGAATGCATCGGGCGGCGTTCTCGGTCAAATGAATGATTTTGCAAAAGGAATGCGCGATTTGCAAAAAAATCTGGAAATACTTGAAAAAGAAATGGAAAATGTAGAGGGATTTACTCCGGACGATACCGACGGTGTCAAAGACGAAGAGGGTTTCGAAGACGAAGAAGAGGGTTTCGAAGACGAAGAAGAGGGTTTCGAAGACGAAGAAGAGGGTTTCGAAGATGAAGAGGAGGGTTTCGAAGACGAAGAAGAGGGGTTTGCAACAAATCTATCCAATGGTTTAAAAATATATACAAGTGAATACGAAAATAACACCAGTGGTGGTATATACAAACTAGACAAAACTCTATATAAAAAATTATTCAAATTAGCAAAACAAAAACAACTTACAAAATCACAATTAAAGGCCCTCCTCAAATCCGGTGATATAACACAATCTCAATACGACAAATTAATAAAAGCCATGAAATCAAAGAAATCGAAAAAAACTGCATCTTCGGGAAAATGCAAATCCAATCGATTCAAAGAATATATTGATATAGCGGTCAAATACGTAACCAAATTTTACACTTACTACTATAAATATCTGCAAAAACTAGCAAAACAAATCTACAATAAAACTGATGGTGTTATAGATGATAAACGTATTGCAAACAATCAAAAAGACATTGATATTATTGCGGAACAAATCAATTATTTCTTAGCCGTTCCATCTGCCATCATATATGCCTACAACTGGTATTATATCATATTGTATAAAGACGAAAACAACCAAAAAATACCCTATACCTTCGGCGACACTTTGAATTCCTTTGTAAATAACGGAGTTCTCAAATATTTATTTACCGCCCTTATACAGCCCGTCATCTTGTTGAATGCGTTTTTACGAAAAACGTGCCCGGCAGTCATTGATCAAATCATTGATTTTTTAGGCTATTTTAAATTCGGCAAATATCTAGATTTTACCATATTAAAAGTCGTCGCAATGAATCCTATTGCACAATTCATGGTACTGGTATGTGTGATTCTTTATTTGTCATGCAAATATTCCCAACAAGTATTCGACGCAATGATTTCATTTATGGGACACGGAAGCCCGCCCTCTTATATAAAGTGGCTCTACGTAATTGTCGCCTATGATATCATCATTGGTGTTGCGCGAAGGGCAAATACTTTTTTTGGAACCGTTCAATCAACCGCAGACAAAGTGAATGGATTTATCAAAACACTCATGTCGCCCTTTACATCTTTTGCGATGTGGCTGGTTTTGGTTATTTTTTCATTTTTAAATATTCGACTTGCGGGTCTATTTATAATCATATATTTATACATCAATACGTATTTAGCAATGGGAATATACAATGGGGTAAATAATAAACCTAGTATAGCACAAGCATGGAGTGATATGAATACCATGTTTCGCAAATCCGTTGTTAATATTGGCGGAAGACAATGCCCACCCAATCCTACCTTTTTCGAAAAATTGTTTGTCGTTTTGATGGAATTGTGTTATGAATGTATGGCCTACATGTTGTATTTTATTATTTTGTTATACGGAATTTATAGATATGTTACTGAATTACAATCCGAATCTACGAAAATCATATTGTCGGCGTTGAATGGATTCCTATTAGCCATCATAACAGTATTTATTATTTTACGAGCAAAGGCAAAAATGATGAACCCCCTAAATATCGACGATTATGACAACATTTAGTTTCCGTCAAAAAGGTATAAATACTATGTCTTACGATACAAGAGATAGTATGTCCAAATCAAAAGCAAAACCGTTTGTCAGTATATGCACACCCACGTTTAATAGGCGACCTTTTATACCCATTATGTTTGAGTGTTTCAAAAATCAGACCTATCCGAAACATCGCATGGAATGGATTATTGTGGATGATGGTACCGACAAAATCAACGATTTAGTGGCCTCTTCCAACATCGAACAAATCAAATATATACCTCTTGACAAAAAGTTGTCGTTAGGTGAAAAACGCAATTTGATGCATACTTATGCCAAAGGATCGATGATCGTGTATATGGATGACGACGATTATTATCCACCCGAACGCGTGGCACATGCCGTCGAAACATTGCAAGCAAACCCGCAGGCCATGTGTGCGGGGTCATCGGAAATGTATATTTATTTCAAACACATCCATCAAATGTACCAGAGCGGACCATTCGGACCGAATCACGCCACCGCCGCCACCTTCGCCTTTCGCACCGAACTCTTGAAAAATACGGGATATATCAACAGCGCCGCTTTAGCCGAAGAACGCGCCTTTTTAAAAGATTATACTATCCCATTTGTCCAGCTCGATCCGATGAAAACGATATTGGTCTTCTCCCATAATCACAATAGCTTTGACAAACGAAAATTATTAGAACATGGCGATTCGCCCGTTCTCAAAAAATCGCCTAAATCCGTCGAACTCTTTATTCGGCAATCTAAAGAAAAGAAAATTTTCGATTTTTTCATGAAGGACATTGATGCACTCTTAGACGTCTATGAACCGGGAGACCCTAAACACAAACCCGATGTCATATTACAAATGGCCGAAATCGATAAAAAACGCAAAGAAACAAACGAAGGCGCCGTCATCATGTTGCAACAACCCGGCAAAGAACCTCAATCTCTTGGACCACAAGAAGTTGCAAATCTATTGCAAAAACAGCAAGAATATATTACGCAACTTACCGCATCGCTGAAAAATATGGAAACCATCAATCAACTATTACAAGAACGCAATATTGCATTAGAACGCAAACTGGCCGAATGTAACAAACATCCAGAAACCATTTTCGAAATCAAACCGAAAAGCGACCCCGAATTCTAAATTATTTGCACTCGTATTTTTACCAGTGCAAATACACATTATCATTTCTATATCAAATATAAATGATACTCGAAATATTTAGCAAAATCGCCTCCGAATCACTCTTAAGTCTATATCCCGTATTTGTCAAACATATTCGCCTCAATATGGCCCTACAATTATGGAGCCGGTTTTTCACCTACGCGTGCATTTCCGCATTTTTCGTGGATTGGACCACCATTACCCACCATCTCTTTTCCACAACCGGCCTCACCATCGCCCTCGTGACCATTCTACATGTATTTTCATCTTACAAAGGTTTCCTCGAACTGGAAAGTGGTGTAGCATACACTCTCTTTTACACGTATCCTCTACTTATTTTGTGGATGAGTGGAGAACCTTTACAAACCCCTCTCTTTTTGGCCATTTTCGGCATCTTTTTGTTATGTTCTCCACAACTCCTTCAAAAAAGTCCAGAAACATCATGGACAGGTTATGTGATGATTGCCATTGCCGCCTTTACCGAAGCACTCATTTATTTCTTAGTTCGCAATATCAAGACGGAGAACAATTGGAACCACGTGTTTTTGTCCTATTTTTGGGGTGCTATAGGATTATCTTTGTGGAATCATTCATATATTACACATTTGAATGCTCGTTCTTCTTTATCATGGGCTTTTGCCATCAATATGGTGATTGGTTTATTCGGATATTGGTTGCGATTCTTTGCAGCATCACGACTAGATCCTAGTATTTATGCACCGCTGTCTTACGTCGGTATTGTCATGGCCTATTTGTACGGTTTCGTGTTTTCGGGAGAACAAGTAACTTTGATCAAAATCGTGGGAACGGCGTTGATTCTTGCGGGGGCCTATTTGTCTTCTACGAGTACCTTGAAGAAATAAAATGGGTCTAACAATCGTCACTCGTATCGTCGTCTTCGTCAATCGTACCGTCACCCGTTTCGCGTTTTACATTGCGGTCTAAATAACGATACATGCGTTTTAAATCCAGTTTGCTGATTTCATAGTTCTCGAATATTTTTTCCACTACCGCCATTTTCTCTGATTTGTTCATGAAATCGGTGCCGAAAAAGAGTCGGAGTTCCTGGAAAAAAGCGACTAAATCTTTCTTGTCCATGTCTACTATTTGACATAGCCCATAGACAAAGAGTGAATTATTGTATTCCGTGGAATATTTCGTGAGAACTTTGGTGAAACGGATTTCGTCTAAATGATTCTTCTGGTGGGGGAAGCTTTCGTGATATAGTTTGTTGTTGTAAAATGTTTTCATGAGAGAACTCATCTCATTAAACTGCCAGATTTGACTCTGAAAGGTAATGCGGTCAATGTAATCGGCATAACAAATATTGTCTAAAATGCGCAAATAAAAGGGGAATGCCTCCACATTCGGTATTTTCGCTAAATGATCGACGATGTTCTCATGCCACAAAAGGGCGACAATCGTCCGGTCTGTCTCATTCATCATACTATTGTGCTGGTCAATGGAATACGATTTTTGCAACAATGTCCGCGTCAAATCTTTCGCATCTTGATTGCACGATTTCGCCTGGAAAATGTGTTGCATAATCGGAATTGTCAATAATTCGGGTTTTTTGCGATACATGTTCTCCACGAAAAAGAGTTTGCGCATATCGCCCTGAATATATTCCACCATCATTTGTTGTAATTTCCCATCGAGTCCGGGTATCAATTGTGTAATAATATTATGTATTTGTGGGGGTGTGGGGGATTTTAATTCAAATGTATTACACACCTTGATGAGTTCTTTGATTTTCTTGTCCATGAAATAATTTCCGATGCAAATAATGGGATTGAGTGTCATGTTCTCCGATTTTTGTTTTTTCGTTCGTTTTTGACGAATGAGTTTGATTAACGAATTAATACCCCCCTTGTCGCCATTATTCATGCCGTCGATTTCGTCCATGATAATGGCGATTTTCTTCCGCGTTTTTGTCATCATATGGAGAACATTTTGCGTCCCCACATTATCACTGGTAATGGTGTCGATGAGTGATTTGTTGCGCACATCCCCGGCGTCATATTTGATGACATCATAATTCAGCTCGGTGAGAACTTGTGTGACAAAGTGTGTTTTTCCGCATCCGGGAGAACCATACACATAAAATCCCTTTTTATAGTTGATATTATTCAGATTTTTTTCGAAATCGCACAATAATTGTTTGAGATCATTGGCCGTTTTTTCGCGATCGAGCAGGTGTAATAGTGATGCTTCCATTGTTATTATTGTGAGACTATTTCTTTTTATGTTGATTTTTACGCATTTGTGTAACGACTATTACACAAATGGACTTTTATTTACTGAAGGAACTGAAATCCGCGGTGATTGGCATGAAATTGGCGCCTTTCGCTGGTAGGGCTCCATAATATGAATAATCCGCACCGGTACTGAATCCGGGTTGGCCACTTGTTGCAGCATAGCCGTATCCTTGTGCTGGTTGGCCATATCCTTGTGCTGATTGGCCATATCCTTGTGCTGATTGGCCATATCCTTGTGCTGGCGTATTGATTAGATTATTGGCGACGTTTTCGGCGGCATGTACAGTGCTTCCGACCAGATGGGTGGCGGCACCTACGGTTCCTGTAACGACTTTGCCGGTGGTATCAATGGCCGTATTGACAATACTACCCGCGGTATTCACCGTTTCACCAATCACATTTCCAGCGGCATCTACGGTATTATTTACAATACTGCGTACTGGACCCGATCCACCTGCAATAGAGGAACCATTATGATCGATGATTCCTGAACCGCCTTGCCCACCGCAATTGGTGCAAGCACTTCCATTAGTAGCAGGACAATTTGGACACGTTGGGCAAACCGGTGGAACAATCTGGGTTTTTAAAATATAGTCGTCGGAATATTTTTGAGGAGGAGTATTCCAATACCAGTACCATTTGTAATAATCCGAATTACCGCTCATATCTGGTGGCGGTGGTGGTGGATTGTTGCCACTACCGTCTGGTTGATTATTGTTCTGGCAAGAACCAGGAGCAACTCCATGGGCATCAAATCTGACCGCATTTACGACTTTGTATTTATTCGTGGATTCCATTTGAATCAACAATACTAATGTATTGGTATCCTTGGCAATATAGACAACCTGGGTCGTATTTGCATTGTCATAGACGATCCATGAAGTATAACTGACGGTAGGAATGGTATTTGACAATCCGCCATTTTGTAGAGGAGTGTTTGATGTTACAATGACATTTTGAGAGCGACCATATACACTAATAGAATTATCGGTGCGCATAATCAAGTTACCATTCGACGTATCAAACTCAATGTATTTCGCGAGTTGATAGACTTTATTTGTATTGCTATACCAATTATCAATGATCATCTGGTTGTCATTGGAATCACTACTTGATTGAGCAACGGTAGTAGGTAACACGGTTGCACCATATCGAACTGCATTAATAGGCGAATTTGTAGTGGATGCAAATTGATAGGTATATACATTTACTGGTTTATAGGCTGCTTGATTATTTGCATTGGCAGGTGTTTCGGTTTGCACCACATGCACATAGGTATCTGTATTCCATGGAATATAAAACAATTGGTATTTTCCAGTATTTTGACATTTTGTGTTATAGGACCAATGGTTAAAAGAACACGATGGATTTAGAATCGTACTTTCGGGTGTTGTGTTTTCGTGGTTGTTTTCAAAGGCATAGTCATGTTCTTTTCCGTCGCGGGTGGAAATATACAAATGATGGATGGATGAACCGGTACTATCTACATTTCCACCTATATAATTCCCATTGGCATCGACATTACCGATAAATTGTGTTGAATCCACTTCGACAATATTGCCATTTGATTGGTCGAAAAACAAATTGTCAAACATTTTAATCACGGGATGGGGACCATATTGCGGAATTTTGACGGAATTTGTCGGTGCTAGATTGGCTTCGTAACTGACAAAGCCTTCGCGTTCAAATATAGAGGTATTCATGCAATATCTACAAAAGATGACCGATAGAACTAGCACAATGACCAATAATAAAAATATGAATAATGGCGATAATTTCATGATATATACTAGCTTGCGAAAATAGTAGGGTGAAAAATTGATTTTGCCAGACCGTCCATTGTTTTTGCTAAATACATTATGCCGAAAGCCCCATTACCACCTCTCGCAAAAATCCACGACCCCGGAAATCGCTACGAAATCGGCGTCGATGAAGCCGGTCGCGGACCTCTCTTTGGTCGTCTCTACGTGGCCGCCTGCGCTTTACCTAAAGATGACAGTTTTCATCACGAGTGGATGCGCGATTCAAAAAAAATCCATTCGCGCAAAAAAATGCAAGAAATATCGGCCTATATCAAATCTTCTGCCTTAGCATGGCATATTCAATATGTGGATGCCGATGTCATTGACACCATTAATATCCGCCAGGCCGTCCTTTCAGCCATGCACGAATGTGCGAAACAAGTCATGGCGAAACTACCTACTTTGCCTACTTTACCTACGGTAGACGATTCCGCCTATTTACGGGACTACATGCTGCTCGTAGATGGCAACGATTTCACCCCCCATCTCACCTTTTGCGAGGAAACCCAATCCCTCGTCGAGACCCCCTTCGAAACCGTCGAAGGCGGGGACAATACATATACGTGCATCGCAGCTGCAAGTATATTAGCGAAAAATGAGCGCGACACCTACATGGAAGAATTATGCGCTAAATACCCCCTCTTAGATGAGCGCTATGGTTTAGCAAAAAACATGGGCTATGGCACCAAAACCCATCGCGACGGCATTGCACAATGGGGCATCACACAATGGCACCGAAAAACATACGGCATTTGCAAAACGTCGCCTCTTTCCACTATACCAGAATCATCATAGATTCGACAACCGACTTTTCAACTTCTATATAGTCAGTGGTGCGGTCCATGGTGCTATATCCAATCAAAAAACGATCCGTCCCTGGTAAAATAACAAACCCTAAAGAATATTCGACGGGCATTTTTTCAAAAACAAACCATGGAGTGTATTTTTTCAAAACAAACGTAGTAGCATCCAGCACCACAAACAAATGATAATAATGTCGCCGATCTTCATAACTCACACTATGACACAAAAACCATAGCTCATCTCCGATGGTCTGTCCATTCGTAGAACCGCGTAATTGTTTGAAAAACGATGGCATAGGATGCGCGCAAACTGTATTAAAAACACCATTGTCGGAAATGTTTCCGACTTCTAATGGATACCAGCCATATATACAACGCAATTCATTTTCCACACTCGTACAAAGAACCCAATTTTTTTCGACATCGCGTTCAATACCCGGTTTTGATAAAAACACCGAATTCACACACATAAAATAATCTATGACACCATGTTCCACCACTATTTTTCCGGGACCTAATCCACGATTTGCATTATAGATGATTCGATTGTTGTGCAAAAACAATCGGACGTCTTCCAGCCCTACATATACATTGTCGCGTTTTGTGTTATAGATGACTTGTTTTTGTTGTTTCAGGGTCCATGGTGAAGTTGAAATATCAATCACGGCGAGAACATTGATGGTGTGTATTTTGTCTCGGATTTCACAGTTGCCATTGTCGTCAATGAAATAATTCACATATCGTACATTGACTAAAAGTTCGCCTAAATGATTTAGCGCAAGGGAGGGGGTACTGGTACAAAATTCGGGGGGAATTTCTAAATCTTTGCCAATACTTTTCAAGAGGTCATTGTATGGGCATGGTGTAGCAAGACTCTGTAAGACAGGCGTGTAATATTTATAATTGCTCAATATATTGCGAACACTGACGTCATCAATATAGGGATTTGCGGCGGTTTTCATACATAGATTGCGAACGGGGTAATTTGCAATGCGCAAATAATAAACGATGATGGTGAATTCGTAATCGAGTTTCCATTCATAGACGTCATTGTGCATAAACAAATAATCGCGTTCGGGATGGTCGGACAATGATTTGCGGGCGAGTTGATAAAACATATAGGCCAATTTGTATTTTCCTAAAATACGATAATGTTTGACAATTTCGTACAAGTTCTCCACTCGATTCGGAAAAACTTCGTAGGCATCCATCCAGGCACATATTGCTGAATCAATATTGCCCATTCGCGCATGTGCTATACCGATACGATAATGACTATACCAGATTTCCTCATGCCATCCACCGAGTTGAATGCGGCGCTTATATGTTTCAATGGCGAGTTCGTTTTTACCAGCATCGTAATATGTATTGGCTAAATAAAAGGTATATCGGTCATTGCTGGGAAGATCAATGAGCCCCTGTTTCAAGAGTGCTATATCACGTTCCCATTTGTCGCCCTTTGATCCACCGTCTCCTATATCACGAATAAAGGCAATCTGTTTGTCGATGGTAGATTGTGTTGAATTGGGCGGGCATTTCAAATATTCATGGGTAACTCCCCAATAACTGCACCCAATATTGTTTTTTATGATGCGCACGTTTTTATAATAAAAGTCGTTGCTGCCTTGAAACATACAATAGACATCATCGACGAGCCGTGACCGGAAAACGTCGGCGGATGTATTTAGCGAAAATATCATATCAGCATCTAGCAACAAAATGTAATCGGCCAGGGGTTCATTTTCGCACGCTTGAAGCGCAATCGTACGATTGTATCCGAAATCGCGAAAAGGTTCTCGTATGATTTTTCCCACTATGTTGTGTTCTTTGAAAAATGCCTCGATAATGGAGATGGTGTCGTCGGTGCTTCCGGTGTCGCAAATGCAATAGGAGTTGATGATGGGGACGACCGACTGCAAAAGACGACGAAGAATCCGACTTTCGTTTTTGACAATCATATTTAGACATATTGTGGGCAAATTCATGTAATTGTTCATGTATCTTTTTGTAGCGTCATCATTCTATATTATTTTCACTTACTATTATAACTAACATGTCATTTACACGCTTTCACGATGACCCGCATAGAATTAAATATGGATTGCAAATAAGCACCTTTTCGGGTCGTTATGCACTTGATACGCCAGGTCCAGGTGTAAATTTGCCCTACATGGCCGACCCGCAAATGAGAATACAGTCGTGGGGGGCGAATTTAATGACCAATTCCGTGAATTTAGAGAGTGATTTACGCGGATTAACCCGCCCTTTAAATCGTGATTTAGTCGATGTCAATAATTATCAAACCGCCGCGGCATCGGGTTTTAAAAATTCGTATCCTATTTCCGGACATTTCATCGACGAATCCAGGGCAACGCATCCGGCCTGGGCCTATAGAGATTTAGAACAACATCGATGGGAACGCCCTTTTTTAAATCCACAGGCAAATGTGGAAAAAAAATTCCACGACAATATTCAAACCCGTATCTTAGAGAAGGACTATTTTACGCCGACCGATCCTATTCATGGAGGAACGTGGTAAGGATATGGACCTGATATAACGGTTGTTCTCGACGAATAATATTATATGGACTATATATAATATTATGGAATTAGCAATACCTTTAGTCGCATTAGGTTCTCTCTATATCGTAAATAATCAAAAGAAAAAAGCCAAGCAAGAGGCCTTTCGCAGCGGCGAAGCTTTACCAAACACCGACATTCCCGATGTGAATTATTCCACCGAAGATAGAAACGCCGAACCCGATATGACACAATCTTCCCGATTATCTACCACCAATAAATATTCGGGTGGAAGTGCTTATACCGATAAATACTTTAGTCCCGAATCAAACAGCCAATATGACGGAGAACCACAAAATAAAAATGCGGCCTATCAATCTTTAACGGGAGAGTCCGTCGATAAATCCTATTTTCAACACAACAATATGGTTCCTTATTTCGGAAGTACCATACGCAGTCGTCAAATCGATGCAAACTCTAACGAAAGTGTATTGGATTCCATGGCTGGTTCAGGTTCTCAAACGTTTGCAAAAGGAGAACAAGCGCCTCTCTTTGCTCCTTCTGAGAACTATCAATGGGCCTATGGCGCCCCGAATCAATCCGATTTCATGCAATCCCGTATGAATGTCGGCATGCGAATGGCGAATGTCAAACCCTTTGAAGAAGAACGTGTAGCTCCTGGGTTAGGCCTAGGATTTACGACCGAAGGAGCCGGTGGATTTAATTCCGGTATGGCCATGCGAGACCAGTGGCTCGACAAGAACGTGGATCAGTTGCGTGTCGGAAACAAATTAAAACCCACCGGATTAATGTTATTGGGCCACGAAGGTCCTGCCATGAGTCGTATAACTAATTTAGGCGGAATCGGGCAAGTGGAAAAAAATCGCCCCGATACAGATTTTGCCATGGGACCTGAGCGATACATGACCACCACGGGTGCGGGTGGTTCGGCCGCTACATTACATGCTATTCCGATTGACCGTCATGTGAGTCGTCCCGAAACCACCATGGAATATATTGGTGGTGCTGGATATGCGAATGAAGCCACTTATATTCCAGGAGAATACAAACCATCCACGAATATCGAATTAGGTGCTGTCCCTATGGCCATCGCAAATGCACAAGGTCGTAGTTATGCCCACGATGCGGAATATGGTATCAAATCGTCGAAAGCATACATGAACAATCGCGCGGCAAACAAACAAGACGACTATTTCGGTGCAATAGGTGGTGCATTCGGCGCCGTCGTGGCTCCGCTCATGGATGTATTGCGCCCTTCCCGCAAAGAAAACACCATTGGTTCCTTACGACCTTATCAAAATGCGAAATCCGCAGTAGGACAATCGTATTTGTACAATCCGGCCGATAAACCCGCTCCAACCATCCGCGAAACCACGGAGAAATCAAAATTCCACTTGAATGTGAATGCCAATCAACGCGGTGGCGCATACAAAGTCACTGAACATCAACCCGTCGCCAATAATCGTCAAACGACGGACGACTTCTATTATGCAGGTGGTGCCAGTGCCGGCGAACGCGGACGTCAAGCCCGTCCATATGATGCCGAATATCGCCAACGCAACAACGACATCAAATCCTCCACCATCAATGGTCGTATGGTGCCTGGAAATATGGCGTTATTGAATACGGATATCAATATGCGCGAAGCAGAACGCGACCACCATTTAAAAATAAATCGCGCAGCCGTCCCAACCATGCCATATCAAACTCCGAATATTGACAATATTGGTATCTTACAGGGCAACGATGGCCTATATTCGAATATTCAAATGGACCGCACCAATCCAGACATTATGAATGCACTACAAAAAAATCCATACGCCCTAAGTGTTACGAGTGGATTGTAAAGTGTCATAGATGTATGTACGTGCCAACAAAAAAATACACGATTTTGTATTTTTTTGTACCCTCAATCTATTACACATCGCTCACGAAAAGTTTCGACATGATGATGGCTTCGCGGTTTTCTTTTGGTGGCATAAAGAGTGACGCTAAGATCGCGTCGTCACGGAATCGAACCGAGTAGTCTTGTTGAATATTGTTGCGACCGATGCGACCCATTGCCTGGATGATTTTTTGCTGCGTCATATTTTGCAAATCTTTACCGATGAATCCGTGACAAAACTGATAATTCGTGCCATAGATGTAATCTGACGAGGCGATGATGACAAAGAGTTTTTGTTCATCGGCTAAACGTTTCATGATTTCCATATATTGAACGTCGGTGGTCTTGTCAAACATACCGACGCCTAATAAGAGGAGCATTTTCATTTGCGTATCGACGTTGGTCATCATGATTTCTTTGACGACGGATTCGGTGATTTTCGGTACAAATGCATTCTTGACGGGATCCTGGGTTTTTGTCCAGAATTGCTGGTGGGTTTTCGTATTTGGAATATAGACCTGGTCCATTTCGACATTGTGGATTTGTCCGCGGAGGGCATTGATGCTGTTCATGACGGTGCGCACTTCGCCGCTAAATTGTTCGCGTTCCATCTTTTTATCCTTGTTGATTTCTTTGCCCAGTTTGTCTTCAAGCTGTTTGTCTAGTTTGTCCAGGTCGCGTTGGATCTTGTTGTTGTGCTCGATTTTCTCAAGCAACCCACTCAACACTTTCTCGGGGATTTTTGTTTGCTGTAGGCAAAACAGACCGATTTTGCGAATATCTTCGGCTAAATAAATCGTCGGACCGTCGGTCAAACTATGCGCATCCGTGGTAGTAATCATAATACCGGTCGTTGGACTGGATTGTCCTTGTCCTACGAGTCCGGGTCCAGCAACGCTATTGGAACGCACAATCTGTTCATTCGCCTTTTTCGGCACAACATCGACACTATGAATCTTTTGAAAGACGGTGTCAATGGGCTGAGTACTTGCTAAATGTTTGAAAATATCACTATTCCACAAATTGCCACACATTTTTCGGATGCATTCTAAATAATAGAGTTTGATAGAATGCATGGTAATATTGGCAATGTCGCCGTCGAAATAAGCGTCGATTTTATAGGCATCGGGTATAGCACCAGTATGTTGATTGATATAGACGAGAAACTTGATGATTTCTTGCAAATCGAAATAGCGCAAAAGCGATTTGTTATTTTCGCAATGGTCTACGCATTTCATCAAATCGTCATAATTCGCAAACAACAAATGCGGAACAACGCATTTGCCGTCCTTGTTGAGAATCGAAATCGTCTTTTTGCAATCATAGGATTCGATGGTGTGGATTTCAGCACCGTCAAATCGCATTTTGAAATCCATGATGGTGTCCGCGATTTCGTCTTCTTTCGGCAATGTCGCGCACGACAAGACCATTTTCGAAATGCGATTTTCCGCCCAGTTTTTGTGGATCGTTGCGTGCAATTCATGATCCTCATAATCCATGGTAATGGTGGGTTCATCCCAATACGTAATAATATCAGATTCTTGGTTGAAGGCGAGCATATAGCGCATGGCCACTAAATACGATTTCACGTCGCAAATCATCATCTCTACCTTGTCGCCGACCGAATTATCGACCTTGTAAATACCTCCCGTTTTGTAATTCACGGTATAATCCGTCGCCGCATAATAATGCAAACGAATATCCGACGCAGTTTCGCAGCCGAATGCAAAGGCAATCTTTTTCTCGATGGAAATGGCGGCTTTTGCTAGAGCCAGACCCACATGTCTCGCAACACACACAAATATAACACGAAAATTGCGAGTCAGGCCGATGGGCGATAATGTTTTGCCCGTACCGGTGGGTGCCATATATAAGATGAGTTTCGGCGTATAGATTTTTTCGAGTGGATTCACCGCCCCGTATTTTTTTTCTAAATAGGCCAGGCGGTCTTCTTGCCCTTGTAGTGATTCTTCTAACGTATCTTGTATTTCTTGGTCGTCGAATTTATGTGTTC